>TARA_B110000014_G_scaffold217075_1_pt1 | contig 17884 bp, 17 predicted proteins | sample TARA_B110000014 | Tara Oceans TARA_B110000014 (sample SAMEA4396468) | marine metagenome | biome: Westerlies Biome; feature: [MES] marine water layer (ENVO:01000295) within the mesopelagic zone...; material: water (ENVO:00002006), including particulate matter (ENVO:01000060) such... | reverse complement strand
TGTAGGGATCGAATCTCCGACCATTGGATTTAGAGTCTTCTGCTCTATCAACCTGAGCTAAGCAGGCACAAGGTCTATCTGAATGAATTTTGTTCGGATGAACAAAATTGTATTTCTAATGGTTTGGTGAACAGTGGATGACTGTTCACATCTGTTCACAATTTGATAAACATAGAAGGTTTCAGTCTAAATCGTCTGAAACCCTTATCTAACTTGAGGAAACTGGTGGGTCTGGGAAGACTTGAACTTCCGACCTCACCCTTATCAGGGGTGCGCTCTAACCAACTGAGCTACAGACCCGTTTATTGACGGGATGCGCATTTTAACTTTTATCTTAGAAAGATTAAAGTTAAGACTTTGATACAAGATACTTATTTATTTAAAAAATTTGAAAAACTATTTTAGTTCCGTATAGCTTTTAATAAGTAAATAATTGGCCCAGAAATCACATAAGTGGAAGCGCATACCACTAAAACAATGGGTGGATCTATGGAGATTAAGGCAATTATGAAAACAGCAAAAAGAATAGCAAAAAAAGGCACTCTATTCCTTAGATTGATATCTTTAAAACTATAGTAAGGCACATTAACCACCATAAGCATCGTAACTAGCCCAGTTAAAGAAGCAGTCAAAATTGCTAAGGAAAAAGAAACTGTCTCCTGTTGAATGCCAGAAGCACTAAGTGTCCACACAAAATAAACAATAAAAGCTGCTGCTACTGGACTTGGTAAACCAGAAAAGAATTTTGAATCCGTTAATTCTATTTCTACATTAAACCTTGCTAGTCTAAGCGCTGTAGCTGCTAAATAAAGAAAAGATATCACCCAACCCACTCTACCTAATTCTTCAAGGCCCCATAAGAACACCATAATGGCAGGTGCTATTCCAAAGGATATCACATCACACAGACTATCATATTGAGCACCAAAAGGACTTTCTGCATTAGTTAATCTAGCAACCCTTCCATCTAAACCATCAAAAATTTGTGCAGCAAATATGGCCATCCCTGCGAGAATAAAATTACTTTCTATAGATGCAATTATCGCAAAGAAACCCGAAAATAAAGAAGCTGTTGTAAATAGGTTAGGCAATAAGAAGATACCTTTTCTTTTAACTCTTTTGCCTGCCTCGGAGACTATTTCTTCATGTTCATCATAAAGAGGAGGTATAGAATCTTTTGTTTCTTTGGACACTTAAATTTTTAATTCTTTGTTTTATCAACAAGTTTATTTTTAGAAATCCAAGGCATCATACCTCTAAGTTCTCCTCCGATCTTTTCAATAGAGTGCTCGTTGGAAATCTTTCTGAATTCCTTCATCTTAGGACCGCCAGAGCCGTCATTACTTGCTTTGCAGTCATTAACAAACTCATTAGCAAACTTTCCATTTTGTATATTGATCAGGATCTCCTTCATGGCTTTCTTAGTTTCTTCAGTGATGACTTTCGGACCACTCGTATAATCTCCAAATTCAGCTGTATTTGAAATGCTATAACGCATATTCTCCAAGCCGCCTTCGTAAATCAAATCAACTATCAGCTTTACCTCATGTAAGCATTCAAAATAAGCCATTTCAGGCGGATAACCCGCTTCTGTAAGAGTTTCATATCCTGCTTGGATTAAAGAGGTAAGTCCTCCACAAAGAACGGCTTGTTCTCCAAATAAATCTGTCTCTGTTTCATCTCTAAAATTAGTCTCTATGATGCCCGCTCTTCCAGCTCCAATAGCGGCCGCATAAGACAAGCCTATTTCTTTTGCTTTTCCTGAAATATCTTTGTAAATAGCAATCAAAGAGGGTACTCCGGCATCTTCCAAATATTGAGAACGAACAGTATGGCCGGGCCCCTTAGGAGCTATCATAATTACGTCTAGATCCTCCCTTGGCACTATCATTTTATAATGTATGTTAAAGCCGTGGGCAAAAGCTAATACAGAGCCTTGCTTTATATACTTATTAATCTCAGAACTATAAGTTTCTGATTGAAATTCATCTGGCATTAAAATCATAACCATATCAGCCTCTTTGACAGATTCTTTGACTTCAAATACCTTAAAGCCAGCAGCTTCTGCCTTACTCCATGAAGATGAATCTTTTTTAAGTCCAATAGATACGTCTACACCTGAATCCTTTAAATTATTTGCGTGTGCATGACCCTGAGAGCCATAACCTACGATAGTAACTTTTAATCCTTTAATTAATTCTAAATTTGCATCTTTGTCATAATAAATCTTCATATATTTCCTCTTTTCTTTAACCCCTTACACTAAATATCTTTTCATCTGAGGATATCCCAGAGACTCCTGTTCTTACTACTTCTAAAAGAGGACAATTCTTTAATTTGAGAATTATTTTATCTACTTCAGCGGAAGTTCCAACAAATTCAGCGACTAATAATTTATTCTCTTCTGAAAGAATAGAACAATTAAGTTTCTTTAAAAGATTTTTATTTCTTTTGCTGATGGCTACTTTAATCAACAGTAATTCTCTGTCTATTAAATTAATCCCCGTTAGATCTTTAACTTTTACTACATCTATTAGTTTATTTACCTGTTTAATTATTTGCCTCACAACTCTTTCTTCTTCTTGAGTTGTCATAGTTAACCTAGATACCGTTGGATCCGAAGTAGGAGCAACTATCAAAGAATCAATGTTATACCCTCTTTGTGAGAACAATCCTACAACTCTAGATAAAGCACCTGCCTGATTCTCCATCAATAAAGATATTACTTTTTGCATGACCCTGTTTTTCTTGTCTTATCTAAATGCATATCTGCCAAAGACATTGAAGCTTCTAACATAGGATAAACATGCTCTTCAGGGTCTACATCAATATCTAAAAAAACTAATTTTGTCTTCATTTTAAAACACTGCTTCATAGCTTTCTTGAGATCTTTATAATGAGTAACTTTTATTCCTACGTGACCATAAGATTCTGCTAATTTTATAAAATCTGGTAAAGAATCTTCATAAGTACTGTGTGATAATCTTCCATCGTACTGCATATCTTGCCATTGTTTTACCATTCCCAGGGCTGCATTATTAACATTGATTATTTTTATAGGTAGTCCATATTGAAGACACGTAGATAATTCTTGAATACACATCTGAATACTCCCTTCTCCAGTAACGCATGCAACTATGTCATCAGGGAAGGCAAATTGAACACCCATAGCTGCTGGAAGGCCAAATCCCATAGTGCCTAATCCTCCAGAATTAATCCACCTTCTTGGTTTATCAAATTTATAGTACTGAGCAGCAAACATTTGATGCTGGCCAACATCGGATGTAACAAATGCATCCCCTTTAGTTTCTTTATATAAAGCCTGTATTACCTGTTGTGGTAATATTTTCTTTCCTTTAGGTCTCTTATCTATTAAATCATGATCCAAGCCGTAATCTTTTTTCCACCCCTTAATCTTTTTGTGCCAAGGACCTATCTTATCTTTCTCTATTAGATGTTTTTTCTTAATTAAACCTTCATAAATACTCTTCAACACAGATTTTGTTGATCCCACTATAGGAACATCTATGTCTATAATTTTATCAATTGATGCCGGATCAATGTCAATGTGGATCTTTTTTGATTCCAAAGAAAATTTCTTTGGATTATTAGTAATCCGATCATCAAACCTTGCCCCAACTGCAAATATAAGGTCACTTTCATGCATCGCCATATTTGCTTCATAAGTTCCATGCATTCCAAGCATTCCTAAAAATCTATTCTCATTTGCAGGATAAGCTCCTAAGCCCATTAAAGTACTTGTTACAGGGAAATCTAATAATTTAGCAACTTTTATTAACTCCTTTGAAGCATTAGCATTAATCACACCACCTCCAGAATAAATAACTGGCCGTTTTGCTTGTAGTAATAATTTAATAGCTCTTTTTATCTGACCTGGATGCCCATCTTCTTGAGGTTTATAGGATCTAATAGAAATATTCTTTTTGTATTTATAGGAAACTCGATGCTCTGCATCGGTTAGATCTTTTGGAATATCTACAACAACAGGTCCAGGCCTCCCAGAAGTAGCAATATAAAAAGCCTTACTTATAATATCAGGTATATCTTCGGCTCTTTGTACTAAAAAGTTATGCTTTACTACAGGTCTTGATATTCCAATCATATCTGTTTCTTGAAAAGCATCAGTTCCAATTAAAGGGGCTTTTACCTGGCCTGAAATAATCACTAAAGGAATGGAATCCATAAAGGCCGTAGCTATTCCAGTAATTGCATTGGTTGCGCCTGGTCCGGAGGTCACAAGAGCAACTCCAGGTTTGCCTGAAGCTCTCGCATACCCATCTGCTGCATGAACTGCAGCTTGCTCGTGTCGCACTAAAATATGTTTTATATCTTTTTGCTGAAATAAAGCATCATAAATAAATAAAGCCGCTCCTCCTGGGTAACCAAACAGAAGATCTGTACCTGCATCGCGTAAAGAAAGCATTAAAGCTTCTGCGCCTGAAACGTTTTTTATTGCCACTTTATTGAATATTTATAATTTTTAGCCCTACCTTAGAGGAAGTCGAAGGATTGTGACATCCAAAAAACCTAAGTCAAGAAATAGAGTTTCAATATTTTAGTTACCTTTGGGGTATTTTACTAAATGAAAACATAAAATCTTTATCCCTTTTTATCACTATATTGGCAATCTTGGGGACTTCTTTGAAAATATGATGAGTTAATCTTTCATAATGCATAACAAATCTATTTACTTCCTTCTTTGTCATAATTTTACTTAAATCTTTTGGATCTGATAAATTCTTAGCTAAAGTTTGCTCTTGCAACCACCTACTATCAAATACAGTCTGCATATCTGGCACTTCAATCATAATAAGAATATCAAACAAAGAAAATAAATCTTGGTATTGATTTTTTAAGGCATTATTGCTCCATTTCCACCAAATTCCTTCCGGATCCTCTTCCTTTTCTAAAATATTAATTGGTCCTTTCCAAGAATTATCTTTTTCTGGTGGAACACCTCCACACCAAGCATCAAAAAAAATAAAATCTGGTCTTCCCCTAAATACTGGCCAATCCTTTTTAGGTTTTCTTCTATCTTGAGGTTTTGAAAAAGATGGTATCAAAGTCTGAGTCTCTGAATCTGCATTAAATAATTCTTCTATGGTATCAATTCCTAATTGGATATCATGAGTACCGGGAACTCCTCTTACTTTGCATAATTTATGGATCGTTTCAGACATGTTTAATCTTTCTTCATAAGTCTTATAAATATCATCAATTGAAAATCCAACAGAGTTCTTATTTTTATAAGCGCCCAAAGCAATTTGTACAAGTTCAGATAGAGTAGTTTTTCCTGAACCTTGCCCTCCAGAAAAACAAACTTTAAGAGGCATTTCTGAACTATTTCTCTCAGAAAGATAAGCTGCCAACGGACAAACAATGTCTAATAGAAAATTACTTCCAAAGATTTCAATAGATTTATCGATGCAATGAGCTTGTAAGAGCTCATGTGAGCTATCAAATATTTCTTTAGAAAGTGAATCTTCTATTATAGTAAATTTCATTACTTCTTAAGTCTTCTTATCAGGCTTGAGGTGTCCCATGCTCCTCCTCCCATATTTTGAATATCCTCATAGAATGAATCTACAAGTGAAGTTACTTCCAATGAAAGGTTATTCTTTTGGGCCTCTTTAATCGCTATAGATAAATCTTTTCTCATAAGATCAACTGCAAAACCATGATCGAAAAAATCCTTGGTCATGCTTTCGGCCCTGTTATCCATCTGCCATGACTGTGCTGCGCCTTTAGAGATAACTTCAATGACATCTTTACTATCTAGTTCTACTTTTTCTGTAAAATTTAAGCCCTCTGCTAAACCTTGAATGAGACCCGCTAAGCAAATTTGATTTACCATCTTTGTTAATTGACCTGAACCTGGTCCGCCCATAAGTTTTGAAAATTTTGAATAGCAATCTATCACAGGCATTATCTCTGTATAAACTTCTATTTCTCCTCCCAACATCACAGTTAAAGTGCCATTCTTAGCTCCTACTTCACCTCCTGAAACTGGCGCATCCATAAAATGAATTCCCTTCTTTTTAGACTCATGAAACATTTCTTGAGCTAAACCTGCTGATGTAGTCGTATGATCAACTATGATGGAACCTCTTTTCATTGATTGAAGAAGCCCTATTTCTCCTAGTAAAGTGGTTCTAACATCTTCATCTCTACCAAGACATAGAAAAACTGCTTCCTGTCCTCCTCCAGCTTTCAGAACAGACTCAGCTACATGGCCACCAAACTTCTGATTCCATTCATTTGATTTTAGTTTTGTCCTATTAAAGACTGTGGTATCAAAATTAGCTAACTGAATATGAGATGCCATATGAAATCCCATAGTTCCTAAGCCAATAAATGCAATTTTTTTCATGTTGAGTTTAATTTATCCATACTATAGTTTGCATTCTCTTTGATGTCTTATCTCGTCTATAAGAATAGAATAAATTATCTTCCGTGTAAGTACATAAATTGCTCTGATTAACTTTAACCCCTTTTCTTTGCATTACTTTTAGAGCGGCATTCCTTAAGTCAAATTTCCATTTATCTTTTGCTTTTAAAGGAAAAAAGAATTTATCTAGATTCTTATTATTAAATTGTTCCAATACATCTTTACTAACTTCAAAATTCTCAATAGAGATGCAAGGAGCAAACCATGCAGACAATTCACTATGTTTATTTTTAAATAGCTTTAGGGTTGAATCAATAACACCATTTGCCAAACCTCTCCAGCCAACATGAATAGCTGCTATCTCACTAGCATCATTGCTAGCTAGTATTATTGGAAGACAATCAGCTGATGAAACTGCCAGCGCTAATTTCTTACTTTGGGTATAAATAGCATCCGCATTTAAGAACTTATTTAAATCGCTTCTACTTACTTCCAATGCTTCATTTCCATGAATTTGGTTCATGCATATTATAGGTACTGCAATTAGATCTTCTAAAGCTGGAATAACTAACTTGTTCGATGTTGAAGTATGTTTGAATGTTAAGTTTTGATCAAAAATCTTATTGGTCATAAAAGAGAAAACACTCGGATGAAATATTTTTTCTGGAATTATAAATAAATTGAGGTTATCTCTTATTTCTTTTCTAAACATTCGATTAATTTTGTGAAGTCTTTAGGTAAACCTGTTTTATATTTCTTTAGATCTCCACTTATTGGATGCTGAAATGATAAAGACTGAGCATGTAATGCTTGTCTCTTGAAATTTTCTATAAACTTTCTTTGTTCATCAGTAGTATTAGGAGCTAAACGCTTCCTATTTCCATAAACTCCATCTCCCACAATGGGCATCTTTTTATAAGCAAAGTGAACCCTTATCTGATGAGTTCTTCCTGTCTTTAAATATGCATTAAGAAGAGTATAGCCATCTAATCTTTTTACAATCTTATACTCAGTGATAGCAAATTTTCCAGAATGAATCACTGCCTGTTTTGTTCTTAGTTTGGGATGCCTCCCTATTGGTTCATCTATGGTTCCTGCAGAAATTGGACTACCGACAACAAGAGCGAGATACTCACGTTGTACAGTTCTATTTTTTAATTGTTTAACTAAATTTAAAAAAGAAGATTCAGTTTTGGCAACTACCATAATTCCAGAGGTATCTTTGTCTAGTCTATGAACTATCCCTGCTCTCGGCAAAAGTGCTAGGTTTTTGTCATAATTTAAGAGCGCATTCAGCAAGGTTCCACTTCTATTGCCCGCTCCAGGATGCACTACTAAACCAGATGGCTTATCAAGAATTAAGATAGCCTCATCTTCTGCGATAATAGAAAGAGGTATCTTTTCTGGCTTATCTTGACTTAAGATTTCTTCCTTAGCACTCAATTCAATAATATCCCCTTCTTTTAAAATAGTTTTTGGCTTAACTTTAAGTTCATTAAGTAATAATGATCCGCCCAGAATCCATTTCTTTATATGATTTCTAGAATATTCAGGGCATAGTTTTGCCATAGCTGAATCTAATCTTATTCCTGAGTTTTCAGAGCCTACTGATAAAGATAATTTAATTGTTTTAGTCATTGAGTAAATATTTATTTAAATCTTAAATCATATTTGTATGAATCCAGAGGTATTTTTACTGTCAATGAAGGTTAACCATATGTAGAATTCTTATTATTATCATGCAGTTTAAAAATCTAACACTTAATCCAATGCATAAAAAATCAGAATTTATTATTTATCTAATTTCTATTTCTCTTGTGCTTTTAAATATAGGGTGTTCGTCGACTGAGGAAGGACCTGATGAAAGGTTATTAGAAAAAGAACTATATGATCAAGCGCAAGACCGGTTGAGTAATGAAAACTTTGCAACCGCGATAATAAGCTTAGAGACTCTTGAAGCAAGATTTCCATTTGGAAGATATGCCGAACAAGCTCAAGCAGAATTAATTTACGCTTATTATCGTAACTACCAGTATGAAGCGGCAAATTCCGCAGCTGAAAGATTTGCAAACCTTCATCCAAGACATCCTCATACAGATTATGCCTATTATTTAAGAGGGTTAGCAGCTTTTACAAATGATTCAGGTTTATTATCAAGATATATGAATACTGATTTATCAAAAAGAGATGTGACCCAAGCTCAAATTTCTTTCGATAATCTAAGCGAATTCATTTCTAGATTTCCAAAGAGTGAATATGTTGAACATGCAACTCAAAGAATGATTTATTTAAAGAATCTTTTAGCCCAACATGAGATTAATGTTGCAGAGTATTATTTAGAAAGAAGAGCATATATTGCAGCAGTTGGTAGGGCTAAATATGTGCTTGAACACTTGCCTAAAACACCGCAAACTCCTGAAGCCCTTAATATATTAATGATCGGCTACCAAGAATTAGGTCAACAAGATTTATCAGATATAAATAAGGAAATATTAGAATTTAATTATCCAGATTACAACATTATATCTAACTCATCTAGAGTCTCTTCAAGATCATGGTTAAACACTTTATCTTTTGGATTATTCGGAGAAAAATCTATACCTAGGCCTTAGAGTAAAAGACTATGTTTCAAATATTCATCATTGTCTTAATAATGATCACGATTTTTTGGATGAATAAAATTCTAAAAAACGAAAAAAAAATAAGCAAAGATCCGCATGTTATGGTCAAGTGCAAGACCTGCAATCTAAATATTATTCAATTGGATGCAGTTAACTCAGAAGGATTCTGGTATTGTTCTAAGGAACATTTGCCCAAGAATTAAAATCTGTACCTAAGTTTAATAGTAAAGCTATCTGTTGTTGGTTCATCCCAAGGTCGTTGATAAATCTTACCAAGATCGTCCTCTTCATCTTCTGCTTCAACTCTGCCTCCTTTCGTGTAAACAACGTAAAGATATGCTAGAGGTAAGATCTCATACCTATAACGCACTTGAAACGAAACATCGGAAAGAGTGAAAGAAGGTATATCAATATCAGTCTTATCCAGTTGACCTCTTATATCAGCTATGTATGCTTGAGGATTCCTAGCAGTAAAAGCAACAAACTGACTCTTTAATCTCAATTCGTGCTTATTACCTCTAAACCAAGTTAAATTTATAGAAGTTACTCTCTTGTTCCTCTTGTAAGTTGCCAGAAGATCTCTCTCTATCCAGTTTAACCATTCTTTTTCTTTATGATTCGCATAACCTAAAGAAAAAACTAAATTCTCCATTGGAAAAAATCTAACAAACCCTTTATAGCCATAACTTTTATTTAAGCTTGGGCTGTATTCAGAACCTTTTCCTGAATAGACATCAAAACCATATGCCCAAAAATCACTTCTGGGTCCTTCAAATTCTATCTTAGATCCATATCCTTGAGGCATTTCTACGTAAGGAGCAAACTTATAGCCATCAGTAATAATATTGTCTTTACCTTTCGTTCTATAAAATAGCTCTAACTCTAAGCCAGCGGTACTTTTAAAGTAGTTCTGAAATTCAAAAGCTAATTTTGCGGGTTCTCTATCTCCGCTCAAATTACTATCAGCCGAAAACATAAGAGTATATTCTCTCTTTAGAGTAGCTGAATCTGGACTAAAGTTAGTTTGCCTAAATTGCGTTCTACCACCAAAAAGCATCCAGTCATTTCTTCCTAGATATCCCATATCATTTAGATTTAGATCTTCATCAAAATAATAAAAACCTAAGTAATTTGATCTATCTTTATTAGGCATATGGTTCATGCCTAACCTCAATCCTAATCCCTCTTTATCGCCGACCAAAGAATTCAAAAAAATACCATAAAGTCTTAATTCAGGAGAATACTTGTAATCAAAATCCACTGTATGGACAGAAGCAGTTCTGTCAAATATAGGACTTTCTACATATGTTCCCAAGTATCCAACTTTGAAATTCTTATAAGAATTTCTAATTCTAGCTGCATAAAAATCTTTACCTTGGCTATAATCTTCATCAGCCTCAAAAGCTCCTAAAAAACCAATCTCAGTATTATTAGCTTGTTGAGTATAACGAACAGCTAAATCTATATCATTGCTGCCATTTTCTTGTGAAGTAAGATCGCAGAGGTTTTGCAATTCTTCTGAATACTCCTCACAATTATAATCAGGAGTGCCGCCAATTCTTCGAGTATTAATAACATAAAAAAATCTATAACCTGAAACGTCAAACATAGATTGATTTTCAGCAAAGAAAGGCCTTTTATCTGCATAATAAGTCTCTATATTAGAGAAATTTACTACTACATCATCACTTTCAACCTGACCAAAGTCAGGGTTAATAGCAATATTTAATTGCTTACCAGAATCTATTTTCCAAAAGAATTCTGCACCTGCCTTTGAAGTATTATCTTCCTCTAACCTGTCATTATTTAGGGTAAGATAAGGAAAAAAATCTTTCTTGCTTGCACCAAAATTTTTAAACACATAATCATTCAATAAAGATATAAAAGGATTCCTAGTAGGATTTGACTTAACAGTTGCGTAAACTTTACCTTCAGCCATGGACTGTCGAAAGAAACCTAATTTTACTTTTCTAAAGTCCCCTTTCTGAATCTTCATTGGAGCAACGGACCATGGAATAAACATCTCACAATACCAAACATTTTCTTCTTGGCTTGTTGCCGCCTCCCAATCTGCATCCCAATCAGGTTTTTGATTGTTCTCATTGGTAAAAACAACATCTCTCATAGAGCCGCCCAACGAAACTGAAAACTCATATGCGACACTCGAGTCAGCATTATAATCAATAATAAAACCCACCCTATCTGCATTAGTCTGCCAAGCATCTCTTTCATGCAGGTTTGCTCTCATAGTTTTCGTTGGCTGATAAGCTCTATAACCTAAGTAAATTCCTCTTTCATCTTCATAAACTAAAACTTCAGTTTTATATAAAGGATCTGAAAGTGTAAAAGGCAAGATTTGTCTAAACGCGTCTATCCTGTTTGCATCTTTCCACTCCAAGTCAGATAAATTACCATCTATCTCTATTGATTGAATTAAATTAGAAATAGATATCAAGCCTATAAAACAAAACTTCTTGAGTATTCTTATTTTAAACACCCTGAAAGAATTAGGATTCATTTGATAATTATAGAAATTTCTTTGGATATAATTGGAGGTAAATGAGGAATATGATATTTATCTCCAAGCAACAATTGTAACTTATGATTACCTGGGGAAAGTTCCAATAAGACTTCTGTTTGCCCTCCCCCAAAATGTATATGATTAGAATCAGATATTATCGGCTCATCTAAAGGCGGTAATTCTTCAACATCCACTAAAAGATGATGATGACCTGTCCCAGATATGTCTACTCCGGCTGGAGCTACACCCATGCCTCTAAGTCCAAATTTAACCCTAATTGGGCTTTCAAGTATTTGTCCTTCTTTAGGTTGAATAAAATATAGTTCAGCTCCTTCTGAAGATAAAGACCTGTCAGAAGATGTATATGCATTAAACGAGATTAAGCATATAAAAAAAGAAATTAAATAGTGGTTATTAATTTTTATATTGTCCATCTAAATAAATTAATGGTTTTTTTACATTGCTATCAACTATTTTAAAAACTTTACCTATAAAAATTGTATGTGATGATTGCTCTATCAACTCATAGCATTTACAAAATATATTAGCTTGAGCATCTGATAAATAAGGCACTCCGTCATCTTCGGACCAATTCCCACTTTTAAACCTGACTTCTCCTTCTTCTTTACCGCTACAAATTTCTGCTAGATCTTGCTGTTTAGAAGTTAAAATATTAATGCAAAAACTTGAATCAATGTCTAACAAATTATGGATGGAAGAACTTTTGTTAACACAAATGAGCATACAGGGTGGATCGATAGAAAGAGAGGTGACCGCAGATGCTGTCATAGCTTGTCTATTGGACGAATTCTGAGAAGAAATGACATTAACTGTAGATGCAAATCCTCTCATAACTTCGATAAAATTTTCCTGGATAGTCATGAAGGGTAGCAAAATATCATGGATTCAATTTTGAAGCTAGATAATTGAGAAATTATCTCAATACCTTAAACTCCTATATAAATATATCTGTATGAAAATAAGTAAATTAAAAATTATAGGGGGAACAAATAAAGGGAGAGTGATTTCTTTTAATCCATCTAAATCTCTTAGGCCTACAAGTCATAAAACTAGGGAGACACTTTTCAATTGGTTAGCTATTTATATAGATGATTCTAAATGCCTAGATTTATTTTCTGGGACAGGTGCTCTTGGAATTGAAGCTCTTTCAAGGAATGCAAAATCTGTTACTTTTATAGAAAATAAGAAACTACACTATATAAAATTAAAAGAGAATTTAGATTTAATGAGTTACAGCAAAAAGTCTAAAATTATTTTTGAAAATACTTTTGATTGGCTAGAGAAGTTAAATAAACAAAAACTAGATTCTGATATAGTCTTTATTGACCCTCCATTTGGAGAGAAGAAAATCCAAAAAGTATATGGAATACTTGAAAAGAAATCTCTTTTAAAAAATGACACTGTTATATACGTAGAAGCAGAAAAAGAATTAAATATAATGGATATCTGCTCAAACTGGACTGAACTGAAAACAAAGATCAGCGGGGAAACAAAATTTAGTTTATTTTTAAAGAAAAAAGAATGAGAAAAGCGCTAATAGTATTTATTTTTTCAATAATTGGTGCCCTTGTGCTAGAAAAATTTAATTTCATTGAAGAAGGAATTATTTTTCTAGAAATGAAAAAAGAGATTAATTTAGAAAATATCTTTTTTACCTTTACAGGAATCACAATAGGATTTTTCTTAATGTTGTTTTTAGTTCTGATACAAAGAATTTCTGCTAAATTGAGAAGCTCGAATGAAGATTGAAATTACTTTCTCTTCATAGACTCAAAGAACTCATTATTTGTCTTAAAATCTTTTAGTTTATCGATAACCCACTCCATTGCTGAAGTATCTTCCATTTCATTTAATAGTTTCCTTAAAATAGTTATATGCCTCAACTCTTCTTCAGAAGTTAACAAGTCTTCTCTCCTAGTTCCTGTTCTTCGTATATTTATAGCAGGAAAAACTCTCTTTTCTGCTATTTTTCTATCAAGATGAATTTCTGAATTGCCAGTACCTTTAAACTCTTCAAAAATTACTTCGTCCATTCTAGAGCCAGTATCTATTAAAGCAGTAGCAATTATAGTTAAACTACCACCACCTTCTATATTCCTTGCAGCTCCAAAAAAACGCTTTGGTTTTTCCAAGGCATTTGCATCCACTCCGCCTGTTAAAATTTTTCCAGAAGCTGCTTGAGTAGAGTTATATGCTCTAGCTAATCTAGTTAAGGAATCCAAAAGAATAACCACATCTTGATTGTGTTCAACTAGTCTTCTCGCTTTATTTATGACCATTTCAGCTACCTGAACATGTCTAGATGGAGGTTCATCAAATGTACTTGCCACTACTTCTCCTGAAACTGATCTAGACATCTCTGTAACCTCTTCTGGCCTTTCATCTACAAGTAAAACGATAATTTTACACTCTGGACTATTTTTAGAAATTGCATGCGCCATACTTTGCAATAAAAGTGTTTTACCTGCTTTCGGTGGAGAAACTATTAAAGATCTCTGTCCTTTACCTGTAGGTGCTGTTAAGTCTATAACTCGAGCTGAAAGGTCTTCTGTGCTTCCAGTCCCAGCCTCTAGTATAATTCTTTGGTCTGGAAATAAAGGTGTTAGATTCTCAAATGAGACTTTATTTTTAGATTTATCAACATCTTCAAGATTTATAAGATCTACTTTTAAAAGGGCAAAATATCTTTCACCATCTTTTGGAGCTCTTATTTTTCCTTGAATAGTATCTCCAGTTCTGAGACTAAAACGTCTAATCTGACTTGGAGATACATAAATATCATCCGGTCCAGCTAAATAAGAGGAATCTGGAGAACGTAAGAACCCAAAACCATCCTGAAGGATTTCTAATACACCGCCTCCTTCTATGTCTTCACCCTCTTTTGCTTTTTTCTTTAGAATGCTAAAGATCACATCTTGTCGTTTAGAACGAGCAGCGTTCTCAACCCCTAATTGTTCAGCTAGGCTTACGAGGTCTTCTACTGGAGATTTTTTAAGTTCTGATAGATCCATATCTAGATAGTTTTTGAAAAATTTTCGAATTAAAACAGAGTTAACGGGTGTCTTTGATGAAAGACTAGATTCAATCTAACATCAGATGAAAGTATCGTCTAGTTAAATATTTTCTTCTATAAATTCAGTTAATTGAGATTTACTTAAAGCTCCTACTTGTTGCGCTATAACTTCCCCATCCTTGAATAACAATAGTGTAGGAATACTCATAACATTTTGAGCAGCTGCCAATTCCTGATTTTCATCAACATCTAATTTCCCTACTTTTAAAATATCAGAAAAATCTTCAGCTATCTCTTCTACAATTGGACCAACCATTTTACAAGGACCACACCAAGCTGCCCAGTAATCTAGTAAAACTGGTTTGTCACTTTTAGTGACTTCTGCTTCAAAATTGTCATTAGTTATAGTGACAACGGTCATAGGTTACCTCCTAAATTTAAAAAGTCGGGTTTGTCTAAGAAATTCAAGTACATTTAATTCAATATTTATATTATTGGTATAAAATGCAGAATTTTCAAGTAGAAATTATCAATTTAATTCATATGAATGGACAACTGAACAAATTAATTAAAATAAATGCTCTCTTTTACCTAATAATTATTTCTCTATTTAGTTCTTGGATTCAAGCTTCGAATGAAATAGAAGAAGTGATTGTAACAGGCTCTCACATAGCTGTTAGCAATGAACAATCTTCTCCTGTTGAAATAATTTCGTCTGCTGATTTAGAAAATTTAAATGTGTCCACAGTTGCAGAAATATCAAAATATTTAAGTTCTAGTTCAGGCTCTCACTTTCAAACAAATGCAATGGATGGAGTTGATCAAGGAATGTCATCTATAACTTTGAGAGGCTTGGATCAAGCATCAACTCTATTACTCATTAATTCTAGAAGACAAACTTTTTCAGGAACTCCTTCTCATGAGGGGGAAGGATATATAGATGCAAATATTATTCCTAAAAGTGCTATTGAAAGGATAGAAATATTGAAAGAAGGCGGAACGTCACTATATGGTTCTGATGCCGTATCTGGAGTCATCAATTTTATAACTCATAAAAATTTTGAAGGCGTAGAAATTAGCACAGCGTCTCAAGGTACTGAGAACTATAATCAAGATGAACATAACCTTGGTATCTTGTTGGGTAAAAATTTTGAATCTTCGAACATAACTATAGCAGCGAATTTTTTAAGTAGAAGCTCCCTTTCTGCTTCTGAGATTCCAGGGATAGCTGAGTTAGGCATAAGCACTCTTGGAAATACTTTTATACTTACAAAAAAAGATGAAGTCATGACTGGAGATTATCAAGGAAAGTATAGTGCAGGTCAGAAAATACCAGACCCTATGTGTCTAACTAATGGAGGGATTATAGAATTTGGGTTTTGTAAATTTAAGTATGGTGAAAGGTTCAATATAGTAAATGATGAGGATCATAAAAAGTTTTATCTTAATTTATATAAGGATTTAAAAAATTTTTCATTCAACTCTACTCTAATAACATCAGATGTTGATGTGAATGATAATCCTCAGTCTCCTTCTTACCCAGCGTTAAGTTTTCTATCTAGATTAGTTCAACCTGATCAAGGAGGGAACCCATTCAATGTTCCTGTACGGTGGTTTGGTAGACCTCTGGCAGCAGCTTTTCCTTCTCCTTTTTCACCTAAAGATATTTTTCAATATCATTTTAGTAATTCGTTTTATTTTGATCTACGTGACAATTTAGATCTTCAAATATCTTTAACTAAAAGTAAGCATACAAATAAGCATTATAGACCTGACATAATAAATTCTAGATTTGAAAATGCGATAGATGGCATTGGAGGACCTAATGGAGATCAAAAATGGAATTTAATAGACTCTTCAGCAAATTCAGACTCACTTATTAAATACTTAAGAGGAGCGGAAATTTCAAAAAAGATAGGGGGTCTTACTTCTTTGAACTCTATTCTAAGAAACTCTAATAAGACTTTTGATATCGCCTTTGGTATGCAACTAGATAAAGAAACCTTAGATATTACTTATGACGATTTATCTAGAGCTGAATTTGATAATGATGGAAAAATGCTAAAAACTGCAAATCTTCTTTTCTTAGGAGGAGGAAAAAATGTAACTGAATCTAGAAATAAAAAAGCTTTATTCGCAGAAGTATCAAAGAATTTTAATAATAATTTTAATTTATTATTTGCAGGAAGGTACGAAAGATTAGATAACTTTTCTAGTTTTGACCCAAAAATTTCACTTAGATTCAATGGCAAAAAAGCGTTAATTAGAGGATCCATTGGAAACAACTTTGTTTCACCTTCTATGGCACAAAAATATTCTTCAGATATCCAGCTTGGGAGCGTAAGGTATCTAGATGAAACTCCATTTGTTAGGCAGGCACTTCTAGGAAATCCAAGTTTGAAAGCTTCTACATCTCAAAATGTCAACATAGGTCTAATCTATGAACTTCATGAAAATCTAAAAGTTACATTAGATTATTGGAGAATAGATTATAAAAACAGAATTGAAGTTGAAAGCGCGCAGCAACTAATTTTATCCGACCCCTTCAATCAAGCCATAACAAGGGATGCCCTAGGAAACATAACAGGCATTAGCACTTCATATATAAATGAAGAAGAAACAAAAATAAATGGTTTAGATTTTTCATTAAATTATGAACATAATTTAGTTAATTTAGGGGATTTTAAATTTAAAATCCAAGGAACAACATTACACGAATTCTTAACCCCAGAAGACATTGATCAAGGAAATGAATCTATTAACAAAGAAAAACATCAAGTTATGATTAACCGAGTAGGAAAATTTAATTACGATTCTAATACTCATTCCTTGCCTAAGCTTAGATTAAATGCCTTTAGTTCATTAGAAACAGGAGGATTAAGAATTGGCCTTAATATTAGATATATAGATGGTTATAAAAACCTTACTCCTATTAATACAAAAGGACTAAATCTCGGGTATAAAAATATAGTTGATTCTTTCACAGTATATGATTTATCTGCAAGGAAAAATTTTGTTTTAAATAAAAATAAGATGTCTCTCGAACTAGCTATCATTAATTTATTTGATAAAAAAGCACCAAGGTTATATGACGCTCCTGATTTTAGTTTTGATACTAGAGTACATGATCCTAGAGGAAAACTATTGCAGATAAATTTTAAAATCAGTCGCTAGTTGTAACTGCTCCTTTTGAAGCAGAGCTTACAGTCTTAGAATACTTTAATAAAACTCCACCTAAATCATTTCGCACCGGGGGAATCCATTTTTTCTTTCGATCCCTAAGGACTTCGTTTGAAACT
>TARA_B110000014_G_scaffold264481_1_pt1 | contig 18565 bp, 20 predicted proteins | sample TARA_B110000014 | Tara Oceans TARA_B110000014 (sample SAMEA4396468) | marine metagenome | biome: Westerlies Biome; feature: [MES] marine water layer (ENVO:01000295) within the mesopelagic zone...; material: water (ENVO:00002006), including particulate matter (ENVO:01000060) such... | reverse complement strand
ATCATGCTCTACAACAATAACTGAATTTCCAAGGTCTCTTAGTTTTCTTAAAGTACTCAATAATTTCTGATTGTCTCTTTGATGAAGTCCAATGGATGGTTCATCTAGAATATAAGTTACGCCAACAAGTCCAGCCCCAATTTGACTAGCTAAACGTATTCTCTGAGATTCTCCACCACTAAGACTTTCTGCACTTCTATCAAGAGTTAAATAATTTAATCCAACATCTATTAAGAATTTAAGTCTCTCTTGAATTTCTTTAGTTATTCTATCGGCTACTTCTTTCTTTGAGCCTTTTAACTTAAGATCTTGGAAAAAAATATTTGCATCATCAATAGTCCTAGCAGTTATGTTTGGCAAAGATTGATTATTAATAAAAACATTTCTAGCCTCTTTTCTTAGCCTAGTTCCAGAGCATGTTGAACAATCCTGCAAAGAAATTAATTTCGTTAGATCCTCTCTTATATAACTTGATTCTGTTTCTTTATATCTTCTTTCAACGCTACCAAGTACTCCTTCAAAAGCTAAAAACCTATCAACCGTGCGTCCAGATTTTGTTCTCCAACTAAAATCTACAATTTCTCCTTCCGAGCCTTCAAGTATTATTTTTTGAATTTCTTTTTTTAACTTATTAAAAGGTTGGTCTAAAGAAAAATTATACTCTTTGGAAAGACATCTAAGAATATGAAAATAATATTTATGATTTTTATCCCAACCTCTAATTGCTCCCTCATTAAGACTTGCACTGCTATCATAAATTACTTTATTTTTATCAACATAAGATTTAATTCCTAAGCCATCACATTCAGGACATGCTCCTGAAGGGTTGTTAAATGTAAAAAGTTTAGGTTCAAGATCTGGGATACTATACCCACATTCAGAACAGGCCATTTTAGATGAAAAAATCAGTTCACTAAATGTTTCTTCTAAACTAGATATTTTAATTACACCATCAGATAAGTTTAAGGCCTGTTCAATAGATTCTGATAACCTTAACCTCATATCATTATCTTCTTTCTTTAAACTCGGTATTTTAATTCTATCTATAACAGTTTCTAAAGTATGTTTCTTATTCTTATTAAGAGAAGGAGTTTCATCAATATCGATTACAATTCCATCAACTCTAACTCTAACAAATCCTTGAGCCTTCATTTCTTCAAAGAAATGACGATGCTCTCCTTTTTGATCATTAATGATTGGAGCAAGAATCATTATCTTTGCACCTTCTGGTAATTTTAATATTTGATCAGCTATCTGGTTAACTGTTTGTCCTTCTAAAGATATATTATGATCAGGACATCTTGGAGTGCCTGCCCTTGCAAATAATAGTCTTAAGTAGTCATAGATTTCAGTCACCGTTCCTACAGTAGATCTTGGGTTATGCGAGGTAGATTTTTGCTCAATAGAAATAGCTGGTGATAAACCTTCTATATGGTCAACATCGGGTTTTTCCATCATAGAAAGAAACTGTCTTGCGTATGAAGACAAAGATTCAACATATCTTCTTTGACCTTCAGCATAAAGGGTATCAAAAGCTAGTGAAGATTTTCCTGAACCTGATAAACCCGTGATAACTACTAATTTATCTCTTGGTATATCTAAATCTATATCTTTTAAGTTATGTTGTTTTGCGCCTCTGACTTTTATATATTTCAATTTATTTTTTTGGTTATAAATCTTTTAGACCAATTTAAGAAAAACTGATTATAATCCTATTTAGTATTAAATAACTTAATTAAATAAAAAGGTTTCATATGGCTAGAAGTGGTATTAACAAAGTAATTTTAGTAGGAAATTTAGGTCAAGATCCTGAGGTCAAGTTTACGGCTGGTGGAGCTGCAGTTACAACTTTAAGTATTGCAACTTCAGAGTCTTGGAAAGACAAAGAAACTGGCAATGATCAAGAAAAAACAGAATGGCATAGAGTTGTTCTTTGGAGACGATTAGCTGAAATAGCAGGAGAATATCTAAAAAAAGGATCTAAAGTTTACATAGAAGGTCAGCTTCAAACTAGGAGTTGGGAACAAGAAGGCCAAAAGCGGTATACAACAGAAGTGGTAGCTAGAGACATGCAATTCTTAGACAGTAAAGGTAGTGTAAATCAGGAAGATAATGTCTCTGACATTAATCCTAAATCTGAAGAATCTAATATGCCTGGAGAAATTAATGATGATGATATTCCATTTTAGAAATTAATCCTCAAAAGTTTCGAATATCAAAGAGCCATTTGTTCCGCCAAAACCAAAGCTATTACTTAAAATCCTTTTAATATTAGGCGATTCTTTATTTGATAACAAAATTGGCATATCTTTAGCTTCTTCATCTAAGGATTCAACATTAGCTGAACCAACTAAGAAATTATTTTCAAGCATTAATAACGAGAAAATAGATTCATGTACTCCCGCTGCGCCTAGTGAATGGCCTGATAAAGATTTAGTTGAGCTTATAGCTGGCATATTTTCTTCGAACAATTTTTTTATAGCCTTGAGCTCTACTAAATCTCCAGCAGGAGTACTAGTTCCGTGAGCATTTATATAGTCTATTTTACTTTTTTGTGTCATTTCCCATGCAGTGCTCATTGATCTAAATGCACCATTTCCAGAAGGGCTAACCATGTCTTCTCCATCTGATGAAGCTCCATAACCGCTGATTTCAGCATATATTTTAGCACCCCTTTGTTTTGCATGTTCTGACTCTTCTAGGATTAATGTTCCTGCTCCTCCAGCTATAACGAATCCGTCTCTTTTTGAATCAAAAGCTCGTGAGGACTTCTTTGGAGTCTCATTAAAATTAGAAGAAAGGGCTCCCATAGCATCAAAAAGAGATGTCATTCCCCAATGTTCAGCTTCAGCTCCCCCTGCTAACATTACATCTTGTTTCCCTAATTGTATTTGTTCCATAGCATTCCCTATGCAGTGAAGACTAGTCGTGCATGCAGAAGAAATAGAATAATTTACACCTTTTATCCCTAAGAAAGTTGAAAGACAAGCCGAAACAGTACTACCCATAGCTTTTGTTACTCGATATGGACCAATTCTTTTCACGCCTTTTTCTCTTAAAATATCAGCTGATTCTATCTGGTCTTGACTAGATGCCCCACCTGATCCCATTATTAGTCCAGTTCTATTATTTGATAAAATATTATCTGGTAATTTTGCATCTTTTATTGCTTCTAGGGCGCTTATGTATCCATAAGCTGCAGCATCTCCCATAAACCGTAGTTTTTTTCTGTCTATAAAGTCTTCTGTATTTATTTGAATGCTTCCACTTACATTACTTCTTAAGCCTAGTTCTTTATAGATATCGTTAACTCTTATCCCTGAAATAGAATTTTTGAGGGAATTTAAGACTTCTTCTTTAGAGTTTCCTAAGCTAGAAATTATGCCTAAACCTGTTACAACTACTTTTCTCATTTAAATATTATTAAGCTGCATAGATTAAAATGCGGATGTATCTTTAAAGAGTCCCACTTTCAGATTTTCAGCTGAATAAATTTTCTTATCATCTACAATTAATGAACCATTTGCTAGACCTAAAGTTAGCTTCTGATTTAGGACTCTTTTAATATCAATCTCATATATTACTTTCTTTGCTGTCGGTAATACCTGGCCAAAAAATTTGATATTCTGAGCTCCTAATGCTCTTCCTTTTCCTGGATGACCAAGCCAACATAAGTAAAACCCTATGAGTTGCCACATTGCGTCTAAACCTAGGCAGCCAGGCATGACTGGGTCTGATTCAAAATGACAATCAAAAAACCAAAGTGAATCAGATATATCAAGTTCAGCTATAATTTTTCCTTTATTAAACTTACCTCCGGTCTCTTCAATCGAAGAAATCCTATCAAACATCAACATATTTGGTTTAGGAAGCCTTCCATTCTCTTGTCCAAAAAGCATTCCCCTTCCACATTCAAGTAATTGTGAACGTTCGTATTTATTATCTTTTATAAAATCCACTAAATTAATTATTATTAGTACTAAGTATATATCCAATGGGATTCATTTTCTTTAGAAATCAATTTGAACTAATTCATTTATAGTATTTTCTAATAGCTTTCTAAAATTTGAGGAAGGAAGTTTTTTAGTATTCCTTATACAAGTTTTGTAGTATTTATTTCGAATATTTAAAACTTCTTTTAAGGCACCCGAAGATTGAATTAGGTTTTTAATAAGAGTTATATTCTTTTTGGTTGAGTTACCTAAAGAATTTTTGATAATTTTTTTTTCTTTTGTAGAGCTAAGATTATAAGTTTTAATTAAAGGCAATGTTATTTTACCTTCCGAAAGGTCCTGACCTATTTGCTTACCAGTTCTTTGAGAATCACCGAAGTAGTCTAAAATGTCATCATTTATTTGAAAAATAATTCCTAATGAAAAAGCTAGATGCTTTACAAATTTGAGTTCTTCAGCCGAAGCATTAGAAAGTAATGCAGCACTCACTGCAGAAGCTTTGAATAATTCAGCTGTTTTATTGCTAATAATTTGAAAGTAATCTTTTTCGCTCAAAAAAGAGGCTTTTAAAGAAAGTTGCATAACTTCTCCTTCTGAAATCATATTTGTAGAATTAGCTAATACTTTTATTATTTCAGGATTTTTTAAAGATGACATATTTTGAAAAGCTTTTGAGTAGACAAAATCTCCCACTAAAACGCTATGCATTATGTCCCATTTTTTATTTACACTCGGTTTACCTCTTCTTGTATCACTCTCATCTACAACATCGTCATGAATTAAGGTAGCTGTATGAAGAAGCTCAATTGCAGTGCACAACTTAATTAACTCTTTTCCTGAATAATTAAGGCATCTAGCTATAAATATGGAAAGGAGGGGTCTTATTCTTTTGCCTCCAGAACTTATTGTATAACTTGAAATTTCAGTAGCTAAGTTAATTTTAGACTTTAAAGATTTATTAAGGCTCTTTTCTAGATCTTGTAAGTCCTTCTCAATTTTAATTTTAGCTTTTTTGATCTTTTCCATAAAAAATATTTTCGTTTAAAACAATAGTAATTTCACTTATGTATTGCGGAGAAGGAAGGTTTTTCGTATAGTGCGTATCCTTAATTTTCCATTAATGGAGTTTTTTATGCATGCTGTAATCCAAACTGGCGGAAAACAACATAAAGTTTCTGAAGGCGAGAGCATTGATGTTGAGCTATTGCCTCTTAAAGAGGGAGATTCTATTGAATTTGACAAAGTTTTGCTAATTTTTGACGGAAATAATTCAAAAATTGGCTCTCCTTACCTAGAGAATGCAACTGTAAAAGGAGAAATAGTGTCTCATGACAAAGGAAAAAAAATAAAAATTTTTAAAATGAAGAGAAGGAAAGGGTACAGGAGGTCTATGGGACATAGACAAAATTTTACAAAAGTTTTGATTAAGACTATAAAGTCACCTGTTTAAGATTATAAAATAATTAAAAGAGAGAAGTTATGGCACATAAGAAAGCAGGCGGTAGCAGCAGAAATGGCAGAGATTCAAATTCTAAGAGATTGGGTGTCAAGGCTTTTGGAGGAGAAACTGTATCTGCAGGTTCAATTTTAGTCCGTCAAAGAGGGACAAAATTTAATCCTGGAGTGAACGTAGGCTGTGGTAAGGATCACACTTTATTTGCAAAAGTTGATGGACTTGTTTCTTATATCAAGAAGGGCCCGAAACTTAGACAGTTTGTTGACATAACGCCTTCCTGAGAACCCTAATTTTTTTGTCTAGAAGTCAATGAATTTCATTGATGAAGCCGTCATATCTATTACAGCAGGAAATGGTGGAAATGGATGTTCTAGCTTTCGTAGGGAAAAAAATGTACCACGAGGAGGTCCTGACGGAGGTAATGGTGGATCGGGTGGAGATTTAATACTTAAGTCTACAAATAGGTTAAATACCCTTTCACTTTTTAGATATAAAAAATCATTTACTGCTCAACACGGCGGAAAAGGTCTTAGTAGAGATAAAACAGGTGGAAGAGGTAAAGACCTAATTATTGAAGTGCCAGCAGGTACAATTATTTTCGACACAGCATTAAATCAGCAAATAGCAGATTTAAGTCTAGTCGGAGATGAATTATTAATTGCAAAAGGTGGAGAAGGCGGAACTGGTAATGCTGCTTTTAAGACCTCTACCAACAGAGCTCCTACAAAAATTACTCTGGGAAAGGATGGAGAACAAAAAGAAGTTAGGCTTGAATTAAGGTTGTTAGCTGATGTTGGCTTATTAGGCTTTCCAAATGCAGGAAAATCTTCTTTAGTTAACTGTCTTTCAAGCGCTAAACCTAAAGTAGCAGATTATCCTTTCACAACATTAAAGCCAACCCTAGGTGTGGTTGAATACTCTCAAGATAGGAGTTTTGTTATAGCAGATATTCCTGGATTAATATCTGGCGCTTCAAAGGGTTTAGGTTTAGGTATTCAGTTTTTAAAACATCTTTCTAGAACTGAGTTAATTCTTCAAGTGATAGATGTATTTGATAAAAATGTACAAGAGATCATTAAAGAGATGAAAGAGCTAGTAGAAGAAATGCAAAATTATCAAGCTAATCTAGCTTCAAGAGAGAGATGGTTGATACTAAATAAGATAGATCTCCTGTCGGAATCAGACCAGTTGACTTTAAATAAAGAAATTTTTTCCTTACTTGGACATGATGTTATTGTTAAATTAATATCTTGTATAAGCAGGCAAGGAGTGGATGATTTAGCTAAAGAAATTGGAAAATATTTGGAGACAAGTAGAAATGAGTAAACAGAGATGGGTTATTAAAGCAGGAAGTTCTTTGGTTGCTAGTTCTGATAATACTTTTAACCAATCTTTTATCAAAGAATTATCCTCTCAAATTAATGAACTTACTAAATCAAATATCGAAGTAGTTATAGTTTCCTCTGGAGCAGTAGCTAAAGGTATGGATGAACTAAATTTTACAGAAAGACCTAAGGCTTTACATTTATTGCAAGCAACTGCGTCTATAGGTCAAGTCGGCTTAATAAATTCCTACAAAAAAGAATTAGATAGTTTTAACATTAAAACATCGCAAGTACTAATCAGCCATAATGATATGGCAGATAGGACAAGATATTTAAATGCCAGAAGAAGCTTACAAACTCTTTTAGAACTCGGAATAGTTCCAATAGTGAATGAGAATGATAGTGTAGCTACAGAAGAGATCAGCTTTGGAGATAACGACACTTTAGCTGGTATGATTGTGGGCTTGATTGATGCATCCAAATTTATAATGCTAACAGACCAGATTGGAATTTGTGATAGCAATCCAAATGAGAACCCGCTGGCTAAGTTAGTTCCTTTGATTAATTTAGATATGGATGATTTAAGCAACTATACTAAAGGAAAGTCGGGAGTTCTTGGAAGGGGAGGAATTAAAACGAAAATAAAAGCAGCTAGGTTAGGGCTTGATGCCGGTTCAGAAGTGAGAGTGATGGATGGAAGAGATCCCGAAACTTTAATACGGATTCTACAAGAAAAAGAAGAGGGGACTTTAATAACTTCAAATCAGGATCTGCTTCCTTCTAGAAAACAATGGATATCTAATCAATCTTCACCTAGAGGAGTGCTAATAATTGATAAGGGCGCATGTATAGCTTTGAGTTCAAGAGGAGGAAGCTTATTACCTGTAGGAATAATCAAATTAGAAGGAAATTTTAAGAAAGGAGACTTAGTTTCTTGTAAAGATGAAGATTCAAATGAAATAGCAAAAGGTTTAATTAACTTTAGTTCTCAAGAGGTTAGATTAATTCTCGGAAGTAAATCTAAAGATATTTCTAATATACTAGGCTATTCAGTTGAAAATGAGATTATCCATAGAGATAATCTTGTTTTAAAGAGAGATTAAAGAGTTTGAATTTTTTTAATTAACCTAGACTTAACCCTAGAAGCTTTATTCTTATGTAAAACTCCTTTATTAGCCATTTTATCAATGGTTTTTTCAGCAATTTTAAAAGCACTAACAGCAATATCTTTCTTTTTATCATTGATTGCAGTTTCTACTTTTTTTATAGCTGTTCTTGTAATAGCTCTTTGAGAACTTTTAAGCTCATTACGTTTATTGTTTTGCCTAGCTCTTTTTTTAGAAGATTTTAAATTTGCCATAAACTTGTTTAAGTTATAGAGTCGCGCATAATGATGGTTTGAAGCACTCCTGTCAAGGTTCTTTGTATTTATGAATCCTTCTAAAAAAAATTTTTTAATATCTATTCTTCGTTTTCATGGAGATGTTCTCTTAATTGAACCTATGTTGCATGTGATTAAAAGAGAATTTCCTAATAGTGAAATAGACCTTTTAGTTTATAAAGGAACCGCCTCTCTTCTTTTAGCGGATCACAGAATAAATAAGATAATTGAATCCGAACCTTCAGAAGGGAAGTCTATTTTGAATAAAATTAAAAATGAATATAGATTATATAAAGAGCTTAGATCTAAGAAGTATAGTTTTTCAATCTTTCTGACTACTCAATGGAGACAGGCTCTCATAAGCTTGTTGATTTTTAGTGAAATATCTGCGGCAGTTGACGATAAAAAAAGGCAAAATTATTTATGGAAAAAAAGTTTCTCATTTATATTTCCAGAAGCAGGTGCAAGACATGTGATCGAAAGAAATCTAGATACTTTAAATCTACTTGGTTTTCGAGTGCTTGAAGAAGATAAAAAGTTATCTTTGGTGATACCTGATAAAGTTAATCAATCAGTTCAAAAAATATTTAATAACAAAGAAATTAATTCTAGATATTGTGTTGTTCATCCTTGCTCTGGAAAAGATTACAAACTTTGGTCTGAAAAAAAATTTTCTAAAGTAATAGATTATTTAACTTCAAAGAATATTCTTGTAATCCTTACTTGCGGACCTGATGAGAGGGAAGTAAATTATTTAAGAGAAATTGAGAGACTATCTCCAGAACTTATTAATTTAGGCGGAAAGACTTCTCTATTGGAACTGGCTTCTCTTATAAAAGGTGCAGAAATATTGATAGGTCTAGACTCTGTAGCTGGTCATATTTCTGCGGCTGTTAATACTCCATCCGTTGTATTATTTGGACCAACTAATCATCAAAATTGGAGACCTTGGTCTGATACATCAACAATCATTTCAAGAGATAATAATGAGGAGTATTGTAATTTGCACGGCATGAATTCAGGAAAATCTGGTAAATGCTTGTGTTATATATCTGAGGAAAGAGTTATTGAGTCTGCTGATAAAATCTTAGATAAAGTAAAAGGTTAGGTGCTTCTTTTAAGATCTTAACTTATTATAATAAAATAAATTAGAAAGGTTGAAGTATGGAAAGTTTAAAAGATAAGTTAGAAATAAGCGATGTAATGACAAAGTACGCAGCTGGTATTGACTCACTTAATTTTGATCTTTACTCAAGTTGTTTTTCTGAAAATGTAGAATTATATGGTTTTGGGGGAAGTGATGATGATGGTCAACCAAAAGTTATAAAAGGAATTGATGCTTGGATAGTTTATGTAAAAGAAGCTATAAGCAAGTATAGTGCTACTCAGCATCTATTAGGGAACCCTCTTATAGAGTTAAAAGAAAATACAGCTCATGTTAGAACCGATGTTCAAGCTAGGCATTATTTAAAGGATCCTGAGGGAGAAATGTTTTGCCTCTGGGCTGTTTATGATACTCAGATGGAAAAAAATGATGGAAAATGGAAAATCATAAATCATAGGTTAACATCCATAGGATCTAAATTAGAAACATAGAATAGATGAGAAAGATTTTTCTTTTACTATTAGGCTTAATTTTAACTACTCTTTTTTTTCTTTTTTTAGTTTTTCTTTCTTCTTTAGTAGGAGTTTAAGTGGGATGATCTTTCTTTTATGAGCATTCGAAAGATAATTAAAATGGGTAATCCTGTTTTAAGAGAAATTGCAAAACCAATTCTAAAGGAAGATATTTTGTCTGAAATAACTAAAGAGTTAATTTTAGATATGAGAGATACCCTAGAGTCTTTAGACGGTATAGGGATAGCCGCTCCTCAAATAGGCGTATCTAAGCAGTTGGCTATTATAAAAATTCCTGAAAATTCTGAACGCTATCCGGAATCTGTAGCCTCTAAAGAATATATTATTATAAATCCCAAAATATCTTATATAGATAAAACCATGCAAGGTTTTTGGGAAGGTTGTTTAAGTGTGCCTGGTCTTAGAGGTTATGTAGAGAGACCTAAGAAAATACAGATAGATTATTTAGATAATTCAGCTTCAAATTGCATAATCGAAGTAGAAGATTTTTTAGCTACTGTATTTCAACATGAATTAGATCATCTTTTTGGCTGTCTTTACGTTGATAAAGTAAGAGACATAACCAAACTAGTCTATGAAGATGAGATGCTCAATTTTTTAAATATAGAAGAATGAAATCTAAAGAATAAAATGATATTTGTACTTCAAGAGATCTTTAAGGAAATTAAGTGAAGAAAATATGGTGGAGGCGGCGGGAATTGAACCCGCGTCCACCAGTACTCTGCTACAAGCTCTACATGTTTAGTTTCATCTATTAGTTTTATCTTAGAAGACCCGATGAACAGGGTTTAGAAGACGATCTCAATTTATTCTTAAGAGTTTACTAATGAGAAGAGGAAACTCAGCAGTCCGTGAAGTCGACTGTTGTTACAATGGCACGGACACCAAGTAAAAACAGTTAGCCAATTAAGCGGCTAAAGCGTAGTCTGCGTTTTCGCCAACTAACAAGTTTGTAGTTTTTTATTAACGAGAATTACTACCTTCTCGACATGCACTTGAAGGTTCATATCTGCTGTCGAAGCCAGTTCGCCCCCAAAAGTATTTAAATTATACATTCAACTACGATTAATTTAAAAATCAATTGTCAAAAGTTTTATTTTATTTCTTGATTCCTTCTCTTAATTCTCTCTCTTTTTGCCTTTGCCAATCTCTTGATTTGATTGAATCTCTTTTGTCATGTCCTTTCTTGCCAACTGCTAAAGCAATTTCACATTTAATCAGGCTATCCTTCCAAAACAGTTTTGTGGGAATACAAGTTTGACCTTTTTGTTGGATAGCTTTAAAGATTGAAGCAAGCTCCTTTTTGTTTAAAAGCAGTTTTCTTGTTCTTGTTGGGTCATTTTCTAAATTGCTATTAGCTAAAGGGTTAACATAAGAGCCTATAAGCCAAGCCTCGCCTTTCTTAAGTACTGCATAGGATTCCGCAATTTGTGCCTTTCCATCTCTTATACTTCTTACCTCCCATCCTTCCAATGAGAGTCCTGCTTCAAACTTTTCTAGGAGCTCAAAATCAAATCTTGCTCTTCTATTTTCTGCAATAATGTTAGGAGATTTTCTTTTTCTTTTATTCATTTATGACTAGTATAAGCACAAGATATAAAATTCCTATTAACAGATAATTAAATTGCAAATCATAAGAAAAAATATTAAAAATATTTCATATATTATTTTTATCCCAATATTAATTTTATCCTCCGCTGTTTGGTTTTCAGATGATGAAATGGCACTGATACTCACTATGGCTTTTTTAAAATATTCAACTTTCATTTTATTTATTTCAATCTCTTTGTATTGGAAATTTTCAAATAGACTCATAAGGAATCTATACGAAAGAATTCTTTTTTTTTCTTATATTATTATCCTATGCACTGGTTTTTTATTAGGCATTCAAGGTTATTTAGTTATTAGTTTGAGTTTCTTTTTTGTTATCACTTTTACTCAACATTTGAGGCAAGACTTTTTGAAGATTGAATCACAAATTAGCTCAATTAGAGTTTTAAGTGAATTAAATTTAATTTTTTGTATTTGTTTAATTTTAATGATAGTTTTTTTAATAAATCCTTATACTAAACCCTTTTTAAATTATTAAATATAATAATGGAAAATTCAGATCAATCTATTCATGGAACTTGGAAAGGACGTTGGACTTTTATCCTAGCTGCAACTGGTTCAGCTGTTGGTCTAGGAAATATTTGGAAATTTCCCTATATGGCTGGAGATAATGGGGGCGGTGCCTTTGTTCTTATTTATTTGGCTTGTATTTGTTTCATTGGCATTCCTATTATGATTGCAGAAATTACGATAGGCAGAAGAGGAAGAAATAGTCCAGTAAATACAATGAAGAAATTGTCTTTAGAAGCTCAGACAACCCCTTATTGGACTCTTCTAGGCTTAGCAGGGGCGGTAGCAGGACTTTTAATTTTATCCTTCTACAGTGTAGCTGCAGGTTGGGCAATAGCTTATATATTCAGTGCATTTAATTATTCAGATTCCTCAGTTGTAACTTCTACTTTTGATAGTTTTCTTGCTTCACCTGGAAAACTAATTTTTTGGCACAGTGTTTTTATAGTTTTAACTATTGCTATTGTAGCTAGAGGAGTGATTGAAGGCTTAGAAGTTTGGATAAGTAAATTGATGCCATTATTATTTATTCTTTTAGTTTTTCTCTGTCTTTATTCTATGCAGTCAGGTGCTTTCTTGGAGGGGTTGTCTTATCTTTTTAAACCTGATTTTACTAAGATAACTGGGTCAGTAATTCTTGCTGCTCTTGGACAAGCGTTCTTTACTTTAAGTTTAGGAATGGGAGCAATTATGGCTTATGGAGCTTATATGCCTTCTAAACAATCAATAATATATACCGCTTTTTCAGTTGCTTCCTTAGATACTTTAGTAGCTTTATTAGCAGGAATAGCAATTTTTCCCATAGTATTTGCAAATGGTTTATCACCTTCTGGAGGACCTGGATTAGTATTCATAACTCTACCTTTGGCGTTTAGTAGTATGCCTTTAGGGGCATTATTTGGGATAGTATTTTTTGTCTTATTAAGTATTGCTGCACTAAGTTCTTCTATTTCTCTTCTAGAGCCCAGTGTAGCTTGGCTAGTTGAATCTTTAAAATTTAAAAGAAAAACAGCAGCTTTAATACTCGGAACTATTGCCTGGAGTTTAGGCTTATTGAGTGCTTTATCATTTAATTTATTATCAGAATTTAAATTGTTTGGGAGAAATTTCTTTGATTTGACTGACTTCTTTACTAATCAAATAATGCTACCTTTAGGAGGAATATTCATAGCTATTTTTGTTGGGTGGGTTATGAAAAAAGATTCTATTTTGGAAGAGTTATCCATAAAAGAAAATATCCTCTATAAAATATGGATATTTATTTTAAGATACGTAGCACCTTTTTTGGTGGCAGTAGTATTTATTGGATATTTTTTATAGAAGTAGGAAGTTCGTCTATCCATTCTTTGAGTTCTCCATCTTCAAAGTAAAGTGTTATTTTGCTCTCCACTATTATTTTTTCGCCTTGTGAAACTCTACTTTGGTAGATCCATATATCTGGTTCAAAAGTATCTTTAATCAAAGGAGACCCCATCACAAATCTTACTTGGGATTCAGTCATCCCCACTTCAAGCTTTTCTACCATTTCTGCTTCTACAATATTACCTTGTCTTATAACAACTTTATAAGTTTTAGGGATGCTACAACCTATAACAGAAAGCATAAGGATTATTGAGATTAGTTTTAGTGAATATTGCATAAATAATTATGATACTCTATTACAGTTTATACTAGTAAGTATATTTTGAAGGAGGTTAGTTTGAACGAAGAATCAGATTTAAAAAAAGCTGGTCTAAAAGTAACTTTGCCAAGATTAAGAATTTTGGAGTTACTTGAGGAAGAAAAAGGAGGGCACTTAAGTGCAGAAGATATTTATAAAAAACTTCTTGAAGCAAAAGAGGATGTAGGATTGGCTACAGTCTATAGAGTTTTAACTCAATTTGAGCAAGCCGGCATTGTAGAAAAGAATAATTTTGAAGAAGGAAGGGCAGTCTATGAACTTCATCATGATCAACATCATGATCACATGGTGTGTATAGATACTGGTAAGATTATAGAGTTTAATGACGAAATAATAGAAAGAAGACAATCAGAAGTAGCAGCAGAATTAGGTTATGAGATCAAAGATCACAGCATGGTTTTGTATGTTCAAGAAATAAAAAAATAATTACTCAAGACTCTTGTTCCTTAGAATTTTATCCCCATATTTAGGTATGGAGATTAATAATGACAAAAAAAACAAAACTTAAAGAAGATCTTGCCAACAAAGAACAAGAGTCTATTTCTGAAGGCAAAGAAAAAATAGGGCATGAAGATGATCAACAGTCTGAATCAACTCATGAAGAGCCAAAAGAACTTAATTTACAGCAAGAGATCGCTGACTTAAAAGATAAATATTTAAGAGCTGAAGCAGAAGTTCAGAATATTAGAAGAATTTCAGATCAACAGGTAACCAAAGCTAGATTATATGGAATTGAAACTTTTGCTAAATCAATACTAAGTGTTGGCGATAATTTAGAACGAGCACTAGATTCTTTAAATACAAATCAAGATATCAAGGCAGCCCTTGAAGGTATAGAGTTAACATTAAAAGATTACGAAAAAAGTTTAGAGTCTTCAGGGATAACTTACATAAACCCAATCAACGAAAAATTTAACGCAGAACAGCATCAGGCAATGTCTATGGTTGAAGATGATAAATTGGAAGAAAACTCAATAAAGCAAGTCATTCAAAAAGGATATTTACTTTACGATAGAGTTTTAAGACCTGCTATGGTAGTGGTTTCAAAAAAACCTAAAGACAAAAAAAATAATATATAAACTTGAAAATAAAGGAGATGGCCCCATCTGCTTTATATAAACAATTTTTATTCGGAGAATTACATGGCTAAAATAATAGGAATAGATTTAGGAACAACTAATTCCTGTGTATCTGTTATGGATGGAGAGAAAGCTAAAGTTATTGAAAATTCTGAAGGTTCAAGAACTACACCTTCAGTTGTTGCTTATGGAGAAGAAATGTCTGTTGGTGCAGCAGCTAAGAGACAGGCAGTAACTAATCCCAACAATACTTTGTATGCAATTAAACGTCTTATTGGAAGAAAGCATGATGATCCAGCGGTAAAAAAAGATATGGATATAGTCCCTTATAAGATAGTTCCAGCAGATAATGGTGATGCTTGGGTTGAAGCTAATAATGAAAAGTTAGCTCCTCAGCAAGTTTCAGCAGAAATCCTTAAGAAGATGAAGAAAACTGCTGAAGATTATTTGGGGCATTCCGTTCAAGAAGCTGTAATAACAGTTCCAGCCTACTTTAATGACTCTCAACGTCAAGCAACCAAGGACGCAGGAAAAATAGCAGGCTTGGAAGTTAAAAGAATAATTAATGAACCTACAGCTGCAGCTTTGGCTTATGGTCTTGATAAAGGAAAAGGTGACCAAAAGATTGCTGTGTATGATCTAGGTGGAGGAACTTTTGACATATCAATAATAGAAATTGCAGAAGTGGATGGAGAACATCAATTTGAGGTTTTATCTACAAATGGAGATACTTTTTTAGGTGGAGAAGATTTTGATTTAGCATTAATAGATTACTTGGCAGCTGAATTTAAAAATGAATCTGGCATGGATCTTCAAAACGATCCTTTAGCTTTACAGAGACTAAAAGAAGGTGCAGAGAAAGCTAAAATTGAATTATCTACTAATCAGCAAACAGAAGTTAATTTACCTTATATAACAGCTGATTCTTCAGGTCCTAAGCACTTAGTTCTCAAATTAACGAGAGCAAAATTAGAGGCTTTAGTTGGGGATCTTGTAGAAAGAACTTTGGAGCCAGTAAAAGTAGCGCTTGATGATGCTAAATTGAAGCCTACAGAGATAGATGAGATAGTTGTTGTAGGCGGCCAAACTAGAATGCCGCTGGTGCAAGAAAAAGTTAAAGCTTTCTTTGGAAAAGAACCACGAAAAGATGTAAATCCAGATGAAGCAGTAGCTGTTGGAGCAGCAATTCAAGGAGCTGTTCTAGCTGGTGATGTTACAGACGTTTTACTATTAGATGTTACACCTTTAACTTTAGGTATTGAAACTATGGGTGGCGTTATGACTCCATTAATTGATAAGAATACTACTATTCCAACTAATAAATCGCAGATCTTTTCTACAGCAGAAGATAATCAAACTGCAGTTACAGTTCATGTTCTTCAAGGTGAAAGAAAGCAGGCGGCAGAAAATAAAACTCTTGGTCAATTTAATTTAGCAGATATACCTTCTGCTCCAAGAGGTATGCCTCAAATAGAAGTTAGTTTTGATTTAGACGCGAATGGAATATTAAATGTTTCAGCTAAGGATAAAGCTACTGGCAAAGAGCAGTCTATTGTTATCAAATCTTCTAGCGGCCTTTCAGATGAAGAGATAGAGAAAATGGTTAAAGATGCTGAAGCAAATGCAGAAGCAGATAAAAAATTTGAAGAATTAGTTCAGACTAGGAATATGGGAGAAAATTTAGTTCATAGTTGTAAAAAAACTTTAGAAGAAGCAAAGGATAAAGTAGAAGATCAAGAAAAAGAATCTATAGAGAAATGTATAGTAGATTTAGAGGAAGTTCTAAAAGCAGATGATCAGGATAAAGAAGCTATTGATGAAAAGATAAAAGCTTTAAGTGAGGTTTCAACCCCTTTAGCTCAAAGACTTTATGAAGAGCAAGCAAAAGAAGCAGAAAATTCTTCTGATGATCCTGACACTTCCAGTAATCAAAATTCAGACGCAGTCGATGCTGATTTTGAAGAAGTTCAAGATGAAGCCAAGGAAGAGGTTAAGGAAGAAGCTAAACCTTAAAGTAGTTAAAACTTTAATTATCTTGTATTCATCGCGTGTCTAAAAGAGATTACTATGAAGTCCTTGGACAGCAAAAAGGCGCAAGTGAAGATGATCTAAAAAAAGCCTATCGTAAACAGGCAATGAAATATCATCCTGATAGGAATCCAGATGACCCAAAAGCTTCTGAAAAATTTAAGGAAGCAACCGAAGCGTATGATGTGCTTTCAGATCCAGCTAAAAAACAGGCTTATGACCAATTTGGTCACCAGGGAGTTGAATCAGGAGGTTTTGGAGGTGGAAGATCTGCATCTGATTTTTCAGATATTTTTGGTGATATTTTTGGTGATATTTTTGGTGGATCTAATGATCCTTTTTCAAGAAGTCAAAGATCTAACAGGGGCTCAGATTTGCAGTATTCCATGTCAATAACTCTTGAAAATGCTGCGAAAGGAACTACCGAGAAAATAAGAATTCCTACTTTACAAACTTGTAATATCTGCGCAGGCTCTGGTAGTAAACCTGGATCAAGACCAATAACCTGTAGAGACTGTAATGGAGCAGGTCAAGTAAGGATGCAACAAGGATTTTTTTCAGTTGCACAAACATGCAGAAGTTGCAGTGGTTCAGGGCAAATTATTTCGGATCCATGCAACGAGTGCAAAGGTCAAGGTAGAAATCAGAAATCTAAAACATTATCAGTTAAAATTCCTGCTGGAGTAGATTCAGGTGACCGTATTAGATTATCGGGAGAGGGTGAAGGTGGAGTAAAAGGAGGGCAAGCTGGAGATCTTTTTGTAGAATTTAATGTTTTAGATCATGAAGTATTTGAGCGCGATGGCAAACATCTTTATTGTGAAACACCTATTAGTTTTATCCAGGCAACATTAGGAGGAGAAATTGAGATACCTACTTTAGAAAGTAAAGTAAAGATTAAAATACCTGAAGGTACACAGACAGGTAAATTATTTCGCTTGAAGTCAAAAGGAGTAAAACCTGTAAGAGGTGGCTCAATTGGAGACCTGCTTTGCAGAGTAGTTATTGAAACTCCACAGCAATTAACAAAAAAACAAAAAGAAATTTTAATTGAATTAGAAGCTTCTTTAAAAAATGGTAATAAACAGACCCCGTTGTCTAATGAATGGTTTAAAAAAGTAAAATCTTTTTTTGATTCAAAGTAACTAGTGTAATCTGATCACATGGTTAATGTTTTTATAACAGGTGCAACTGGAAAAATGGGAAAAGAGATTATTTCCGCAACTGAAGAACATCCTAGATGTAATTTAGTCGGAGCTTCTGGTTCCAAAAATAATGACTTAATAGGTCAAGATTTAGGTGAGTTATTAGGTCGCGAAGAACTTGGTATATTTTTATCATCTAATTTCATTAACTGTAATAATGCAGATGTTATAATAGACTTCTCTTTCAAAGATTATTCTTTAATGGTTGCTAATTATGCAGCAGAAAATAAGATACCCTTAGTTATAGGTACGACAGGTTTTAACGAAAAAGAATGTAATGAATTAGAATTGCATGCTCAACACATCCCTCTGTTAATAACTCCAAATACAAGTAGGGGTATTAATTTTATAGAACACATGATTGAGATGTCAGGTGATCTCTTAATACCTTTTGACGATATAAAAATTGAAGAAACTCATAATAAACATAAGAAGGATATGCCTTCAGGAACTTCAAAATACTTATCTAAGGTAATAAATAAAAAGTTAAATAAGAAAATCAGAGATAAGGATATTATTTCCATTAGAAAAGGAGACATAAAGGGCGAACATAAAATTTTTATTAAGAATGAACATGAACTTCTAGAAATAAAACATTCAGTAACTGATAGGGGAGTTTTTGCTAAAGGAGCATTAGAAGCTGGGATTTGGCTAAGCAGTCAATCCAAAGGAATCTATCAAATGTCTGATATACATAG
>TARA_B110000014_G_C20126830_1_pt1 | contig 18609 bp, 16 predicted proteins | sample TARA_B110000014 | Tara Oceans TARA_B110000014 (sample SAMEA4396468) | marine metagenome | biome: Westerlies Biome; feature: [MES] marine water layer (ENVO:01000295) within the mesopelagic zone...; material: water (ENVO:00002006), including particulate matter (ENVO:01000060) such... | reverse complement strand
ACTCATCAACAGCCTCTTCAGACTCATCAACAGCCTCTTCAGACTCAAGTGCTTCTGCTGCTGCTCTACTTTTTTCTACCCTTTGACGACGAGCTTCAGCAGCCTGTTGGCTAGGTCCAGAACGTCCCCGCTCTTCATCACGCGTTTGCTGTGCTGCAATTTGCTCAGGAGAATACCTACTTACAATGACAGTTATATGGCATGTACGTTTACGAATAGGAGTGGCTCTTCCTCTTGCTCTAGGACGCCATCTCTTTAAAGTTGGTCCTTCATCTGCATAACAAGCAGAAACAAAAAGTTCTTCGGCCGGGATTCCATCATTATTCTCAGCATTTGCAACTGCTGAATCTAAGCATTTTGCAATCACTTCTGAAACACTTCGTTCTGAGAATGCAAGAATCTCGGAGGCTCTTCCATAAGACTCACCGCGAATTAGATTCAATACTGCACGTGTTTTCGAAGCAGAAACCCGTACATATCGAACAACAGCACGAGTTCCAGGCCGCTCATTGGTCTTAGTAAGGGCCATTAGCGCTGCGCTCCCTTTTCCTGACCAGCATGATGACGGAAAGTACGAGTTGGAGCAAATTCTCCTAATTTATGACCAATCATTGATTCTGTAATGAAGACTGGAACATGCTTTCTTCCATCATGGACTGCCAATGTATGGCCAATCATGTCTGGAATTATCGTGGAACGACGAGACCAAGTTCTAATAACTTTTTTATCACCTGACTCATTCATCGCATCAACTTTTTTGAGCAGATGTCCATCTACAAATGGACCTTTTTTGAGACTCCGAGGCATATCTCCTACCTTCGCGATCCGCGACGTCGTCGACGACGTACGATCATTTTGTCCGACTGTTTACTCCGAGGACGAGTGCGTCCTTCCGGTTTGCCCCAAGGAGAAACTGGATGACGTCCACCAGAAGATTTTCCTTCGCCGCCACCAAGTGGATGGTCAACAGGGTTCATTGCCACACCTCTAGTTTGAGGACGTACACCTTTCCAGCGATTTCGACCAGCTTTACCTATTTTGGTTAATTCATGCTCCTGATTGCCAACTTCTCCAACTGTGGCACGACAGTCAATCGGTACCCTTCGCATCTCAGTACTTGGAAGGCGTAAAGTCGCATGATTTCCCTCTTTAGCTACTAACTGAACGCTAGATCCGGCACTTCGAGCTAATTTACCTCCACCTTCGGGGTACAACTCAACGTTATGAATTGTAGTTCCAACTGGTATGTATCTAAGTGGTAGTGCATTACCAGGTCTAATTTCAGAACCTTGCCCTGAGTGCAGTGTCTCACCAACCTCTACACCTTTCGGTGCGAGAACGTATCGTTTTTCACCATCGTGATAGTGAAGAAGTAAAATCCTGCAACTCCGATTTGGATCGTATTCAACTGCAGCTACTTTTGCTGGAACTCCATCTTTATTGCGTCGGAAGTCAACAATTCGGTATTGCTGTTTATGCCCACCTCCGCGATGCCGAGCGGTTTTACGGCCATAATTATTTCGCCCTCCAGTTGAGTTCTGTTTTTCAATAAGAGAACGCTCCGGTTTTGTCTTCGTTATCTCAGCAAAGTCAGAAACCGTTTGGAAGCGGCGTCCTGGACTCGTTGGTTTGCGTCTACGTTGCGGCATGTCTACTAAACCTCGAACAATTCAATAGAGTCACCCTCAACAAGAGTGACATAGGCTCGTTTTATATCTGGACGTTTGCCAAAAGTTCCTGTACGTCGATTTCTTTTTCTTTTCCCATCGCGATTCAGAGTATTTACTTTGGAAACAGTCACGTCAAACACTGTCTCAACAGCATCACGGATTTCTGGTTTCGTAGCAGATTTATGAACTACGAAAGTATAGACATTGTCTTCAAGGAGGCTGTAAGACTTCTCAGAAACAACAGGTTCAATTATTACATCCCGTGGATCTTTCATTTCTGTCCCTCCTTCTGTATTGAAGAAGGCAGTGTTTCTTTTGTAAAGACCACCCAGTCGCTTACTAAAATGTCATAAGCATTTAACTCGCCCACACTAAGTGTGTGCACAAAAGGCAAATTCGCGAAACTTTTCCATGCATTTGTTTCTTCTCGATTTACTACCACTAGAACTCGGCCTTCTGTGCCCAAATTATTCAGTGCTACACGAGCTTCTTTTGTCGAAGGAGTTTCAAATCCCCAAGAATCGATCACTATCACTTTACCTTCAGCAGCACGATCAGAAAGTGCTGATTTGAGAGCTAAAGCAATCATCTTTTTTGGAGTCTTCTGCGCATAACTTCGAGGCTTAGGCCCTAAAGCAACACCTCCGCCACGCCACATTGGTGATCTAATCGAACCATGGCGTGCCCGTCCTGTTCCTTTTTGTCTCCACGGTTTAGCTCCACCACCACGAACTTCAGCGCGTGTCTTTGTGCTTTGTGTTCCGCTTCTACGTGCTGCTAATTGAGCCGTTACTACTTGATGCATAACAGGAACATTCGGTTCAATGCCAAATATATTTTGATCTAGATCCACTGATCCAGTTGATTCACCATTGCGATTACGTAAAGTCACGTTGCTCATATTCACGCCCCTTTAACCGCATCACGAATTAGTACAACAGAACCATTTGGACCAGGAACAGAACCTCGCACTAAAAGCACTTGGCGCTCTTCATCAGCTTCTACAACCATCAAATTAAGAATGGTAGTTTTTTGATTTCCCATACGCCCAGGCATGCGTTTCCCTTTGAAAATTCGAGACGGTGTAGCACACTGCCCCACAGCTCCAGGCTTACGATGTACTTTATGAGCACCGTGTGAAGCGGGTAGGCCGCCAAATCCGTGACGCTTCATAGCGCCTGCAAAGCCTTTTCCTTTACTTACAGAGGTAACGTCAACTCGACCAGTTTCAGCTATTTCTGTAACAGTTAATTCTTGTCCAACTTGGTATTCAGCTACATCGTCAAGCCGGAGTTCTACAAGACGACCACCAGGAGCAACACCAGAATTAGCAAAATGACCGGCTTCAGGTTGTGTCATTTTTTCAATATCTTTTTGCCCAAAAGTCACTTGAAGAGCGCTATATCCATCGCGTTCCTGTGTTTTTACTTGAACAACCCGATTTGGCCGCACGCGTAGAACAGTTACAGGAATAACTTGATTTTCTTCATCCCATACCTGTGTCATGCCGACTTTTTCGCCGACTATTGCTTTGTTAGCCATAATTGTTCCTAAATTTTTGGCTTAATTTTTGATGCCTGCCAAAATTAAGTGGTTATTCAAATGGAAACTCCGCATGAGCCTATGCCCAGCGGAGCCGATAATTCGGTTGTGTCGTGTGGTTCCCGTCTTAAAAACTAAGGCCTTTACGAACATCGGTTTGTCACGCCCAGGTATTTCCCGAAAGACGCCAAGAGTTAAGGCTAAAGGCAAAGTAGCGCTAATACAACAGTTCATCGAGAGTATCCCTCTTAATTCAACCGTTAAGCGCTACTTTCATGTTTGATGGCTAAGGCATTAGAAACTGATTTATCTACAAAGCCACCTGTCTGGCTGACAAGAGCCATTCTTTTAGGGCTTATTGGATACGCAATACTTGGCTATCTGTTAAGTATTCTTTCGGATCTTCGATCACTATCAATAATAGTTTTGGTTTCTCTTTTTCTTTCGTTCGCTATTGAGCCCGCAGTCAACAGAATGGAGAGATGGAATATACGTCGTGGATTAGCAACTGGGTTGATGTTCTTAACTGTTCTAGGAGCTTTGGGTGGATTTGGAATAGCTGTTGGTTCTCTGTTAGCAGATCAATTAACTGAGTTTTCGGACAATATTCCGAGTTATTTGTCTGATATTGACGAATTTCTTGATGATAACTTTGGGATTGAAGGTGCCACTGCTGACATTCAAGAAGACTATGAAAATGGTGCTCTTGCTAAACAGCTCGGCTCATTTGCTGATGACCTAGCTCAATTTGGCTCAACTGTTGTAAACATTCTCTTTCAACTATTTACAATTGGTTTATTTTCTTTCTATCTTGTTGCTGAGGGACCCAAATTAAGGCGCTCGGTATGCTCTCTTCTCCCAGCACATCGACAGAAACGAGTCCTAGAAATTTGGGACATAGCTATTGCAAAAACAGGTGGATATATAGCTTCACGAGCAATTCTGGCACTAATTGCGGCTCTAGTTCATTGGGCAGCATTTGCGATTATTGGAATGCCCTCCTCTCTTGCATTAGCAATATGGGTTGGAGTAATTTCACAATTTATCCCTGTAGTCGGTACCTACATAGCCGGCGTTCTTCCTCTCCTAGTAGGACTATTAGATGAACCAAGAACTGGTATTTGGGCTCTTATTGTGATCATCGTCTACCAACAACTTGAAAATTACATATTTGCTCCACGAATAACTGCACAAACTATGCAGATTCATGTTGCAGTCGCCTTTGGAGCAGTTATTGCTGGTAACGCAATTCTTGGAATAGTCGGAGCGCTTCTTGCTCTCCCTTTTGCGGCTACTTTACAGTCCATCGTTTCTGCAGCAGCGGAACGCCACGACATTGATGAAGAAATCCTCTTCGAAAGTCGAATAAGACGAGGGCATGCTAAGAACGAGAAAATTAAGCCAGAAGAAAATAAAGAAGAGAGTTGATTAAATTTTAGTTTTAATCATTACTTCGTATTTTGGCAAGAAGCCGAAGAATTTCTAGATAAACCCAGACCGTCGTTAGCAGCAATCCAAATCCTGCCAACCATTCAACTTCTTTAGGTGCTTTAGAATTTACAGCCTTTTCAATAAGGTCAAAATCCAGTAGATAATGCATGGACGCGATTACTACCACTACCAAACTAATCACAATACCTACAGGTCCAGAGTCGTGAAGAAAAGGAGTTTGGAAGTTGACACCAAGAAGATTCATAAGCAACTGGAATAAATAGACTCCCATGATCGCTACTGTCGATCCGATAATAAACCGACGCATCTTCCCAGTAACCTTAACGATTCGTGCACTGTAGAGCCATAACATGGTTCCAAACACACCAATAGTTAATAGTGCAGCTTGGAGGGCAATTCCTTCAAAACTGTACTCATACACTTTTGTGATAGAGCCAAGAAGTAGCCCTTCAACCACTGCATAGATCGGAGCAACAACGCGTGCTATCGAAGGCTTCATATAAGCTACAAAAGTTAAAGCAACCCCAGCCAGCGCTGCTGGAAGAATCCACCCTGGTATAGAAATGAATGCTGGTGATACATCAGTTGCTTTCCAACCGATGGCACCTCCGATTAGTAGAAGCACAAATAGTAACCGGGTTACCCGAACCACACCTCTAATTGTAAAAAATTCTTCCGAAGGTTCAATTCTCTGTCGCCTTGCAGAGATACCTTTTCGTCCCTCAATAGGACTATCCATTTGAAGAGTTTCTTCACTCAGTAAGGCGTTGCTCAATCTTTCTCCTTGAAAGAATATTTGTAGATGTATGAAACGAAATTAGTTTTGCTGAAGCTTAATTTCAATGTCAACACCAGCCGGCAAGTCAAGACGTTGCAGTGAGTCAACTGTTTTTGCCCCAGGATTCAAAATATCAAGTAGACGTTTGTGTATTCGCATCTCAAAATGTTCACGCGAATCCTTGTCCTTAAATGGACCTTTTATAACTGTGTATCGATGCTTCTCTGTTGGAAGAGGTATTGGTCCACGAATATCTGCTTTTGTTCGACGAACTGTTTCCACAATTTTCTTTGTTGATTGATCAATCACTTCGTGATCATAAGCCTTAAGCCGTATCCGGATTTTTTGCCCAGCAGCCATTACTGTTACTTAATTACTTTTGTTACAGCGCCAGCACCCACAGTTCGGCCACCCTCACGGATAGCAAAACGGAGGCCTTCATCCATAGCTATTGGTGCAATTAACTCAACAGTCATTGGCGTATTGTCTCCAGGCATACACATTTCCGTTCCATCCGGAAGGGCGATGGTACCTGTCACATCAGTAGTCCTGAAATAGAACTGCGGACGGTAGTTAGAGAAGAAAGGCTTGTGTCGCCCTCCTTCTTTCTGATCCAAGACATAAACCTCTGCTTCAAAGTGAGTATGAGGAGTGATAGATCCAGGTTTAGCTAAAACCTGACCCCGCTGTACATCCTCTTTATCAATTCCACGTAGAAGTACACCTACATTGTCGCCAGCTTGACCTTCGTCAAGAATCTTTCGGAACATTTCAACACCTGTACATGTTGATGTTGCGGTCTCTTTAAGCCCAATAATTTCAATGTTGTCACTAGTGTTGATAATTCCTTGTTCAATTCTCCCCGTTACTACAGTTCCTCGCCCAGTAATGGAGAAGACATCTTCAATTGGCATTAAGAAGTCTTTGTCAACATCGCGGTCAGGAGTAGGAACATATTCATCTACTTGTGACATTAACTCAACTATCTGATCTCCAGCATCGCTGTCTCCTTCAAGAGCTTTGAGTGCAGAAACTCGACAAACAGGTGTGTCGTCACCAGGGAAATCATACTCGTCAAGAAGTTCTCTTACTTCCATCTCAACTAACTCAAGAAGTTCTTCATCATCTACCATGTCGCATTTATTTAGCGCCACCACTATTTTTGGGACACCAACTTGTCGAGCCAGCAAAACGTGTTCTCTCGTCTGAGGCATAGGACCATCTGCTGCAGAAACAACCAAGATTGCTCCGTCTACCTGAGCAGCACCGGTAATCATGTTCTTGATGTAGTCAGCGTGCCCCGGCATATCAACGTGGGCATAGTGCCTATTATCGGTCTCATACTCAACATGAGAAACATTAATTGTGATTCCACGCTCACGTTCCTCTGGTGCCTTATCAATGTCCCCAAACTCCGTAAAAGAGGTGGACTCTGGATTACGGTCTGAGAGGACCTTTGTTATAGCTGCAGTAAGTGTCGTCTTACCATGATCAATGTGTCCCATAGTGCCGACATTTACGTGTGGCTTGTTGCGTTCGAACTGCTCCTTGGCCATTACTTTTTCCTTAATATCTTTCTGTTTTTATCATTCGCCGCGTATACGGCTGACGATCTCTTCTTGCACTGACCCGGGTGTTTGCTGATACGAGTCAAACTGCATGGTATAAGTCGCACGCCCTTGAGTGCGCGACCGTAGATCTGTAGCGTATCCAAACATTTCCGATAACGGTACCTGTGCGGAAACAACTTGGTTTGGACCACGAGCTTCCATTTGTCCAACTCGCCCTCGTCGAGAGTTCAAATCACCCACAACATCGCCCATATAGTCTTCTGGGGTTACCACTTCTACTGCCATGATTGGTTCTAATAGCACGGGCTTAGCGCGTGGCATAACTTCCCTAAACCATGCTTGAGCAGCAATTTTAAAGGCCATTTCTGAGGAGTCAACATCATGGTGTTTTCCATCTTCAAGAGTAACTTTTAAGCCCAATACTGGGAATCCAGCTAGAACACCATTGGTTAGAGAAGATTCAATTCCTTGATTTACTGCTGGAATATATTCTTTTGGTATACGACCACCAGTTACTGTGTCTTCGAAAGAATAAGTTATCCCTTCTTCACCCGTCCATGGTTCAACTGAAGCAACAATTTCAGCAAACTGACCTGAACCACCGCTTTGTTTTTTATGGGTATATCTGTGACTATCAATCGTTTTCGTAATTGTCTCTCGATACGCCACCTGAGGGCGCCCTACATTAGCGTCTACTCTGAATTCTCGAAGCATTCTGTCTACAAGAACTTCAAGGTGTAACTCGCCCATGCCACCAATAATGGTTTGACCGGTTTCATCATCACTGTGAACTGTAAATGTTGGGTCTTCTTCGGATAAAGAAAATAGTGCCTTACCCATTTTGTCTTGGTCTGCTTTTGAGCGAGGCTCAACAGCAACATGAATCACTGGATCAGGAAAATCTAATTTTTCCAACATAATTGGATGATCCACTGCGGACAGAGTATCTCCGGTCCTAGTGTTTTTCATTCCTATTCCAGCAACAATGTCCCCAGTTCTAACGTCATCGCGATCTTCACGGTCATTTGCATGCATTTCTAGGATGCGACCGATTCTTTCCTTAGCCCCTGTTCGAGTGTTAAGTACGGTTCCACCTTTTTCGAGAACGCCACTATAAACACGGAAGTAAGTCAATTTTCCCACGTGGGGATCAGTCATAATTTTGAAAGCTAATGCGGAAAACGATTCGTCATCATCTACGGATCTAGTAACACTTTCTTCGCTGCGGGGATGTAAACCTTCTACTGGAGGAAGATCTATTGGAGAAGGTAGGTACTCAACCACTGCATCAAGTAGTGGTTGCACTCCCTTGTTCTTAAAAGCGCTACCAGTCAAAATTGGAACACAATCTCCAGAGAGAGTTCCTGTTCTGATTGCGTTACGGAGATCATCTTCAGTTATTTCTTCCTCGCCAACAAACTTTTCAAGAATGTTTTCGTCAAATTCAGCCAATACATCAATTAGTCCAGTTCTATATTCTGCTGCTTTTTCCGTTAAATCTTCAGGTATATCTACTACGTCCCAAGATGCTCCAAGATCCTCACTTTGCCAGACAAGGGCTTTCATCGAAACCAAGTCAACAATTCCTGCAAAATCTGACTCTGCCCCAATTGGAAGTTGGATTACCGCAGATTTACAGCCCAACCTCTCATTGATCGTGTCCAAAACGAAATAGAAGTCAGCTCCGATGCGATCCATCTTGTTTATAAAGCACATCCGCGGGACGTTGTAGCGATCTGCTTGCCTCCAAACAGTTTCTGTTTGTGGTTCAACACCTGCTACTCCATCAAATACTGCAACTGCCCCATCAAGGACTCTTAAAGATCGTTCTACTTCTACCGTGAAGTCAACGTGACCAGGCGTATCAATAATGTTGATTCTATGATCGTCCCAAAAACAGCTAGTAGCTGCAGAAGTGATGGTAATTCCACGTTCTTGCTCTTGTTCCATCCAGTCCATGGTTGCTGCGCCATCATGGACCTCACCAATTTTGTAATTAACTCCGGTGTAATACAAAATTCGTTCTGTCGTCGTAGTCTTACCTGCATCAATATGGGCCATAATGCCGATATTCCGGGTTTTTTCTAAAGGATGTCGATCAGCCATTTTTTACTCGCGTCGTATTGGTTTATTTATAGGGATATTAAATAGTTGCTGGAAATATGTTAGAGCACTCTCTTGTTATTTCGTGGAATGTCCTACCAGCGGTAATGAGCGAAAGCTTTATTGGCTTCAGCCATCTTGTGTGTGTCTTCTCTGCGTTTAACCGAGGCACCAGTGCCATTAGATGCATCCAGTATCTCATTTGCAAGGCGTTCAGCCATCGTGTTCTCACGTCGTGATCTAGCAAAGGTGACCATCCAGCGAATTGCAAGTGTTGTTGCTCTCCGGGGACGAACCTCAACTGGCACCTGATAGGTCGCTCCTCCTACTCGGCGGCTTTTAACTTCTAACTGCGGCTTAACATTTTCTAATGCGTTTTTCAAAGCGCTTACTGGATCGGATCCTGTTTTTGTTTCAACTGTTGCGAGAGCTTCATAAACAATTCCTTCTGCAGTTGAACGTTTACCTCTTTGTAAAATTTTGTTAATTAACTGAGTGACTAAAACAGATCGGTAGACCGGATCTGGTACTAACTCCCGGCGTAATGCAGGTCCTTTTCTTGGCATGATTAGCCTTCTTTCTTTGCGCCGTAACGGCTACGCGCCTGCTGTCTTTGGCTTACTCCTGAAGTATCGAGAGTTCCCCGAATTACTTTATATCGAACTCCTGGAAGATCTTTTACTCTTCCACCTCTCACAAGTACAATTGAGTGCTCTTGAAGATTGTGGCCTTCACCAGGTATGTATGCAGTGACTTCTATACCTGTAGTTAAACGAACACGTGCTACTTTTCTTAAAGCAGAGTTTGGTTTTTTCGGTGTAGTCGTGAAAACACGCGTGCAGACTCCTCGTCTTTGCGGTGCTCCATTAAGAGCAGGCGTGGATTCCTTAGCCTTTTTTGATTTTCGTCCTTTTCGGACTAATTGTTGGATTGTGGGCACAGAACTACCTCAAAAAATTTTCCTAATAATCGTCGTCTGGAAAGGATGCGAATATTTAACTTCCGAACCTCGGTTGGTTTTTACGTCCAGACATGATTTCCAACCGATAGATGAGTCTACGAGAAACACTTCTACTTACAAACCAATTATGACTTAAGCAGTTGGATCAATATTTTCAATTTCCGTTGCTAAATCAATTACATCTGCCTCGTACGCTCCTGAAAACTCGTCTTCGCTTGAATCAGCTTGTCCGGCAAGCCATTCTGCTAAGTCTTGCTCTTCATCAACAGAGCTGTAATAGTCCATTGGTTTATAGTCTGGTGCATGAGGTGCCACATTTCGATGCTGCGGCATTCCTGTGCCTGCTGGCACAAGTTTTCCAATAATAATATTTTCCTTAAGACCTATTAGCCCATCGCTCTTTGATTCAATAGCGGCCTCTGTCAAAACACGTGTTGTTTCTTGGAAAGATGCAGCTGAAAGCCAGGATTGAGTAGCAAGAGATGCTTTAGTGATACCCATCAGTTCAGGACGTCCTTCTGCAGGTTTTTGTCCTTCGTCAACCAGAACACGGTTTGTTTCAGCGAATGCTCTTTGGTCCACTTGTTCTTCTGGTAGGAACTCTGAGTCACCCGGATCGATGATCTTTACTCTTCTTGTCATTTGTCGAACGATGAGTTCTATGTGCTTGTCATGTATTGACACACCTTGATCTCGATAAACCTTTTGCACCTCTTCAACGAGGTACTGCTGAGTTTCTCTAACACCCTTTATTTCGAGAAGTTCTTTAGGGTCGCGAGGTCCTTCAACTATCGCGTCTCCTGCTTTCACTTCTTGGCCGTGTGATACTTCAAGTCTCGGCTGACCAGGGATGAGATAAGTTTCCTCGGTTCCATCATCAGCAACTACTGTTACTTCGCGTCCTCGGCCTTCATCCTCACCTATACGGACTACCCCAGAGATACGTGCAAGTGTTGCTTTTCCTTTAGGAGTTCTCGCTTCAAAAAGTTCAACAACTCTCGGAAGACCGCCAGCGAGGTCTTTTCCAGCCACACCTCCGGTGTGGAATGTACGCATAGTAAGCTGTGTTCCAGGTTCACCAATTGATTGAGCTGCAATAACTCCAACAGCTTCACCAACTTCAATTGGCTTACTGGTTGCTAAAGACATTCCATAACAGGCTGGAGAAATACCCACAGCCGAGTCATCTGTAAGTGGTGAAAGAACTCTTACTCGTGTAACTTCTGGGTCCTCTCTAAGCGCAATCATTTCGCTTTCACCCACGATAGTTCCAGCCTCTAGTACAGAGCCGTCAGAAAGTTTTACTTCATCAGCAATCGTTCGACTAAGTAAACGCGTATCAAGGTAAGTTCTTTTATCCTCTTGATCAGGTTCAACATCGTCAATCCAAATTCCGAAAACTGGACCGTCTCCTTCAAAAGGGTTGTGTTCATTGATAATAAGTTCCTGTGAAACATCAACAAGTCGTCGAGTGAGGTATCCAGAGTCAGCTGTTCTAAGTGCTGTATCAACTAATCCTTTTCTCGCTCCCGGAGTAGCAATGAAATACTCAAGCATCGCTAGACCTTCGCGGAAATTCGATTTGATAGGTCGTGGGATCATGTCACCACGTGGATTAGCAACCAAACCACGCATACCAGCAATTTGACGGACCTGCATCATATTTCCGCGCGCACCTGAATCAACCATTACATCTATCGGGTTGAACCGTTCAGCTTGTAACGCTTCAATCATTTTCTCTGTTACTTCTGCTGTGGCAGCGTTCCAGATCTCTACTTCTTTTTGTCGTCGCTCACCGTCTGTAATGATTCCTCTTCGGAACTGAGTTTCTACTTTCTCAGCATCTTTTTCATGCCGATCAAGAATGTCTCTTTTCTCGATAGGAGTTTTCACATCATCAATTGAGACTGTTAAACCAGATTGTGTAGCAAATTTGAAACAAAGATCCTTCAATTTGTCGAGACTCTCTGCAACAACTTTCTTAGGGTAATGTCGAGCAAGATCATCAACTAAATCGGTCATTCCCTTCTTATCAACACAAGTATTTATGTATCCAAACCCTTCGGGAAGCGATTCGTTAAACAAAACGCGTCCAGGCGTGGTTGAAATCCATGTAGCTGGACTTCCATTAGCTTCTGTTGCCTTAAGGCCTGGGTAGTCACTTGATCGATATTCAATTGATGAATGAAGGTTTATATTATTTTGGTCTAGGGCATGTTCAAGATCATGGACATGTCTGAAGACTCCTGCTTTGTTTTCTAAGTCCTCTGGCTCCATTGTTAAGTAGTAGCCACCAATAATCATGTCCTGGGTAGGAGTAACTAAAGGCCGTCCGTGAGCAGGGCTAAGGACGTTGTTCGCTGAAAGCATGAGTATTCTTGCTTCTGCTTGAGCTTCTGCGGATAGCGGAAGATGAACTGCCATTTGGTCACCATCAAAGTCAGCGTTAAAAGCAGTACAGACAAGTGGGTGAATCTGGATAGCTTTACCATCGACTAATACGGGTTCAAATGCCTGGATTCCTAGTCGATGCAAAGTTGGAGCTCGGTTAAGAAGAACAGGGTGTTCCCTTATTACATCTCCAAGAACGCCCCAAACGTGATCTTTTCGACGCTCCACCATACGTTTTGCAGATTTAATATTAGGAGCTAGTTCATCATCAACTAGGCGTTTCATCACAAATGGTTTAAAGAGTTCAAGTGCCATGATCTTAGGCAATCCACATTGGTGGAATTTTAGAGTAGGTCCGGCAACAATGACTGAACGTCCTGAGTAGTCAACACGTTTACCTAAAAGATTCTGCCTAAACCGTCCTTGCTTACCTTTAAGCATGTCTGAAAGAGATTTGAGTGGTCGGTTACCTGGACCTGTCACTGGTCGTCCACGTCGTCCATTATCAAATAAAGCATCTACAGCTTCTTGGAGCATTCTTTTTTCATTATTAATAATGATCCCAGGTGCTCCAAGATCTAATAATCTCTTCAACCGGTTGTTTCGGTTTATAACTCTGCGATAAAGATCATTTAAATCTGAGGTCGCAAAACGGCCACCGTCAAGTTGGACCATCGGACGTAATTCCGGTGGAATCACTGGAACAGCATCAAGGATCATCGCCCTCGGATCGTTGATTCTTCGTCCATACTTATCACGACGATTGAATGCTGCAACAATCTTCAATCTTTTAATTGCTTTTGCTTTTCTTTGAGCCGATAATCCCTTTTCTCCAGCTGGGGGATCTATCTGTCCGCGTAATTTCTGCTCTTCTTCATCAAAGTCTGTTCGGTCAATAAGACGAGCAAGAACATCTGCTCCCATTCCGCCTTCAAAATATTCTCCCCACCTATCGGCTAACTCGGTCCATAAGCGTTCATCTTCAACTATCTGCCGAGAGTAAAGTCCCTGGAATTCATCCCAAGCACGATTTAGTACTTCTATTTCTGATTCGTACTGCTCTCGAAGGTAAGCGAGATCTTTATCTGCGGCTTTTTGTAAAGCCTTCAAATCTGCTTCTTTTCCGCCTTCTTTTTCTAACTCAGCTAATTCTGACTCAAGAGTTTCTTGGCGGCGATTAAGTTCTTCGTCACGTTCTTCTTCAATCGCTTTTCTTTCTTCAACAAGGTCTTCTTCCAGCACAGAAAGGTCTTCGTGACGTTTTTCTTCATCAACCCAAATCACCATGTTTGCCGCGAAATAAATCACTTTTTCAAGCTGTTTTGCTTTTAGCTCTTCTCTTGGTTCTGTTCCCATAAGAAGATAGGCAAGCCATGACCGGGTGCCGCGTAAATACCAAATATGAACTGCGGGGGCTGCTAATTCAATATGCCCCATTCGTTCACGTCGTACTTTTGATCGAGTTACCTCAACCCCGCAGCGTTCACAAATTATTCCCTTAAATCTGACTCTCTTGTATTTCCCGCAGTAGCACTCCCAGTCCTTTGTAGGACCAAAGATTTTCTCACAGAAAAGACCGTCTTTTTCTGGTTTAAGAGTTCGGTAATTGATGGTTTCAGGCTTTTTTACTTCACCGTTTGACCACATACGGATACCATCCGGTGTGGCTAAACCAATCTGGATTTGATCGAAATCATTAACGTCAAGCACTTGTTTTTTTCCTAAATTTTATCTGATTTGGGCTAATACTTATCTGAGAACACCGACATTTCGGCGTTCATCTTCATCGTCCGAACCTCGTTCTGGGCGAGATAGATCAATGCCAAGTTCCTCTGTTGCTCTATAGACATCTTCGTCTAGTTCTCTTATTTCAACTTGTTGACCATCTTGGTCTAATACTTCAACATCTAAGCAAAGTGACTGCATCTCTTTAATTAGAACTTTGAAACTTTCAGGGATACCTGGTTCTGGGATATTGTCGCCTTTAACTATTGATTCATAAACGCGAACTCGACCCAAGACATCATCTGATTTGATTGTCAGTAATTCTTGAAGACAATAGGCAGCACCATAGGCCTCAAGCGCCCATACTTCCATTTCTCCAAACCGCTGACCACCGAACTGCGCTTTACCGCCAAGTGGTTGTTGGGTGATCATGGAGTATGGACCGGTAGAACGTGCATGCACCTTATCGTCAATCAAGTGAGCCAATTTGAGGATATAGACATACCCAAGTGTCACTTCATTATCGTAAGGCTCTCCAGTTCGACCGTTGTATAGGGTCGCTTTACCATCTATTCCAATCAACCTGTCACCTGAAGATGCTTCAGGATTAATATTGGTCAGTATTTTCTGAATCGTAGGGTGCTTTCCTGCTTGGTCTTCTTCATCCCAGTGCGCTCCATCAAAGACTGGAGTAGCGACGTGAACAGCAGGGGCGGTAGAGGGGCGAGTCTTTTTTTCCGTTCCTCTAATTGGATCGTTACCTTCTTGCTGGCCATTTACTTCCCATCCCCAACGAGCACAGTATCCGAGATGAGCTTCTAAGACTTGACCTACATTCATTCTCGATGGGACTCCAAGAGGATTTAGAATAATATCTACCGGCGTCCCGTCTGCCATGTAAGGCATGTCTTCAATTGGCAGAACTTTCGAAATAACTCCCTTATTCCCATGACGTCCCGCCAACTTGTCTCCAACACTGATCTTGCGTTTTTGAGCAACATAAACACGGACGAGTTGGTTAACTCCAGGTGGCAATTCGTCGCCTTCATCTCGGTTGAAGACTTTTACGTCAATTACCTTTCCTGTTTCTCCATGGGGAACCTTCATTGAGGTATCACGGACTTCTCTAGCTTTTTCACCAAAGATTGCGCGTAATAGACGCTCTTCTGGTGTCAGTTCTGTTTCTCCTTTTGGAGTAACTTTGCCGACCAATACATCCCCTGGACCGACCTCGGCTCCAACTCTGACGATTCCCAAATCGTCAAGATCTGCCATGATTTCATCTGAGAGATTTGGAATATCTCTCGTAATTTCTTCTGGCCCTAGTTTTGTGTCACGTGCATCAACTTCATGTTCGTGAATGTGTACAGAAGTAAGCACATCGTCTTTTACTAAACGCTCAGAAATAATTATCGCATCTTCAAAGTTGTAACCTTCCCAGCACATGAAGGCGACTAGAAGGTTCTTTCCTAATGCAATTTCTCCTCCATCAGTAGAAGGCCCATCAGCTAAAACCTGACCTTTCTTTACCTTGTCGCCAGGAGAAACAAGTGCTTTCTGGTTTATACATGTGTTTTGATTTGAGCGCTGGAACTTCAATAGTTCATGTCTCACGATTGACGAATCATGGCCTTCGGGCGCTTTCCGGTATTCAACAGTTATAGCTATACCATCAACTTCTGTTACGGTTCCTCCTTCAAGAGCCAAGATCATGTCCGCTGCGTCATGCGCTGCTTTAGCTTCAATTCCGGTTCCAATATATGGAGCTTCACTTCGTAGCAACGGAACAGCTTGTCGCTGCATATTCGCACCCATCAATGCTCTATTGGCGTCATCATGTTCAAGGAATGGGATCAGTGCAGTAGCAACCGAAACAATTTGTTTCGGTGAAATATCCATTAACTGAACTTCATCACCTGGAACGTAAGAAATTTCTGTCGTAGCCCCGAAGAAAACATCTCTTTCAAGTTGAAGTTTTAAGTCGGTCAAGGACGCTGCTTGTGGTGACTGACGTACTAATACCCTGTCGTTTATGAACTTTCCATTCTTGTCAAGAGGAGCATTTGCTTGAGCTACTACATACTCTTCTTCTTCATCTGCTGCAAGATAACGAACTTCGTCGGTTACTTTACCGTTCCTAACGACACGATAAGGAGATTCGATGAATCCGAAGTCGTTTACTTGTCCGTAAGTTGCTAAACCTCCGATAAGTCCAATATTTGGACCCTCTGGTGTCTCAATCGGGCACATACGTCCATAGTGAGAGAAGTGAACATCTCTTACTTCAAAGCCTGCTCTTTCCCGAGATAAACCACCGGGTCCAAGTGCTGATAAGCGACGACGATGGTTCAAACCGGATAAAGGATTTACTTGATCCATGAACTGAGAAAGTTGGCTGGCTCCAAAGAACTCTTTGATTGCAGCTACTACTGGTCGAATATTTATCAAGGTTGTAGGGGTGATTGATTCCACATCTTGTGTGGTCATTCTTTCCCTAACGACTCGTTCTAAACGAGACAAGCCAATTCGAACCTGATTTTGTATGAGCTCTCCTACTGAACGAACCCTCCGGTTTGCAAAATGGTCTTGATCATCAAGACGGTAGCCCGGTTCACCTTTTGCTAGGTGCAATAAATAGGTACAAGTTGCGAGAACTTCTGAGCGAGTTAGAACTGTTTGATCTTCTTCAGGTTTCTCAAGTTCAATATTAAAGAGTTCTTCAAGTTTCTGTATCTCTGGACCGAGTTTTCGATTTAGTTTGTAACGGCCAACGCGTGAAAGGTCATAGCGGCGAGATTCAAAGAATGCGTTTCGTAAATATGCGCGTGCTGCTTCAACTGAAGCTGGTTCACCGGGGCGAACACGCTTGTATATTTCAAGTAATGCCTCTTCCTCGGTTACATGGTTGTCTTTATCTTTTTCCCATTGCCCTTCTAGGAAATCAAAATAATTTACAAGTTTTGGTAAGAACCCAGGATAATTTTCTTCGCCGTACCCAAGAGCACGTAGAAGAGTGAACATTGATAAGCGACGTTTTCTTGCTACCTTGGTTCCGGCAGTAACGTCTTTTCCTGGCTTTTGCTCAACATCAAATTCAATCCACTCTCCCCGATAAGGATGAATGGTTCCCTTTACTAGTTGATGCTTTGAAAGGTTGCGTAACCGATATCGCTCTCCAGGTTCAAATATGACTCCTGGTGACCGAACTAATTGGGAAACAATAACTCTCTCGGTGCCATTTATTATAAATGTTCCCTTTTCTGTCATTCGCGGGAAATCACCTATAAAGACAGTTTGTTCTTTGATCTCTCCAGTGTCTCTGTTCATGAAGGTAGCGCGAACAAAAATTGAAGATGAATATGTCATATCCCGTTCTCGGCATTCTTCTACCGTGAACTTGGGTGGTGGGCATAGATCTTCGTCTTTGGGATCAAAGACGAACTCAAGTGAAAGGGTTTCACTAAAATCGGTTATAGGGCTGATATCTCGGAACGTATCCGTTATACCTTGATTGAGAAACCATTGAAATGACTCTCTTTGGATCGCAATCAGGTCTGGAAGATCAAGAGTATCCTCAAGATTTCCGAACGAATACCGTTCCCGGTCAAAAGGGCGAACAGACACTAGCAAAACTCCTGGGCCAGGAAAAACGGATGGTGGGCAGTGCTGGTCTTTCTTTAAAAAGTAAGGCCAGCAAAGGGATCATAGTCAGAGCATTGGTGTCTCTGCAACCCCTAAGTAAAAGCTTCTTAAATAAGCCTTGTGGCTGGTTTGCCAAAAATTTCTCAATATTTTCTCTTTTTGAATAAATATTTTGCTTAAACGACTGTTTTTTCAAAACAAATCATTCTTTTTCTTTCCAAATTTAAATGGTTAGAAAGAAAATTTTTGGCAACCTTTTTACTACTTAAGTTCTACTGAACCACCAGCAGCTTCAAGTGCTTCTTTGGCTTTTTCTGCATCCTCTTTTGAGGCACCTTCGAGCACAGTGCTAGGAGCACCATCAACAAGGTCTTTGGCGTCTTTAAGTCCAAGATTAGTAAGTCCTCTTACTTCTTTAATGACTTGGATCTTTTTGTCACCTGCATCAGCAAGAACCACGTCAAATGAATCTTGCTCCTCTGAACCGCCAGCAGCATCTCCATCTGAAGCGGCTGGGGCTGCAGCTACTGCTGCAACCGGAGCTGCTGCAGTAACTCCAAATTTTTCTTCAAACTCACTTAATAACTCACTTAGTTCTAAAACACTCATCTCTGCGATGGCATCTAGAACCTCTTCTTTGGTAGCCATAATTAACTTTCCTCACTTTCTTCGGCCGTAGCCTCATCGATTTCTATTTCTTCGATCTCTTCTGTTGAAGCTTCTTCCACTTCTTCCACTTCTTCCACTTCTTCCACTGGAGCATCTTCTGTTGAA
>TARA_B110000014_G_scaffold24715_1_pt1 | contig 19096 bp, 20 predicted proteins | sample TARA_B110000014 | Tara Oceans TARA_B110000014 (sample SAMEA4396468) | marine metagenome | biome: Westerlies Biome; feature: [MES] marine water layer (ENVO:01000295) within the mesopelagic zone...; material: water (ENVO:00002006), including particulate matter (ENVO:01000060) such... | reverse complement strand
TGGCATGAGTCGCCAGAAGGATTACCTTCTATAGACGGTAGCTTGGCGAGTATCGATTGTTCGGTCTTTGATGTTGTAGAGGCGGGCGATCATTGGTTCGTTCTAGGGGAAGTTTTGGGTGCAGAAATTATGGAAACAGGATCACCGCTACTATTTTTAGGCGGCGCTTACGGACAGTATCGAGGAAATTAAATGCCTATTTATGCTCTAGGGAAATTCGAACCTCAAATAGATTCAGATGCATATGTGCATCCGGAGGCAGTGATAATTGGAAATGTAACAATTGGACCTGAATCAAGTGTTTGGCCGCACGCAGTAATACGCGGTGATGACGGAAAGATTGTAATCGGTGCCAGAAGTTCGATTCAGGACAATGCAGTTATACATTGCATACCTCAAGTCACAACAACAGTCGGAGATGACGTCACATTAGGGCATCTTTGCCATCTAGAAGGATGCAGAATCGAAGATGAAGCTTTGGTCGGAGTTGGTGCGGTGGTATTACACAATGCTGTTGTTGGTAGAGGTTCTATTGTTGGTGCTAACGCTGTTGTTAGAAATGGACAGGAAATCCCACCTTTATCGATGGCTTTGGGGGTACCCGCCCAAGTTAGAGAAGGGATAGTAGAAGAAGGCGCGAATATGTTAAATGCTGTTTCCTACACAGCTAGAGGTCCTAATTACACAAAAAACCTTCGAAGAATCGACTAGTTGAATGGATGCTGTCACTCTAGATCCAGGAAAAATTGGAATATGGACACATCAATTAGATGCTGTTCCTTCCGAAAGGGCTCGTGAAGCAGCGAGCGAAATTGAGGAAATGGGTTTCGGGGCAATTTGGATTCCTGAAACCGCAGGAAGAGATCCGTTCGTTCATTCAAGTCTTTTACTCTCTGCCACTCAAAAAATTGTTTTGGCTACAGGAATTGCCAGCATCTATTCCCGTGATGCTTTAGCTATGGCGAGTGCCACACGAACTCTTTCTGAAGCCTTTGCTGACAGATTTTTACTTGGGGTCGGAGTAAGTCACGGGCCTTTTGTCGAAGCGATACGAGGTCATAGTTGGGAAAAACCTTTAGAAAATTTAAGTAACTACATAGAGAATCTAAAAAAAGCGCCTTTTTGGGCTTATCAACCAAAAAAAGAAGCACCTATTTGTATTGGTGCCTTAGGGCCAAAAGCACTAAAACTTGCAGCAAAATTAACATGGGGTGCACATCCCTACAATGTGACAGCAGATCATACTTCAATGGCGCGCGAAACTATGGGGGAAGAAGCTTTTCTGGCCCCTATGGTTGCGGTTATTTTAGAAACTGATTCTTCAAAAGCTAGAGAACTGGCACGAAAAGATCTAGCTATCTATCTTGGCCTGCCAAATTATAGAAATAACTTGCTACGGATAGGTTTCGCTGAAGAGGACCTTGATGGAGGAGGGAGTGACCGTCTACTAGATGCCATAAGACCCTGGGGTGATTTAGAAACAATTTCAAAAAAAATTATTGAGCATTTCAAAGCTGGAGCGAACCACGTATGTGTTCAGTTAGTGGTAGATCAAACAGAACAACATAAATTCCAAAATGGGTTACCAATAAGACAGTGGCAATTGCTAGCAGAAAGTCTTTTATAGATGAGTAATGTGCATCATTTCCAATCTGAAGGTTTGGAATTAATTGCCCATCTAGAAATCCCAGAATCTGACGAAGAACTTCTACCATGCGTTCTACTGATTCATGGTTTCCCGGAAGGTCCCGGAGGTGGTGCAAATTCTGCTGGGACCCTACCAGAACTAGCAAATAGGATTTCCTCCGAAATGGGATTTATATCCATGGCTCCGCTGCTGAGAGGTACAGGGAAATCTGAAGGGTGTTTTAGCCTTGCAGGCTGGTTAACAGATGTTCGTCAAGCTATTTTAGAACTCGATAATCACCCAAAAGTAGGACAAATATGGTTAGTCGGTTTTGGCAGTGGCGGGGCAATCTCTATTTGTGCAGCAGCTCTAGAAGAAAGAGTGAAAGGCGTAGGAGCACTTGCAGCGCAAGCAGACTGGTCTGAGTGGGCGGCCTCTCCAAAGCGTCTGCTTATACATGCACGCAGAGCTGGCGTGATTACTGATCCTAATTTCCCAAAAGATTTCGATTCATGGGCAGAAGAGTTAAAACAAATTTCTGCCGAGTCTTCTATTACTAAACTCCACGATAAGAATGTTCTAATAGTTCACGGAACCGAAGATGATGTGGTCTCTTCTTTGGAGGCTAGAGCGCTTTCAGATGCTCATGGGAACACAGATATGAGATTGATAGAAGGAGCAGGACACCATTTAAGACACGATCCAAGAGCTATAGCGGTCCTTCTTGGATGGCTTGACAGGCAGAGACGTTCAAGTAAGTAGGACTTATTTCACTTATCTTTTTTAGCATTACCCTCAGATAATTGTTACTATTCATATAGGAGAAATTGTTCCTATCCCAGCAGGAGTAAAAAAGTGACTTCAAGTGAAATAGGTGTAGATCTGAGCAACTACCAGCTCGGATGGAGCGACGAAGAAGACTACATATACAAGCCAAAAAAAGGCCTTGATTCCGACATGATAAATGAGATTTCCGGAATGAAAAATGAGCCCAAATGGATGAATGATTTCCGTCTCAAATCACATGAAAGATTTTTGAAAAGGCCAATGCCGGCATGGGGTGGCGACTTAGATGGCATTGACTTCGATGACATTTATTACTACATAAAGCCGACCGAAGAACTTTCAGATGATTGGGATGACGTACCGGAATCTATAAAAGATACGTATGAAAAATTAGGAATACCTGAAGCAGAGAGAAAATATCTAGCGGGTGTAACTGCGCAGTATGAATCAGAAGTCGTTTATCACAAAAATCGTGAAGACTTAGAAGAACAAGGCGTAATTTTTTCGGATATGGACACTGCGCTTCGTGATAATCCAGAAATTCTAAAACAATATTTTGGAAAAATAATACCGCCAAACGACAATAAGTTTTCTGCCCTAAATTCTGCAGTTTGGAGTGGAGGGTCTTTTATCTATGTTCCACCTGGTGTGAAAGTTGAAATGCCTCTTCAAGCATATTTTAGAATTAATGCAGAAAATATGGGACAGTTTGAAAGAACTCTAATAATTGCAGATGAAGGTTCTGAAGTTCATTACATAGAGGGTTGCTCAGCTCCTGTTTACACTACGGATTCCTTGCATTCTGCTGTGGTTGAAATAGTCGTTAAACCATCTGCAAGAGTTACATATACGACAATTCAAAACTGGTCCAACAATGTTTACAACCTTGTTACTAAAAGAGCGGTAGTTGAAGAAGAGGGTCGAATGGAATGGATAGATGGAAACATAGGTTCCCAGCTAACGATGAAATATCCCGCAGTTGTGATGACAGGTCCAAAAGCGTCAGGTGAAGTTTTATCAGTCGCTTACGCAGGCTCAGGGCAGCATCAAGATGCTGGAGCTAAAATGACTCATGCAGCACCGGAAACATCTTCGAAAATCATCTCTAAATCAATCTCCAAAGATGGAGGACGAACTAGTTACAGAGGTTTGGTAAGAGTTGAAGATGATGCTTATGGATGCAAAAGCCACGTTCAATGTGACGCTTTAATTCTCGATGATGAAAGCATTTCAGACACTTATCCGTACATGGAGGTTGGAACTTCAGATGCGGTTATTGGTCACGAAGCAACTGTTTCAAAAGTAGCCGATGAACAACTCTTCTATTTGATGAGCAGAGGCTTGTCAGAAGATCAAGCCACTTCACTGGTTGTAAACGGGTTTATTGAACCAGTAACCAAGACTCTTCCAATGGAATATGCAGTTGAATGGAGTCGTTTGATTGAACTACAGATGGAAGGATCTGTAGGTTAAATAAATTACTGGCACCACTTAAATGGCATAATAGTTATATGCCAATGAGAGAAGACTGTAAACAGTTTGAAAGCAGAAGTTATCCCAACGGTGAAACAGTTAGAAAATGCAATCTAGACAAAGCCCCTGAAGCACCCTGGAGATGTCCAGAAGAGTGCTCTTCATTTGAAAAAAGAAGAGTCGACGTTAATTGGAGTTATGGAAGTCTGATCACTCCAGAAACACCAGAAGAGCCCTCGAGTCTCGGGGAAGATCAAAGCATCTCAGCATTACTAGATGCGGCTGAAGATGTCATAAATGAGGCGGGTCCAAGAGTTCGAGCAGAGTTTGAGAAACAACAGTCTAAAAAAGGACTTGCAAGACTAAAGAAAATTTCACGAAAGTCGAAAAAGAAAAGAAAAAAGAAATAAATTTTCACCGAATCTTTAATATTGAAGACCCAGTGATGATGAAAGTTTTCTTTCGGATAGTCTGAACCTCTCAAATGCAGGACACAAAAGTTAGATTCGACCTTCCAGGGAATGAGCTTATGCCAGAACTTTTAGGGCAGAGTGACGAGCTTTTACAGGTAATAGAGAGATCCTTTCCTGAGACAAAGATTCATGTACGCGGTAACCAGATCGCCATTGATGGTGATGGAGCGATCTTAGTTGAGCGGGTATTTCGTGAAATGACCAGAATGCTTGAAAGAGGATTATCTCTTGATATGAACGTTCTCAAAAAGACGATTGAAATGGTGAGAGAAGATGAGAATCCATCTGAAATATTAACTACAGAACTACTTATAACAGCAAGGGGCAAACCGGTTAGAGCTAAATCCTCGGGGCAAAAAAATTATTTGGATATTGCAAATAAAAACATCATCACATTTGCCATAGGTCCAGCGGGAACTGGTAAAAGCTGGTTAGCTGTAGCTCTAGCCGTTGCCGCCATGCAAAAAGGCGAAGTTGATCGCATCATGCTGACCCGACCATTAGTAGAAGCAGGTGAGAGAGTTGGATTTCTCCCAGGCGACTTAATGGCGAAAGTTGATCCTTATTTTAGACCTCTCTATGATGCGCTCTTTGACATGCTTGATCCTGAAAAGGCAGAAAGATTACTTGAGAGAGGTCAAATAGAAATTGCACCGCTTGCTTTTATGAGGGGAAGAACTCTTAACAACAGTTTTATCATTCTTGATGAGGCCCAAAATACGACACCAGAACAAATGAAAATGTTTCTAACAAGAATTGGTTTTGGATCACGAGTTATAGTCACTGGTGATCCAAGCCAAATAGATGTTCCTGGGGGGCGGAGCGGAATTGAAGGCTTAGAAAATATACTTTCTGGAATAGATGGTTTAGGTTTTGTAAAACTTGGTGCAAGGGATGTTGTGAGACACAAAATAGTTCAAGACATAGTTCAAGCCTATGAAAACGCTGGTAAACAGTTCAAAAAAAATAGCGATAGTGAGTAAGTTGCTGGAAAAAATACCAGATGAGCTCGATGCAATTCATATAGATGTAATAGATAAGCGACTAGAGAATAATGATGGAATAAGTCTTAAGTCTTTAGGAGAATTTGCTAAAAAAATTGTTGAAGAAATTGCTCCTAATAAACGACCGCTTGAAATGAGCGTGATTCTTTTGGATGTAGACGAAATCTCTCTTCTCAACAAAGAGCATCTATCTAAGTCAGGGCCTACTGACGTGTTGGCTTTTCCAATAGATGATTCAGATGGCGAAATGGATGACACTATTTATCTAATGGGTGATGTTTGCATATGTCCCGAAGTTGCAGCAGGTCAGGCAAAAGAGAAAGATTTGAATTTTAGAGACGAAATTGCCCTTCTTTTAACACATGGGATACTTCACTTATTGGGATACGACCATTATGAAGAATCAGAGGAAATTGAAATGAAGAAAATGGAAAGAGCTCTTATTGAGCGCTATTCGGAGCATCTAAGAGTTCATGAGGTTTAACAAGGTCATGAGAAAGTTTTTCAAATCAAAGGAAAACAGAATCGTTTCTGAAGACGAACTCTTAGAAACTGCCAAAAAAGCTCTTGAGTCTAAATCAATAGAAAACGATGAACATGAACTAATCGAGTCGGTATTGGCTTTCGGCGACACTTTAGTGCGAGAGGTAATGACACCGAGACCTGACATTGTCAGTGTGCCTGACAGTTTTACTGTTTCTGCCGCTACAGAAGTTGCTGTTTTGAATGGTTTCTCGCGTGTACCTGTGAGCAGCGAAAATTTAGATGAAATAGTAGGTGTAGTTTTTGCAAAAGACATGATGGAAGCTCAACTAGACGGGGATGGTGAAACGTTGGTAAAAACTCTGGCGCGTTCACCACAGTTCATCCCAGAAACAAAAAAGGCTGGGTTGCTGCTACGCGAAATGCAGTCAAATCACTACCACTTGGCGATTGTTATTGATGAATATGGGGGGACGGCGGGACTGGTTACCTTAGAGGATTTATTGGAAGAGGTAGTGGGAGAGATTGTAGATGAGTTTGACAGTGAAGAGGCCCTCGCCGAACCATTAATTGGGGGAGGTTTGCGTGTCCATGGAAGAATGCCAGTTGACGAATTAAATGAACTATTAGGAGGAGTCTTGCCTGAGGGTGATTGGGATACTTTGGGCGGTCTTATCTTTGATGCGCTGGGGCATGCTCCAGAAGCGGGAGAAAGCGTAGATATAGCAGAACACCGTTTTGTAGTTGAAAAAGTAGTTGGTAGAAGAATCACCCAAGTTAGGGTTACCGTACCTAGTTAGCAAATATGAATGACGTTTCGAAAAACTACTCACCGATAGAAGTTCCAGACGGTCATGTTTCAGGTTTCGTGAGCCTAGTAGGCAGACCCAATGTCGGGAAATCAACTTTATTAAATACTTTTTTCGAAAAGAAAATAACGATCGTCTCCGACAAACCACAAACAACTCGTACGGAGATAAGGGGAGTTCTTACCGGTCCTAAATTTCAGATTGTATTTTGTGACACCCCTGGTATCCATAAACCAAGAACGCTTCTTGGTGCGAGATTGAATGACACGGCGCGTTTCACGTTAAAAGAAATTGACTTAGTTCTTTTTCTAGTTGAGGCAGATTCGATAATTGGAAAAGGAGATAAATTTATTGCTAAATCATTACCTCCTGAAAAAACTGTTCTTGTTCTCAACAAAATAGACAAAGTCAAGAGCGGCAGAATATTGACACAACTGAATGAAGCCTCAGAATTTTCTTTCACCGAGTATTTTCCAATTTCCGCTTCTACAGGAGAAGGGGTATCGAAACTATTGGAATATGTAAAGACAAAACTAATTCCTGGCCCTCGCTATTTCCCTGAAGATATGGAAACTGACTTTTCTGAGTCCTTTTGGGTTGCAGAACTAGTTAGGGAACAACTTCTTTTAGAAGTCCGTGAAGAATTACCGCATTCGATAGCGACGCGAGTGACAGAGTGGGATTGGCCTCATATTCGATGTGAAATTTTAGTTGAGAGAAATTCACAAAAAGGAATAGTAATCGGACATAAAGGCGAAGTATTAAAAAAAGTTGGAACTGAAGTAAGGAAACAACTAGCAGACGGAGCGTTCATTGAGTTAGTAGTAAAAGTGGAAAAAAATTGGCAAAAGCATCCTCGTTCACTTGATCGTTTTGGATATTGAAATGCTAATGTACGTCCCGATTTTCTGGATGACCACTAGGCAGATAGCTTCAAAGTTGTGATACCTGAATACCTAGACCCCGAATTCATACCTAAGCACATAGCTTGTGTGATGGACGGCAACGGTCGTTGGGCAGAAAAAAGGGGTTTGAAAAGAACGGATGGCCATACAGCAGGAGAAAAAGCCCTTTTTGATGTCGTTGAGGGGGCTATTCAAATTGGAGTCAAATGGTTTACGGTATTCGCATTCTCGACCGAGAACTGGAAAAGACCTGCTAAAGAAGTTCAGTTTTTGCTTGATTTCAACGAACAGGTAATAATCCAGCGTCAAGAGGAACTAAATGAAAGAAACGTAAGGATTTGTTTTCTTGGTCGTCGTGATGGGAGAGTTCCAAAAAGAATTCTTAAAAGAATGGAAAAGGCAGAAAAACTGACCAAAAATAACACAGGTTTGACTTTCACCGTTGCGTTTAATTATGGAGGAAGAGCGGAAATCGTTGATGCTGTTCAAAAGGTAGTTGATTCAGGAGTTAAAAAAGTTACAGAGAAAACTATAGAGAGAAATCTTTATAACCCAGAAATGCCTGATCCAGACTTGGTTATAAGAACTTCCGGAGAGTCCAGAGTTTCTAATTTCCTGCTTTGGGAATTGGCCTACAGCGAGCTTGTGTTTAGTGATACTTTGTGGCCAGATTTTTCTCGTAAGGATCTTTTCTATTCAATAAAAGAATTTCAAGAGAGAGATCGACGTTTCGGTGGTCTTGGCGGAAGTTGAGGATGTCTCTTTATCGTGATCAAGGAATAGTTCTCCGAACATGGAAACTGGGCGAATCAGATCGAATCATCGTGATTATTACGCAAGAAAACGGAAAGGTCAGAGCTGTTGCCAAGGGTGTTAGGAAAACGCGAAGTAAATTTGGCGGACGTTTGGAGCCCACTAGCCACGTTGCACTGCAGCTATTTAGGGGCAAAGGGGATTTGGGGATAGTTACACAAGCAGAGACCATAGATCGGTTTCAAAACATTAGATTGAACCCCGATCTGTTCAGTGAGGCTTCTTCAATGCTGGAGGTTATAGATCATGTAGCTCCCGATGAATCACCAGATCCGAATCGTTACAAGATGCTTCTGGGGGCATTGAGAACATTAGATAAGAAAAACTCTCCGTTGTTAGTCCCAGCATTTTTTTTAAAGCTACTTGACCATGAGGGGCTAGCACCCGAGTTGGGGTTTTGTATCAAGTGTTCGGATAGAGACAATCTCACAGCAATATCTATTAGCGAAGGGGGAGTTTTTTGCAACAAATGTCAAAGAGGAAGAAGCATTTCAGATTCTTCTATTGCTGTAATGCGAGCGATTCTGGGTGGTGGATTAAATAAGGCTCTTGAGGTAGAGGATGCGAAAACTGTTTCAGAAATAGATCGGATTGCTTCCGAAGCTGTGGAGTTTCACTTAGAGAGAAAAATAAGATCACGAAGAGTTATGGATACTTAGTAAGTATTTCGAGATGAGTCTCTGTTGCCTAGTACGCTTCGGTCATGGATGTTAATAAAGAGGAACTTTTCGACAAAGTCGTAAACCTTTCAAAACGGAGAGGTTTTGTATTCCAGTCTGCAGAAATTTATGGTGGTTTTAGATCCACTTATGACTATGGGCCCGTAGGAGTATTACTGCTTCGAAATGTAAAAGAGCAATGGTGGCGATCCATGGTTCAGTTTCGTCAAGATGTAGTTGGTTTAGATGCAGCAATTCTTTCCCCACCTGCTATATGGGAGGCATCAGGCCACCTAACAAATTTCACTGACCCTTTGGTTGATTGTCGTGAATGTGGGTCCCGCTTTCGTCAAGACAAACTAGAAGATCAGAATAAATGTCCAAGTTGTGGCGCGAATTCCTCTTTTACAGAAGCAAGACAATTCAATCTGATGTTCAAGACGAATGCTGGGCCTGTAATTGATTCCGCAGCAGAGGTCTATTTAAGACCTGAGACCGCTCAGGGTATGTTTACTAATTTTACAAACGTGTTAAATACAAGCAGGAAAAAACCACCTTTTGGAATTGCTCAAATAGGAAAGTCATTTCGGAATGAAATAACGCCAGGAAACTTTGTTTTTCGGACTAGGGAATTCGAACAGATGGAAATGGAGTACTTTGTTCCACCGTCAGATTCAGATAAATGGTTTGAGTACTGGTGCAAGGAGAGAATGGATTGGTACCTGAATTTAGGTATGAAAGAAGACTCTTTAAGATTAAGAGTCCATGACAAGGATGAGCTAAGTCATTACTCTAGAGCAACCTCGGATATAGAGTTTTCTTTTCCTTGGGGTTGGGATGAGCTAGAAGGAATTGCAAATCGAACTGATTATGACTTGAATCAGCATGCTAAAGCGTCAGGAAATAGGCTCGAATATAACGATTCTGGTTCTGGTGAAAGGTATGTGCCACATGTGATAGAACCTGCAGCTGGTGCCACTAGAACTGCAATGGCATTTTTAATGGATGCCTATGAGGAAGAGGAAGTAAATGGTGAAGTGCGTAATGTCTTGAAGTTAGATCATCGCCTTTCCCCATATAAGGTGGCTGTTTTACCTCTTTCTAAAAAAGATGAACTCATCGAACCTTCAAAAGAAGTGCTTAATCTTGTTCAACCGCACTGGATGTGTGATTACGATCAGACGCAAGCGATCGGCCGACGCTATAGGCGTCAAGATGAAATTGGAACTCCTTATTGTGTCACAATTGATTTCGAAACTCTGGAAGACAAAGCTGTAACAGTCAGAGAGCGCGACTCTATGCATCAAGACCGTGTTCCCGTCCTAGAGCTCATTGAATACTTATCATCTCGTTTAGTTCCGTAATCAGATTATGGAAAACATACACACTCTTAACTGGCTCGTAGACTTAGTGAGAAATGCAAAGTCTGAAAATACCGAAGAAGCTAAGAAAGATGCCGTCGCATTAGTGCCAACCTCACTAGTCGAGTCACTATTGCACGATGGCGCATCAAGGGAATCTTCAAAAGAGTTAAAACTTCTTGGAACCGGAATAGCTGCTAGCCCTGGTGCAGCAGTTGGAATTATATGTTTCTCAAGTGATTCTGTTCTTGATGCGATCGACAAAGGTGAAAAAGTAGTCCTTGTATGTAATGAAACTAGTCCCGCCGATGAAGTAGGAATGAAAATGGCAGAAGGAATAGTTACTATCCGCGGTGGAATGGCAAGTCATGCTGCAGTAGTTGCGAGGGGATGGGGGATACCAGCAGTGGTGGGACTTTCCGGGCTGGAAATTTCAGATGGAAGCATGAAAATCGGGGAGAGTGTATTAGAAGAAGGATCTTGTATATCTATAGATGGAAATACCGGAGAAGTGTTCTCTGGGGAAATGGAACTACGAGAATCGGGTAAAGGGATCTCTGAACTTGAAATAATATTGGACTGGGCAGATGAGATTCGCTCCGGTTTTATAAAGATTAGAGCGAATGCAGACACCGGAGAAGATGCTGATAGGGCACTTTCGTTTGGAGCGGAAGGCATAGGACTTTGTCGTACAGAGCATATGTTTATGGGTGATCGCTTGCCCCTAATACAACGTTTTATCCTTGCAGATGATGAAAGCGAAGAGGAAAAAGAAAGTCTGAATGAATTGATGATTGCGCAGCGTTCAGATTTAGCTGAAGTCATTGCTGCCATTGCGCCCAACCCGGTAACGATAAGACTATTAGATGCACCCCTCCATGAATTTCTTGGAAGCGACACACCGGATGAATTGTTAGAACATAATCCCATGTTGGGAACTCGAGGAGTGAGACTGGCGATAATCCGAGAGCAGCTGTACAGGATGCAGACTCGGGCACTTATAGGGGCATTGGTGGATGTAAAAGAAGCAGGTAAAAAACCTAACGCTGACATCATGATTCCACTTGTTTCAGAAGTCAAGGAACTCAATTTAGTCAGATCCTGGATTGAGGAAGAGATTGCTTCTGTGGAAGATGGGTTAAGGCCAAGTATAGGAACCATGATTGAAACTCCACGTGCTGGGATAACAGCAGAAGAAATTGCAAGTGCTGCAGATTTTTTCTCTTTCGGAACGAATGATCTAACCCAATTGGTTTTTGGATTCAGTCGAGACGATATTGAAAGTAGAGTAATAAGTAAGTATGTAAATGAAGGAATTCTTTCTGTTAATCCTTTTGAAACACTTGACTCTCAAGGTGTCGGACACGTTATTAGACATGCAATTGAGAAGGGTAGAAAAAGTAACCCGGAGCTTGAAATAGGAGTGTGTGGCGAACATGGTGGAGATCCTGAATCGATCAAATTTTTCTTTGGAGTAGGGGTTAACTACGTTTCCTGTTCACCTTTTCGAGTTCCTGTAGCGCGATTAGCAGCGGCACAAGCAGTTCTTTCTTCCTTCAACTGAAAATGTTCCTATAGCAACTTACTCCCACACGCTGCTAAGTTTCGACTATGGGAATTGTGGATGATGATATTCGTAGGGTCCGCGAAGAATCTGACATAATAAAGTTAATCACTCAACACACACAGTTGAAAAAAGTAGGTCGATCGTGGAAAGGTCTTTGTCCTTTTCATAATGAAAAAACTCCCTCTTTCACTGTCAATCAAGAAAATGGTCGCTACTACTGTTTTGGTTGTCAGGCAAACGGAGATTCGATTGAGTTTTTACGTGAAATCGACAGTCTTGATTTTGTTGCTGCTGTTGAAATGCTTGCAGCACAAAATGGAATACCAATTAGATATACCGATAAGCAGGAAGGTAAATCGCGTAATCGCAGAAAAGAGTTAGTCGAACTTGTGGCGGAAGCTGTTCAGTTCTATCACGAAAGATTAATTGATATGAGTAATCCTGATGCGAGACCAGCTCGTGAATACCTCAAACAAAGAGGTTTTGGTGGTGATATTGCTGAAAAGTTTTCAATTGGTTGGGCCCCTGATTCGTGGGATTCACTGTGCAAACATCTTTCAGTTTCAAATAAAGATTTAGTGGCGTCCGGGTTAGGTGGAATAAATAAAAATGGTGGTCAGTACGATTTTTTTAGAAATCGAATACTATTTCCAATCTTTTCAGAACAAGGAGATCCAATCGCATTTGGTGGTAGGAAACTTCCAGAAGAAGAAGGTCCCAAATATAAAAATACGTCTGATGGAGCTGAAATATACTCAAAGAGCCAGACGTTGTATGGCCTTAATTGGGCTAAAGAAGAAGCTGCGAGGACTGACGAGTTAGTTGTTTGTGAAGGTTATACAGATGTCATTGGGTGTCATGAAGCGGGAGTTTTAAGAGGTGTTGCAACGTGTGGGACGGCATTAACTAAAGAGCATGTAAGGAAAATGTCACGATTTGCAAAAAAAGTGATCTTGGCTTTTGATGCTGATAGTGCAGGTCAGTCCGCAGCAGAGAAAGTTTATGAATGGGAATCTGAATTTGATGTTCTTTTTAAAGTTGCCGATTTACCCGATGGGCAAGACCCTGGAGATTTAGCATTTTCTGATTCTGATGAATTTGTGCGGATAGTAGAAAGTGCTAAGCCTCATATGCAGTTTCGTGTTGACAGAGTTTTGGAAAAAGGAGATTTTGAAAGCAAGGAGGGTAGAGCAAGGGCAGCTATCGAAGCAATGAAAGTGGTTGCTCAGCATCCAGATGAACTGATTCGTGATCAGTACATAGTTCAGATAGCTGACAGATGTCTAATAGGTGCAGATGAGATAAGACGTAGAGCTTTGAATGAAAACTCTAAAGCAGAAAAAAGAGTTATGACTAGAGAACCTGTTGTTGGGACATATGAAAGGTTGACTACTGAATACCAGGCGTTACGAATGCTTATTCATAAGTCCGGGGGAGTCATGGATTGGCTGCACCCTGTTTTATTTTCAGACCCGCTGGCAGAGAGCATTTATGTAGCTCTAATAAACTCAACTGACTTGCATGAAGCTAACCGCTCACTTGAAGCAGAAGCGTCTGACTTGGTTGGTCGTTTGTCAGTGCAGGAATCCGAAGATGACAAACCACTTGGTGTATTTTCGAGACTTCTCTCATTGGCTGCAGAGAGAAAAGCGGTTGAATTTGAGTCATTGGCTCGGCAATCCGGTGAACTTTCAGAGTATCAAGAGGCTATTTCCTATCTTAGGCGAAGTGTCATGGAGTTAAATGAAGAAGGAATTCACGAGATTGAAGAAGGAATGGGGTTACGTTCGTGGCTTATAGAAAAATCAAAAAGTTGAATTAATAGAGATTCTCTAAAGATTTACCATTTAGTCTTTGAATAGAGACCGGTATGGTTAAGTGACTGGTAACATTTCATTCTCCTTCCGGGGTAGCTCAGTTGGCAGAGCATCGGACTGTTAATCCGCTGGTCGTGGGTTCGAGTCCCACCCCCGGAGCCAACTATTTAGAGTGAAGGCGCGGTTTGTATAGATAGAGTTTTCCTGCATGAGTGACGAATTAAAAGGTAGAGGCCAGGTAGGGGAATTGATAGCTCGAATTTTTGAATTCCATGAAAAAGAAAAGCTAACAGAAAAAGAAAAATTCAAAGATCATGATCCTTTTATTCAAACATAAGAGTTTTATCTCACCGAAAATTTACGTTAATTAACAACAAGATTACGAGTGGGTCATTTTGGGTGATCGAAGAGGCACGAAACTTTTTTTCTCCAGTTTTCAGATTTACGGATGTCTGAAAATAAGTCGATGAGTTCTTGATAAGCAATTTTTAAGGGTTTGAAAGTCTTTATATTTTTTGTTAGTCCGTATTTAATTTTCCTTACCTCGGGTTCGAAAGTTCCAAAAATTTTGTCCCAGCTTATGAGAATTCCTGCGTAGTTTTTATCTATGTATTGAGGATTTGCTCCATGGTGGACTCGATGATGAGAGGGAGTATTAAATATGTTTTCAACTGGCTTTGATAGCCTCCCGATAGCTTCTGTGTGGATCCAGTATTGGTAGAGCAAATTTAGTTGTCCGGCTTTCATGACTTGTTGAACAGGGATACCTAGAAAAGGTAGGGGCATGTGAACCCAAGAAACTAGAAATCCAGACCATGGTTGTCTAAGTGCAGTAGAAAGATTGTAATGCTCGCTTGAATGGTGAGTTACATGATTAACCCAAAATATTCTTTTCTCATGCTGTAGGCGATGGCTCCAGTAGTAGAAGAAATCCCATCCGACCATCGCAAACAAAAATGAAAGTTTGCGATTTTTAATATTAAAAATTTTATGGGAGTAAAGAAATTTGTAAGTCTTTCCTAAAAGCAAAGAGAAAATGGTGTTAATTACTATATTTCCTGCGAGCATCTTAAGACTTGCTTTTGTATCATTTGCTTCGTATCCAACTGGAACTAATGGATCTGGGTTCGGGTTTGCTCCAGAAAGCTCTTCCTCTGAAGCATTGTCCATGTCGCCCATCTCGCGTAGATGTGGTCGGTTTTGAAGTGTTCTAGCCTCGGCGATCATAGTTAGAGCAAAGACAGGAAGCGATAGAGCGTCTATGAAGTCGAATTTTAGTATGTTAGTTTTTTTCATCATCACTGAGACTGAGTCTAAACACGAATATTCCTCCAACTGAAACGTGAGCCAAGTAGATGTCCACCCGGCATAACGATAGTAAGAGTGATAAAGAAAGCTAGTAGAGGGGTGAGGCTGAACCAATTAACAAAAGCGTTAATGGCCAGTAATCGCAAAAACATCAAGGCTCCTAAAGCCAGGTGAACCCCTACAAGTCTTCTAATTCGATCTGTCAAAGTTCTTACTGGCCGTCCGGCAAAAGTCCAAAGGTCATGAAGGAGAATTGTAAATAGTATCCCTCCTTCACCCGCTAGAGCGGCAGATCTAGTTAGGTTCCAATTGTTTATTTCAAACAGCCAAAAGAAAATTGTTGCGTCTACTATCAAAGCTCCTGCGGTAACTAAAAGGTACCTGACGAGAGCGCGACTTCTTAAAGGCTGTATGCGTAACCTCAACAAATGTCGCAGATAGGAAACGTAGTGGCTAACTGCTACTTTTGATTTTCCGGAGGTGCGTTCAAGAAATACGTACGGAATTTCCTGTATTTTGCTTGCTTGGGATCGAGCGAGGATTTCTAAAAGTATTTTGTAACCGACAGGGTCAAGTTCAGTTTTAATAACTATTGACCGTTTAACAATAAAATATCCACTCATGGGGTCGTTAATTGTTCCTATTGCTCCAGGTAGGAGTAATTGACCAAGAGTTTGGGCTCCTCTCGAAAGGAGTCGACGGGAGAGTGACCATTTTTTTATTCCTCCATGAGGCAAGTATCGACTAGCAACAGCAACCTCTTGATCATTCTCGTTGAAAACTTTGAATAGGTCTTTTATGACTTCTGTTGGGTGTTGCCCATCACCATCCATAACTCCTAGAAGTTGACCATTTGAATAATGCCACCCACATATGACCGCCGTAGCGAGCCCCTTGACTCCCACTCTGCGTATCACAGTCAATTCAGGAATTTCTTTTATAAGTTCTGCTGCAATTTTCCAAGTATCGTCAGGGCTGTCATCATCAACAAGAATAATTTCGAAGTTGATGTGAAGTTCTTTTAGAGATGAATGAAGAGAACGTATAATTTGCGAGATCCCGTGAGACTCATTAAAGGTAGGGATAACGACACTGAGATCAACATCGGGTGTTTCCACCCTTGAAACTGTCATTGTTTCAAAGTCTTTTACCTCTATGAGGCGTCCAGAATTCACTAAAACTCCCGTATTTTACTATTACTCATAAAAATAATCGTACTTGCTAGCTCAGAACTAAGGCAGTTGGCAATTGTTTTGTAATACTGCATTGGGCCGGTAGCTCAGTGGTTAGAGCAGACGACTCATAATCGTCCGGTCGCGGGTTCGATCCCCGCTCGGCCCACTTATGAAAGCAGCATTAATAACCGAAAAAGAAACGATCAGTTTTCTTGAGTTTGATGATCCTGATCCAGAATTAGATCAGGTTGTTGTCGACATAATTCTCTGCGGTATTTGTGGAACTGACATACATGGTTTCAATAGTACAGGACCTATGAGGCCGTCGATTTGCGGACATGAGTGGACCGGTATCGTCAGCAAAGTAGGCAATAAGGTCGAAAGGATTAAAGAGGGTGACCGTGTCGTCGTTGCTGTGCCACCTTCTTGCGGTTTGTGTGTTTCTTGTCAGGCTGGGCAAATGGATAAATGTAATACAGTTCTCGAAGCCACAGTAGCGGCGGGTCGTTTTGACACTCCTCATGGTGGATTCGCTCCCAGAATAGCTGTTAACCATTGGAGAACAGTCATTGCCAATCCAAGACTTAGTGACACTCAAGCCGCTCAAATAGAACCCACTACGATCTGCTTTCATGCCGTTCGGTCGACTTCACCTAAACTTGGCGACATCGTAGTGGTTCAAGGTGCGGGTCCAATTGGATTAACAACTCTTCAGTGGGCTCGAGTCGCTGGGGCAGGAATTTTAATTTCAGTGGAGCCTGATCCAACTAGAAGAGAGGTTGCCTCGAGCCTCGGAGCTGACTACACAGTGGAAGCGGGTGATGCTGCTCAGGAGCTTATAAATGAAGTTACTGCAGGCCTTGGGGCTGACGTTGTGTATGAATGTGCTGGGGTGGGGCCTGCGCTTCAGAGCGCAGTTGACTTGACGCGGAGAGGTGGAACGGTTTCCTTGATAGGTTTTGCGGCTTCAGATGCCCTCACTAAACCAGGAGAGTGGCTCCGGAAAGAAATAAATGTGTCTGCATCACTTGGTTACACTCATGAAGAGTTTGAAATGTCTATGTCGTATGTAGCTGACAGTAAAATTAATCTGAATGCTATTCATACCGGAACTGTTCCTCTGGAAGATATAGGTAAGGCTTTTGCAGATTTGTCAAGTAGTCCCTCAGGAGAGCTAAAAATTTTAGTTGACCCTCGCTAAGCTAGATCCATTCTCCAATTTTCCATCCGGCAATTGAGCCTGTCGGGACGAGTATTGCGAAAGCCCACCATTCTTCTACCAGTCCTCCAGCGATTATTGCTCCTGCTATTGAGAATATTGCCCCAAAAAATAAGGGTGCAATCGTTGATTTGCTCATAGTGCTCCTATTCCTAAAGCAATATTACAAGCTTAATTACTATGAGTCTTGGATGATTTTCAATAAGTGGATGCCTTTTTAACGTGCAAAAAAGATTTAATTAAATTTATATAACCACTCATGGTGTTGTTGAATAAAAAAGATATAAATTAGTCATACTATTAGTAATAGTATGACCACGGAGAGTAATTAAATTATTCTTATCACAAGACAGGATAGTTAATGGAGCAGGATTCAGAAGATCAAGATAAGGCATATAGAAGCCTTGTGGGCGAACGAATCCGTTCTATACGGAAACAGAAGCGTCTTTCATTGCAAGAAGTTGAAGCAAGGTCTGAGGCAGAATTTAAAGCTTCTGTTCTCGGTGCATATGAAAGGGCAGAAAGAGCTATCTCTGTACCCCGCCTTCAGCGACTTGCAAAGTTTTACAATGTTCCTGTTGATCAACTTCTACCCAGTGAGGATGCACTTAACGAATTGAATGTGAATACTCATTCTCAGGTAGACATTGATACAACTGAACGAAGCATAGTTATTGACTTAGTGAAGCTAGGCGAGTCTAAAGCTCCAGAATCTGCGGTAATAGACCGTTATCTAAAAATTATCCAAGTTAAAAGACAAGATTTTAACGGTCAAGTATTAACTATTAGACGCGATGATTTACAGGTATTGGCAGCGATAATAGGTGCGACCGTAGAGGATGCACCTCAACGTCTTGCTGAGCTAAATTTACTTCGAGATGCGATTTCAGGCTGAGACCCCTGATACCAGCAGATAGTCTTAATCATCATGAGTGTTTTGTCACGGGTTCTTCGAAGTGGTGAGGGTAAAAAACTTAAAGCTATCGACTCTCTGGTTCCTGACATAAATGCTCTCGAGCCTGAAATAGAAAAACTTTCGGACCACGTTCTCAAATCTAAAACAGCTGATTTTAAACAGAGATTAGAAAGAGGCGAAGATCTTAATGATTTACTAGTTGAAGCATTTGCCGTTGTTCGAGAAGCTGCGCGTCGAGTTATAGGGCAGCGACATTACGACGTTCAGATGATGGGGGGCATAGCTCTCCATCTTGGGTGGGTGGCGGAAATGAGAACTGGTGAAGGTAAAACTCTGGTATCAACTCTTGCAGCATATCTAAATGGCTTAACGGGTAATGGTGTCCATCTCTGTACGGTTAACGACTACTTGGCTACTAGAGATAGTGAATGGATGGGGCAGCTTCACAAATGGCTCGGCTTGTCTGTGGGATTGGTAGTACCTTCTGTATCCGATCGGATTGAAAAAAGACAAGCTTATTTGTCCGACATTACTTATGGCACCAATAATGAACTCGGATTTGACTACCTGCGTGACAATATGGCTTTAAGTAAAGACGAACTCAGTCAACGTGGTCATGCTTTTTGCATTGTTGATGAAGTGGATTCAATTTTGATAGACGAGGCTAGAACACCTCTGATTATCAGTGGTAAAGCAAGTGA
>TARA_B110000014_G_scaffold264475_1_pt1 | contig 19185 bp, 12 predicted proteins | sample TARA_B110000014 | Tara Oceans TARA_B110000014 (sample SAMEA4396468) | marine metagenome | biome: Westerlies Biome; feature: [MES] marine water layer (ENVO:01000295) within the mesopelagic zone...; material: water (ENVO:00002006), including particulate matter (ENVO:01000060) such... | reverse complement strand
GACAACTCCAGCGCCACAGAGATGCCGTGAGCGTCTATATTATGTTAAGAGAGCATTATCCCGCCAGCAAAGAAGCTAGCGAATCGGAATACAGAAAATTACTTTCATTATTTAACTTGAGAAGTAAAAGCATACCAAAATATGTCGATAACTTTGTCGAATGGCAGACACCTCGTGATTCTAATCACAAAAATATCGATATGGCTCTTTTATTAAAAGCCGAACATTACTTTAACCAAAAGCAATATGCAAAATCCGGCAACGCTTATGATGAAATAAGAATCTCAAACATTCCCAAAAATTTGAGGGGATCAACTTTATACAAACGGGGATGGGCCCACACAGAAAGTAAAAATTACCGTAAATCAATAACCGCATTCAGTGATTTCCTTTCAACGTATCCTGAAGAATTGAGAGTCCCTAGTGCGCTAGCTAAGCGCGCACTAAATTATAGATCACTTGAAGACTACACATCCGCGTTGCAGGATTTGAATCTAATCATTGCAAATCACCCAAATTCAGAATCTACTGAACTAGCATATCAGCAAATCGCACTAATCAACGGCCAGCAGCAAGATTACACTGGAATGATTAAAAATTATCAAAACCTCATTGGAAAATTTCCCGACAGCAGCGCAAAATCTGAAGCCTATTTCTGGATAGGTTGGGGGCAATTCGAATTAAAGAATTTTAAAGAATCATCTACCGCCTTAAGAAAGGCAAGAGAACTAAACAAAGCAATCTATAATGACAGAGCAACTCTGCGTATAATTCTAGCCGAATATTCTCAACAAAAGGTAGACGCGGTCCGCAAAGAAGTAGAAATTTTGAGCCGCAGAATACATGAAATTAGTATCCCTCCTCAAATATATTTATGGCTTGGAATTAACCTATTCGACAATGGCGATTATCATGAATCCTCCACTTATTTAAGTATAGCAAGCAATCCGCAAGAACCAGAAACAACGCAAGCGGTGATCTGGAAATATCTAGGACAAGCTCTTCTATTTACTGAAAAATATAAAGAATCAATTGAGGCTTTCGATTTTTATCTGGAAACCAATCAACCTTCCAATAATCGTGCTCGCGTTTTACATGATAAATCAGTGGCTCTACTAGCTTTGAAAAAATTTAAGGAAGCGGAAACTACCGTTGAAAATGGCCTTACTCTTCAACCACAAAGTAGAACTTATGGAATGCTTTGTCTCTTATGGGGAGAGATAGCTCTACAACAAGGAGAATATGAAAAAGCAATCCAAAGATTAGTTAAACCAACATATGCAATAGAAGATGAAAAAGTGACTCCCACGGCTTTACTGAAGAGTGCTTTTGCACATGAAAAAATTAATCAAAAAGAAAAAGCATCAGAGCTTCGCAACAAACTGAAAACAAAGTACCCCAAATTTAAACCTAAAACAATTATACCCAGCACCAGCGAATCAACAGTTTCTGACTCAAAATTAGATTAAAATTCTCAGATCGATTTCCCAATAAATGAATCATAAAAAGGAAGAAGAGAACCCCCTCACAAATATTTTTGTAAATGTACTTTTGCCAATAATTGCTCTAAGCCAATTAAGTAAGAGCGACGATAAATTCTGGCACGTTGGTCCCGAATACGGGATGACTGTCGCCGTAGCATTTCCTTTGATCTACGGGATATGGTTTTTCTTTAAAACCAAAAAATTTAACTTCTATTCAATCCTAGGCATTATTAGCGTTCTACTCACAGGCTTCATAACAATACATGTCTGGAATGATGATGGTAGCGTCAAAGATAATGCGGCACTGCTCTTTGCGATAAAAGAAGCTGCCACTCCTCTGATACTGGGAGCAGTAATGCTCTACTCACACAGAACAAAAAAACCGCTCATTGAAGTATTTTTGTTAAATCCAGACATCTTTGATATTCCAAAAATTGAAAAGACGGCAGAAGAAAAAGGAAACTTAGAAGAATACTTATCATTCCGCCTAAAATTGACCTGGATGTTTGCAGGCAGTTTCCTTTTGAGTTCTTTTATGAATTTCTTCCTAGCAATGTTTTTACTTGATGGAGCAAAAGATAAAGAAAGTTATAACCTCGCCGTCGGAAAAGTGATGGGTTACGGATACCTTGTCATCGGCATTCCTCTGATGGCAATTATGATTGGCTGCTTCTTATACTTAATGAAAAGAATAGGAAGCCTCACAGGCCTCACTAAGGAAGAATATATGATCCCGAGATAAATGGATCCAGGCCAGCAACTCTACTTATTTTTTTCTCAAGTAAGCTAGAAGGATAAGTGAGCCAAGGGCAGCTCCGGCCATGGTCGCAAGTTCCTTAAGTAAATCAATTAGCCCGCCCCCAGCCAAACCTCCAATTGATCCAAAAATGATACACTTCAAAACCTGAGACAATTGACGGTTAGTAGCCCAGGCAACCAGCCACCCTGTTCCTGCTCCAATCAAGGCAAATATCAAATACTCATTCACAATTTAATTCATTTAGGGTTTTTCGTTATTGCTCAATGATATTAAATAACCGCGCTAAGAATGTCCACATTTTCAATCAGAAGATCAATCATCACAATAATACATTTGAGCAAGCCTTTCAGTATTAATGCCTATGCGATATAGAAAAACAAGCCACACGTTTTTCATTTTTCTTTTAATGCGACCTTCCTTTAAAAATTTTCTATCAGAGCTCTTAATCGGAGGTCCAATTAAATTAACAGCTCCATACTCCCTAAATCTGGAAGAAAAACTAACATCTTCCATCAAAGGCATGCCTCGGAATCCACCCAAATCTTGAAAAACAGAACGTAAAACAAAAATGCTCTGATCACCATACATTGTACCAATATGCGTGGTAAAAATTTTGTGTATCCATGTAAAAATTTTTATGGCGGGATATAAAGAAATAACATCTTTTAGAAACGCACCGCCCAGAACTGACCGATCATTCTGAAAAAGAGCATTCAAAGAATTGTAGTGCTGTTGCGTGAACTCAGTATCCGCATGGTGAAAAACTAATATTTCACCCTTAGCAATTTCTGCCCCGGCATCTAGCTGCGCACCTCGAGAGGGTTTATGAAACTCTACTAGATCGACACCAAATTCATCACATAATGACCTAACAAAAACTCGATCCCTTGAAGCATCAGAAACTACAATCTGTGGCATTGGTTCCAGTGACACTAATACGCTAAGACACTCCCTGAGAAAGGAACAGTCATCACAACAAGGAACAATAAAACTGACATTTAATTCATCAGTCATTATAAAACATTACTCCATTAAGGAACAAAAACTGTTAATTGCTTATTGCAGGGAAGGAAGTCTATAGGAGTAACACCAGCCAATTCACCATCAACTTCAAACGGCACCTCAATATCGCTTTCAACCCTAATTCTGGACGTTTTAACATATTCGATACCCTTTGTTTTCTCAGCTCTTCCAAGAGTGATCCCTGAAACATAGCGTAATATATCCGTTGGACTTTGATTCTTAAAAACCATCACATCTAGTAGACGATCGTCATTTGAAGCCTCAGAAAATAATCTTAGAGCGGGACCATAAAGAGCACCATTTCCTATAAGAACAAATGCACCTTCTATTATTTTTCCTGATTCTGGAATGACTCTTATTACCGGCGGATCCTGATTCGCGACAGAAAATGCTGAAATTAAATAGCTGAATCTACCAAACTTTTTTTTATTCTCCCAACTAGTCTCCTTAATAATTTTTGCATCATAACCAACGCCCGCTACCTGAACAAAAATAGATTCTCCCGCTTTAAAAACATCAACCTTCCTCTTCTTCCCTTTTTCAATTACTTGCCAGCATTCTTTTAATTTATTTAGAGGCAGCCCGAGTTCACGGGCAAAAAGATTCATAGTTCCAGTAGGAAAAATTCCAAGCTCAATTTCTGAAGATAAAATTGATTCAATTACCGCGTTAATTGTTCCATCCCCACCAGCCACTGCTATTTTTGACCAACCTTCAGAAACTAATTCACTAGCAATTTCTTTTAAATGAAAATGATCTTTCGTTTCATAAAGTTCAATTCTGTCCGAAAAACTTCTCAATCTTTCGGCAAACTGCTTCCCTTTTTCAGCATGAGCAGAGGGATTGAATATCAGTGGTATTTTTTTACTCATGCAACCAATTTAATAAGTTCTTATTGAGATAAACCGTAAAAGCAATTACAGATTTTCTTGTACAAGTTTAAGCCACTCAGATTCCAGTTCATTAGGAGGACTCGGTGTCCTCTCAGCTTTATTATACCAATAAGCCGCATTTCCTAAATCACCTTCAATTACATGCAAATGCGCATGAATCCATGACCCCATGCCAGTATGTATATTGCTAATGAGATCATGTGCCTCATCCCAAGCTCCTTTTTTAGCATACCAAAGGGCACAAAGTTCCTGAGAATAATCTGTTGGAGGTTTGTCATCATTTTTAACCGAATTTAAAACACTAGCTACAGAATCAGTTCCCATGTAGCCATAATTTAGGATAGGTTAAATCAATACAACTAATTTCTTATTCTTTGATCCAAATCCATTATCGTGCCGTATAAAGAGAAGTAATAAATTCTCATTTTAATGACGAAATTCCTTGATAAATACGACACAAAGTGAATCCTCAAAACTAATCATTTGAGACCTAATAATACCAAAACCCCAAAAGATAATAGCCTTCATCTTCCCGAAAGCCTACTCTTCCCTTTTGAACTCGTCTCGGATGATCTCATTAAAGTGGATGAGTTCATTCGAGAACAGGCCAAATCTTTCGATCCTGGAGTCGAAGGGTATGTCAGCTATGTTTGCGACATAAGCGGTAAAAGAATTAGGCCCGCCCTTGCAATATTGGCTGGAGGTTCAACTGGAGAAATTACAAATAAGCATCTAGAAATTGGTTCTGTTGTCGAACTTGTACACTTAGCTACGCTAATCCATGACGACATAATGGATGATGCAAAAATCCGGCGAGAGATGCCGACAGTAAGTGCTAAATGGGGATCTTCACTCAGTGTTCTTCTTGGAGACTGCCTATTTGCTAGGGCTCTCGAATTAGCCACAAGATTTGAGGATCCTGATGTTTGCAGATCTGTGGCTAATGCCGCTTCGGCCGTGTGCCAAGGTGAAATACTTCAAACTCAAAGAAGATTCGATCTAACTCTGACACGGGAAGAATATTTTCACATGATTGAATCAAAAACTGGAGCACTCTTTGCTGTGTCAACTGAATTGGGAGCAAGGTTGTCGGGAGCTAGCAAAGAAATTCAAAAACAATTACACGATTTTGGCATGAAGGTTGGTACAGCATATCAAATATATGATGATTGTGTTGATCTAATCGGCAAGGAAGAAAGCGCAGGTAAAACACTCGGCACTGATCTCACAAAAGGGAAACTTACTTTACCAGTATTAAATTTAATTGCCTCAGGCACTAAGACTCAGAGAGAAAAACTCAATGAACGGCTCTTATTAAAGGAGCCTATTGATGTTAATACACTTGCAGGAATCGCAGACTATGATGGAGCAATTCAACGTGCAGTATTGACTGGGAAAGAAATACTCTCTCAAGCGAAAGAACATTTAGTAGATTTGAAAGAGAGTCCACACCAAAAGGGCCTAGTACAGATAACAAATTATTTGGAAAATCTCTTTGATGATTGCAAATGCTGAGCTCTTCTGAATTATTCAATTCTATGTAATGATTCATTCGACAGCAATTATTGACCCCAAAGCCAGAATTGAAGAATCAGTCCAAATTGGAGCATACGCTATCATTGAATCTGGAGTAAGTATCGCACGCGGCTGTAAGATTGGCGAGCATGCTCAAATTTGTGGATCAGTTGAAATCGGTAAGGAAACTAGCATTGGACGAGGTTCAATAATTGGATCAGAACCTCAAGACACTTCCTTTGATCTTTCCAATAAAAGCGGTGTAAGAATAGGAGAAAAAAATAATATTCGTGAACTAACGACTATTCATCGCAGTACTGCAAAAGGAGGTTGGACTCAGCTGGGAAATGAAAACTTTCTCATGACTGGCAGTCATGTCGGTCATGATGTTAAGATGGGCGACCGAAACATCATTGCCAATAATTGTCTTCTGGGTGGGCATGTGGTCATTGGCACTGGAACCTTCTTAGGAGGGGGTGCTGTATTCCATCAGTTTGTCCATTTAGGAGACCTTTGCTTAGCTCAAGGCAATTCCACGATCACAAAAGACATTCCACCTTACTGCATAGCTAGTCAAAAGAACCGCCTTATAGGATTAAATACCATTGGATTGGGCCGTGCGGGAATAGATCCTACTAATCGATCAGAAATCAAGAACCTCTATCGTACTATATTTTTCTCAAAAATCCCTTTCAGGGAGGCATTAAATACAATAAATGATGAAAAATTGAACCAAGAAGCTTTGAAAATGCTGGAATCTTTGAAAAATCCGAGCCGAAAAGGGATATGCTTTCCCAAGGTTCGGTGATCAGCAAAAGGATCATTTGGTTCGGCACTAAAAACTTTTAGTCGATTTTTTAAAAAAAAATCAACTAAAAGCAGATATAAAGCTCAATTATTCTATTTATTTTACTAAACTATTAAATGCGTCTAAATTTATAAAAAAATTAAAGATCTCTATACTTCTCAGTGCAAAAACACATAAATAATCGTATAACGCACTTATTTTTGGCTATTGCGACACTATTAATCCATTTTTCACTTTCATTATCAGCCCGTTCTAAAGCTTTAGATCTAAAACTAGGTGAAAGTATAGACATTCATGGGGCCGAAACCTCATATAATCACGATACAGGAATAGCAACGGCCAAGGGAGATGCCCACATCAGCTGTGGGAACACTCAGCTCTATGCAGAACAAGCCGAATATCACGTATCATCTGGGGACGTATATATAGAAGGCAATGTGTCAATCTACCAAGGTGAACTTGTCCATAAAGGTGATGCTGCAATTTATAACATCAACACTGGTGAAATCCAAGCCGATGAATTAAGGAGCGGATTAGCACCCATGTTCTACAAGACAGGAAATCTTGAAAGTGAAATCCAAGAACTCGATAAAATTTCGATGCATTCTTCGATCATCACTACTCATGACAGTGCTAATCCAAACTATCAAATCAAAGCCAAGGAAGTTAAAATAGTTGGACTCAACGGACCAAAAGAAAAGCGCCGCATCATATTTAATAATATGACTGTGTATGCAGGAAAGGTTCCAGTGTTCTGGTTGCCATATTTATCGCAGCCTTTGGATGCGGAACAAAGTTATCAATTCTTACCTGGGTATAAAAATAGTTGGGGCACTTTCCTACTGAACAAATATGGGATGATGATAGGAGACAAAGCTTTAGCAACATACCATTTAGACTTTAGATCATCACGGGGAATTGCAGGAGGATTAGACCTTAAATCTCAAATGCATAAAAATAACGAGAACTTTGGTCAATTTAAATCCTATTATGCAAATGATCAGGACACATCATTAACCCATAACAATCGGAAGAGGGACGAAAGTATCGAACCCGATAGATATCGAGTCAATTTACAGCACAGGATAGAGTTCGACAATCAAGAGGATTCAAAATTTTATTTAGACATAGATATTAACAAAACAAGCGATCAGTATTTTTATGAAGATTTTTTTCCTGAAGAATTCCGTTTGGACCCACAACCCGATAATATACTTAATTTGCAAAAGATCTTCCCCAATGCTGTTGCTAGCCTTTGGTCTAGATTCCAAGCAAATGAGTTCTACCAGACAGATACGAGACTTCCTGAACTGGCTCTAGACCTAGTAACAAGACCAATCGGAAAAACAGGTATTTTCTATAGCGGTGAAATAAGTGGTGGTATTTACGAACAAAGATTAAGCACCAAAGAACGTAAAGAAATTCTTCAAGGTAAAGGCATAAGTCATAATCTTCTCAATGAACCAGAAAATTTATTTGAAAGCCTACGATCTCGTAACAAATATGATTCAGAATTTACACGGATTGATACTTATCATCAGCTATCAATGCCTCAGCAATTGTTCGGATGGTTAAATGTAACACCTAGAACGGGAATCAGAGGAACCTCTTACTCAAGAATTAACGGTACAGATCAAAACGATACACGTAAGGCCATTCATGCTGGACTTGATGCCTCTTTCAAATTGACTAGAGATTACAATGATTTAGGACTGTCTCGGCTCGGTTTAACTAAGTTGCGACACACCGTTGAGCCATTTATGCATTATTCCTTCGTTGCTGCGGATGAACTTAATTCTGATATAGGAAAAATTGACCACCTTGTATCATCAACAAAGTTAAGACCCATTGACTTATCAGAATTCACTGCCACCGATGAGATCAATGATTGGAGTATTATCCGTTCAGGAATTTCTCAACAGTTCTTAACATACCGTAATGGTAAAGCTCATAATTGGATGACGCTGAAAAGCTATATGGAACATTACATTGATGATCCTGAATTTGACCGGGACTTCTCTAACCTCTACAATGAAATCACCTTCACTCCACTTCCTTGGTTCTCTATAAGCCATGAAATAGGCATTCCTTTATTTACTGAAGATCCATTCGATTATACTGAATCCAATACCAGAATCACTCTGATGCCAACTGACCAACTAGAGTTCAGTATTGCTCACCGGTTTTTGCAGGACCATCCCATACTTGAAGATTCAGATCTTCTCGACTTTAGAACTTATTACCGCATTGGAGATCGTTGGGGATTGAGCGCGAGACAACGGTACGAGTTTGATGATGGGACTTTAGAATTCCAACAATACTCACTGCATTATGATCTTAATAGTTGGACAGCTGGTATCGGAGCCTTGATTGCAGACCATCGTTCGACTGAAGATGAATTTGGACTCGTCTTTACTTTAACACTCAAGGACTTCCCTTCCCTAAGTGTCCCAGTCGGAATAACTCCATCACACTAAGATGTGAAGAATTCTTCTTCTTTGATGATTAATTAAATCATCGCTAAAACTATCAAATTCACTAATCAAAATCCAGGTAGTTCCTAAAAAATGCCCAAACAACTTTCTCGAAAAATTTGCATAAAAATCCTATGTGAATGGGAAGAATCTAGTAAATTTATAGATTCTATAATTGAAAGTGAATGTGATAATTCCGAACTAGATCCGCGTGACAGAGCATTCATCCAAAATATCACACTAGGAGTAATCCGAAACCTTAACGTTCTCGAAAATTGGTTATATCAATTACGAAAAGGGAAAATAGATTCGGATATAAGACGCATTATTTACATAGGTCTCTATCAAATACTATTGATGCGTGTTCCTGATCACGCAGCCGTCAATGAAACAGTTAATCTTGCAAGAACAAGAGCACGTGGCCTAGTCAACGCAATACTCAGGCGAGCGGCACGAGAACAAGAAGAATTGCTGGAAGATTTAAATTCAATGGCGGCAGTAGATAAATATTCCATACCTGATCACATTTATTCACGCTGGGAAAAACAGTTTGGAGTTAAAACAGCTGAACAGATTGCTTACCAATCCAACAAGGCTGCATCCATCACGGTACGCTCAAATCCGCTTAGAGGTGGACTCACTGATAAAGATATCTCTGATGCAGATGCATCCCCTGTAAAGGATTATCCTGAATTCTATCACGTTAAAAAACTCCCTTTCGAAGCGCTCAATAATGGTCGGTGCTATGCACAGGATCCATCAACTTCAATCGCGCCAAATTTACTAAACCCAAAATCATCACATCAGGTTCTTGATGTTTGCGCTGCCCCGGGAGGAAAAACTTCCATACTTTCTCTATGTATGGAAAATAAAGGGAATATCACTGCAACAGACATTAAAGGTCCTCGATCCAATAGATTAACAGAAAACCTAAGAAGGCTAGGAGTTGAAAACGTCACCGTTCAAAGTGGAGACCTATTAAGTCAGGATAATTCTTTATTTGATCAGAATAATAAATATGATCGCATACTCATAGATGTTCCCTGTTCAAATACTGGAGTCTTCAGAAGAAGGGCCGATGCAAAGTGGCGTCTGATGCCAGGATTCACAAAGGATTTAGCTCAACTTCAATTCCGCATGGTCGAATCCATAATCCCTTTATTAAAAGACGGCGGTAAAATGGTATACAGTACCTGCAGTATAGATGATGCGGAAAACAGCCAACTCATAGAAAAAGTAATAGAAAAATTTCCTCATCTAACGAAAATCGATGAAGTTTCGTTAATTCCCCAAGATGACCGGGATGGCGCCTATGCCGCACTGCTTGGATAGCTTGTTTATAAAGGAGATAGAGACTATCATTATTATGTGTTCGGAAAATTAATTTCTCTACTGACAAGCCTTGCTCTTATAGCAACAATAATAACAGCAATAGTTATCTGGGCTTTGAACCGGTCCACTGTTTACGAGCGGAAACAAAAACCAGGAACTGCTCATCTAAAGCAACCCTGAACCTCATACGGAAATTTAAATAACAACTCAGACAAGCTAATATTCCAATTTCAAATAAAACCTATCAAATGAAAAGAAAATACCTCCCTTCCCTTCTTTTAATCTTACTAACTGCCAATACTGTTTTCTCTAAAGAAAATAATTCCTCTGTCAAATTGGACTATGAAACTAAAGGGGAAATATCAGTGACCATTAACAATAAACCGTTCACCACTTACCATTACAGTAAAGATAGAGCAAAGCCTGTTCTTTACCCAATACTTGGTCCGAGTGGCAAACGAATGGTTAGAGATTGGCCCCTAAAAAAAGATTCTCCAAACGAAGCTCATGACCATCCACATCATGAATCACTATGGTACACACATGGAGATGTGAATGGAATCAGCTTCTGGCATGTTGGCGAAAAAATGGGGAAGATCAGACATAAAGAATTCATTAAGAAAGGTAAGGATGAAATAATTACCAAAAATGATTGGTACAGCCCTAAAGGGATTGTTCAATGCTCAGACAAAACGCGTATCCGGTTTTTTGCTCTACCTAACGGAGGTCGAGGTGTGGATTACGAAGTGACTATCATAGCATCCAACGGTGATGTTAAATTTGGTGACACCAAAGAGGGGTCAATGGGCATAAGAACACATCCAGCTCTCCGATTAAAAGGTGATGTTGCTACAGGCAAAGCAATAAATAATAATGGTGTTTCAGGAAGGGCAGTTTGGGGCAAGCCCGCTAAGTGGCTTTATTATTGGGGTAAAATTGAAGCTACTGAAGTAGGCATAGGAATATTTGATCACCCTACCAATCCTAGACATCCCACTACCTGGCACGCTCGTGATTACGGATTGATAGCCGCAAATCCATTCGGGTACTCTCATTTTCAAGGAAAGCCAAGAGGCACTGGAGATCTCATTATTAAGGATGGTGAAAAAATAACATTCCGCTATGCATTTGTCTTCCTAAACGGTGATAATAAAAATTCAGGAGTTGGCAACATCTACACTAAATGGGTTTTCTCTGATGCTAAACTATAGATAAAATAAAACTTTTAAACACAATCTCATTCTTACTCTGATAGATCTTACTTCTGAATGAATACATAAATCATCCAATGAAACCGCTGATTATTGCTGGAATATTTACTCTCCAATTTTTATTAAATGCAAATTCACAAAGCATTAATGGGGATCCCAATCCTAGCAATAATTCCATCATTAATGGTAACAGTTTTAGGATTAGTTCTACAGATCCTCTTAATAGCTTAAGTCTTGTAGATGGAAATTTTCTCGAACGCTCCCTTATAAGGGAATTATCCGAAACATTCAGAGTAATGGCAAATGTCACCGTAGCTGATTCTGTTGATTCTGGGTTTTTAATTCGAGGAATCAATGCTGAAGGGATTGGTTTAGCTTCAGGTAATGCCCTGTCAACAATTTATATAGATGGAATCGCTCAATCCAGGGATGGATCTAGGCGAGGATCGTTGAGCACTTGGGATCTAAAAGACATTTCCGTTCTTCGTGGACCACAAGGGACCTTGGGAGGAAAGAACTCCCTAGCGGGTCATATAGAAATTGAGACAAATGATCCGACTTTTCACCATGAGAACTCTTCATTTTTTGGTTTAGGTAATAACAGTTTCTATGAGAGCGCTTTCATGGTATCAGGGCCCATTAACGATCAATTAGCAGTTCGTTTAAGTGCAGATTCTCACCACAAAAATGGGGAATTCAGTTACCCTATATTCGAAGAATTCCCCACACTTAAAGAACGGCAAGAAGATCATTACTATCAAATTAGAGGAAAATTACTTTACCAGCCTTCTGGCCCCAAAGGGGCCAGCGCAATACTGAGCGCCTCGCACTCCTACGATTCCCCACAGTATCAAGACGCGGACGGCCCTTCGGCCGGCGTGAAATGGAGTGACCGTGTATGGGGACTCCAAACCCTTCCAGTATTTGTTCCGGCACTGTCCACCGAAATATCACAATTGAATCTTTCTGTAACAATTCCAATCAGTGATTACTGGAGCATTGAAAGTCTCACTGGGATCGTTAGAACAATCACTGAAACTCCTTCCGTGAACCTTGCAACGCAGGGAGAAATTGAAGAATCTGATGTGTCACAAGAATTTAAAGCTCATTACGAGAATGAATCATTAAAGACTGATGTAGGTTTTTACTTTTTAGATGGCGACATTGATCAATCACTTAATCAGGATCTACCCTTCAATGATTTTGAAAATAAGACATTTAATGACAGCTCTTTTAAAAATCTCGCCTTTTATGGAGAAACCAGTTTTCAAATCCTTCCAAGATTGTCTCTTTTTGGAGGGTTCCGTTACGATCATGAAGAATTAGAGTTCTCAAATACATTCAAGGAGGTCAATGAACAGGGACTATTAAACAGTAAAAAAGTAACAGCCTCATCTTCCGATGATGCAATCCTACCGAAGATAGGCATAGCTTATGAGCTAGAAACAAATAAAACACTCGGACTTAAGGCTCAGAAATCTTATCGTCCGGGATCCATTGCATATGATCGATTTAATGATCTGAAATATGAATACGAATCTGAAAAAGCTTGGAACTATGAGCTTTCTTTAAATGGCAGCACTAAAAATAAAATACTAAAGTACTCTGCAAACCTTTTTTATCTCGATTGGCAAGACCAACAGATCAGCATTGCTCAGATCCCCGGAGACATCAGCACTGCTCTAATAACTAATGCAGAACAATCTCAGGTCTACGGTGGAGAATTAGAAATCCAAGCTACTCCAACAAAAAGACTATCTCTATTCGCTTCTGTGGGTATAGCAATCACTGAATTTGAAGACTTTCAATTCCCGCAGTTCCGTTCAACTTTAGATTTTTCTGGAGAAAAGTTTCCCCACTCACCAGATTACACGGCAGCTGTCGGTATCGATTATCAATTCGATAATGGATTCTTTTTTGGTGCAGACATGAAATATACGAGTTCTGCAATATCACGTTCTGTTTTTGAAGGATTAGAAAAGGATGAACTCCCAGGATATACCGTGGCAAATTTACGAGCAGGATATAGAAAAGACAATTGGAGCATTACAGCATTTATAAGTAATGCCACAGACGAGGAATATTTCCTTTATCGATACGATACGCCAAAGCTGCAAGTGGGAACATTAGGGCTTGAGAGATTCTGCGGATTGAGAGCCTCTTATACATTTTAGTTCATAGAACAACAAGATTTAATTCCCCAATACAACTTTAATTAATTCGGCATCTCCCTGACTTAATTTTAATTTAAAAATGGACTTACCTCTATCATTGATTAGGCGCCCTTCTACCCACTTCCTATCCTTTTTATTCATATATTGAATGGATTTTACTTTATCAGTGAAATTTAAAATGACTTCACGATGAGAACCAATGTCACGGTTCCCCAACACAATAAACTGTTCACCTTTAGAACCCTCAAAAACCCCCATAACAATGTGCTCTCCTTCGGGTCTCACCCAATAATCAGCTGGAGCCTTTACTGTACTCGTTGGCAAAGGGTCCGTATGATAAACAGCTAACGATCTAGCATCAGTTAAACTCGGGCTGAATGACGCAATTGTATTATTTATACCGGACACCTCTTTTCCTATATCTGATAATGGAGGAGGTTCAGTTTCAACAACTTTGTGAATATCAAACATGGTCCATCCTACCCACCACTTAAATGCCTTGATCCCATAAGCAAGGCTCATTGAGACCGTTTGCCTCATCTTAATAACATTATCTCCATGCACATGAACAAACCTGAAAACGGGTATACCTCCAGCAGCAATAGACATTCGTCTATAATATTCAAGAAAATGAAAGTGTAGATGCGCCTGCCTCTGCCAATGATAATCGTAATACTCAAGCATCCTTGGACGAACTGCATCGAGAAAAAATTCTATCCCTCCATACTGAGAATAGGTAGTAAACTCGGTAGGGTGAAAAGGGTCTATAGATTCATATTTTTGTCGAATTGTGCCGAAATAAGGGAAACTTGATGGCTTCCTCCGGTCACTCATATAATAGGAAATTACCGTCTTCTCGTCCTTCAAAGCATGAGCCGACCAAGGAGTTACACCATGCATCAACATATAAACTCCTGCTTCCTTAGATTTTTCAAAATCTGCTAAACTTCCCTCTAAACCGTTGAAGTTAGCCCTTTTCATTGTAACAAAAAGATTATCTAATCCTACGCGAGGCCCTACCCAACTAGGAGAAAGAAATGAAATCATTGCAGGCATTTTGAATGGACCAGGCAAAGCCTCTCTAACTTTTTGTTCATAAGGTCCTAGACCAAAAACCTCACTAGTTCTCTGCTTAGGATAGACTTCCAATCGTTTAATTTTTCGGTCACGATATACGACATCTACGCCTAACCCTGTCACCGTATCAATCCTGAAAGAAATGTCCTGATCGATCGGCCAACCAGGAAGAATGCAAACACGCTTGCCTGTCGTCTCAATGAGCATTGGACGCAATGAATCCACTAAAGTATCGACTCCATCTTTTTTCGGCGGCAATTGAGAAAAATCAGAGCCCCAAGATTTAGGGAAACCTAAGCTCTTATCATCAATTTCTAGTGATGATTTGACCGCCTTAAGTGCTTTCTCAATGGCCTTTCCGGACCTTTCTTCTGACCAATACGAAATCTCACGCTCTGGAATCTCAATTTCTTTGATAACGTCAGGATTAAGAGAATGAGGCCCTCGTCCACTACATGCACTCAAAAAACGCCTTAATACAAGCGTTCTAGAGATTTCAGAACCATTCTCAATGTCACTAAGAAAAATACTTCCTCTATTCCAAAATTTATTCCATGTCTCCATCTGAGCACTTACTGCACCATTGACATCGACTTTAGAAACAGATCCAATTAAATCATCTAACTTCTCATTCCCCTGAGCCCCAACCAAATGAATCTGCAAATCAAAAGCAACTTTTGGATCAATGGTTTGAAGTTGATTGTCCTTAGATTCCATTCCATCGCAAAGAACAATGAGGGCATCTCTATCATTAGTTTTGGCTATTTGTTTTTTATCCTCTAAAGATAAAACCTTCCCCTCATTGTCATCAAAAAGCACCTTTAAAGGAACCGGACTCTTACTACGAAATTGCAAATGCAAAATGTCCCGCTTTGCATCCACAAAAAATGAATAAGAAGGGCTTTCTTTCTGCTTAATATTTTTCACCACCACCTCACCATATTTAAAGCGTAACATCTGACGAAAAGATTCCGGTGATGTGTTAAGACCCGGATCAAATTGAAAACGCAAAGTTCCTATTCTCTTAGCAGAACCATCCAATTTCGAATAACGAGCTAATGAAACAAGAACATCCCCTGCTTTCTCAGTCCACACATTAGCTAGCAATGATCCGTTACCGATAGGCATTGCTTCTTCTCCGCTAGAAGGCTTAGTCCATGTGAAGTTTGCTGCAGAAACAGGATCCGTCCCCTGACTAATGGTAGGTGGATTTGCCGGAGCCAATTTAATGAGCTCTGAGTCACTTAGTTTTTTATCAACAAGAAGAACTTCGGTCGCTCCTGGATTAGGGCCACCATGAGAATTAAAAAAACGTAAGGTAAGCTTCTTTACTTTTTGCCTATTAAAAGCGACACGCTGTCCTCCATGCATTTTCTTAAAGGCACCCTTTGCAACTGGAACCTCATTATCATCAATAATAATTACGTAATCCTTAAAACATTCATCCAACAACCAAGCGGTTCTCCCAAAATAAATAAGTTCCTGCAAAAAAACTGGCTCCTCCCATTCAAATACAAGATGTCCTTTGTCGCCAGCCGTCTCACCATTAACAGCCCATGACTTAGCACCTTTATCAGAAGGAAAAAATTCAAAGTGCTGACATAGGGCAGGGGCAATCCTACCATCAGCAACAGAAGAAGCCTTCAATCCCTGCTCCTTAAGTTCTGATGAGGCTGTGATTTTGGCCTGACTTGCTAGATTTTTATATTTAATTACATCGGCCGAACAAATTCCATTCAAGAAATAGAAAGCGAATAAAATAAAAGAAACTTTCATAAGCATAGAGTAAAGAAGAAATCAAAAAAATGAAAGTCTCCGTATTGTCTTCAATGAATAAAAGAGATCTATTATTCTAGAGCACATCTAAAAATCATCATGTTTCCTTGCTATAATAATGCCAAGTGTTCTTTTAGCGTTTTATTAACGGACATGGCAGAAACATGATATATTTTGAAGTCTGTGAATATGATGACTTTCCGATTAACAATTTTACTTATCGCCACAAACTTCGGCCTAGTTAAAGCCGAAGAGATCAAATTTAATCGGAATATTCGTCCGATCCTCTCTGATAATTGTTTCTCTTGCCACGGCCCTAACTCTAAAGATGCAAAAGGAGGGCTGCAGCTTCACACCGAATCCACAGCAACCGCTCCATTAAGAAAAACTAAAAATCGCCGTGCCATTGTACCTGGAAACAAAAAAGCCAGTGAGGTGTGGACAAGGATCAATGCGCTGGACCCAGAAGATCGCATGCCTCCTATAAAATCAAACCATACCCTGACCAAAAACCAAATCAAGGTCATTGGACAATGGATCGATGAAGGAGCAAAATATGAAGAACACTGGTCATTCCAAAGCCCAGATCCACCCGCAGGAACAATTGATCAATTCATCAGAGCTGAATTAAAAAGAAATGGACTCAATCCATCAAAGGTTGCAAATAAAACAACGCTAATTCGCCGATTAACACAGGATCTGACAGGCCTACCACCATCGTTAGGAGAAATCAAAAAATTCACTTCTGATACAGAATCTACCACTTATGAAAAGGAAGTTGACCGCTTATTAAGTACCCAGGCTGCGGCTGAACGGCTAACAGTGAACTGGATGGATGGAGCTCGTTACGCTGACACTAACGGGTACTCCATTGATGATCACAGAGATATGTGGATCTGGCGCGACTGGGTCATTCATGCATTTCTTGTAAATATGCCATTCGACCAATTTACATTAGAACAAATTGCCGGTGACCTAATACCGAAAGCAACCGAACACCAACAAGTCGCCACCGGTTTTCTTAGAAATAGCATGAACACTCATGAGGGTGGAACAATTGCCGAGGAATACCGCGTCACGTACACCGCTGATAAAGTTGATACTGTATCCACTGTTTTTATGGGACTCACAATGAAATGCGCACAGTGCCATGATCATAAGTACGACCCAATAACTCAGGAAGAATATTATAAATTCTTTGCATTCTTTAATACTTCAAGTGAACCAGGGAACGGATCAACTAATTCTAATACAGCACCTATAATTGAAGCGAATTCATTAATTTGTTCCCCTGAAAGAGTGAAACGCGATGCAGGTTTTAGAATCACTGAGTTAGAAAACATGAGAATCAGACCAGAGCCAAGAATGGCTACGATTAGAGATGCATGGGAAAAAGAAAATCTGAAGAATCTAGCGCCTCCTAAGTTGGATGGAGAATCAAAAAATATAACGACTTTTCCAGAAAATACAGCTCATTGGATTTGGAACGCACACAATCAAATGTCAGAAAACGTTGAATTTAAAAAAGAATTCAAACTGAAGGAATTACCTGAAGAGGCACAAGTGTGGTTCACTTGCGATAATGAATGCTCCGTCAAAATAAATAACACATTAGTTGGATCAAATAATGACTGGACCAAGCCTAAAAAAATACAAATTAATAATCTTATCAAAGGATCGAACGTCATATCGGTTAACGCAAAGAATGAAAAAAACAGCCCAGCGGGACTAATCTTGAGCGTGGGCATACGCTTATCTCAAAATAAAGTCTTTCACCTAGTAACCAATTCCACTTGGGATGCTAGAGAAACAAAAAGTAATGATAATCAGAATTGGTCTAAGGCAGTTGAAATAGCAAAATATGGAGACAATCCGTGGGGAAATTTGGAAACGGAAAAAGAGAATGAAAGGAACGATTCCCTTTTTCTTGCACTCAAAACTGATGCTCAAGAACGTTCTAAAGATCAATGGAAAACAATCAACGATGCCTTTGCTACTAAGTCTGGTCCCTTCAAAATCTATCAGAACCAACTTAACCTCGAAGAGAAGGCCATTCGCAAATCCGCAGACACAGGACGGTCTACCGTCATGGTCATGAATTATAAGCCCCGGAAAACTCACATCTTAATTCGTGGAGCATATGATCAGCATGGAAAAGAAGTACAATCCGGAGGTCCGGCGACACTTCCACCTCTCAATGGTCAGAACAACAATTCAAAAACAAGATTGGACCTCGCTAAATGGCTCATTAATCCTTCCCATCCTCTAACAGCCAGAGTCATTGTGAACAGATACTGGCAAATGGTTTTTGGCACTGGATTAGTTAAAACTTCCGAAGACTTCGGAGCTCAGGGCGAATATCCTTCTCACCCTGAACTACTTGACCGACTCGCCAGTGATTTCATTAAAAGCGGATGGAACTTGAGAAAGCTTATTAAGCAAATCGTTATGTCTGACACCTACAGACAAAAATCCGTCATCACTCCTAAAATGATGAAAAAGGATCCATACAATAGATTATTGGCACGTGCGCCACGGTTCAGATTAGATGCAGAATTTGTAAGGGATAGCGCTCTTGCTGCTGGAGATTTATTAAATAGAGAAATCGGCGGACCCAGCGTTTATCCTTATCAACCAGACGGTCTCTGGTCCGAAGTT
>TARA_B110000014_G_scaffold8557_1_pt1 | contig 19671 bp, 18 predicted proteins | sample TARA_B110000014 | Tara Oceans TARA_B110000014 (sample SAMEA4396468) | marine metagenome | biome: Westerlies Biome; feature: [MES] marine water layer (ENVO:01000295) within the mesopelagic zone...; material: water (ENVO:00002006), including particulate matter (ENVO:01000060) such... | reverse complement strand
TCGTATCGTCGGAAGATGGATGCGCCATCGTTCCTTGATTGGAACCACAACGAACAAAAGTTCACTGGGGTAGCTGAAGATTGGTGGCAAATCACTAACGACATGGGTCGCCCGCTCACGCATTGGATCATCGAAGCTAATGCCGCTCAAAAATTTATTCTCCAGTACGACCATTTCAAACGCTGGGCGGCGATCCGTGGCGTGGAGCTTGTCCCGCATTACACGCACTCCCGAAACAAAGGCGATCCGAAGTACGGGGTGCAAATGTTGGGTCCGTTATGGCGCGTTGGCCGAGTGCGTTTGCCCGGCAAACAGAACACAGAAGCGCGCCCACACTCACTTCTGTTAATAAACGAAGTGACCCGATGGAACCCTGAAGGGACTGGCTCCCGCACCGATGACTGTGTTATGGCACAATGGTTCCTGGAACACAATTTAGAAAAGTTATATGTGCCACCCCACGATGGGATCAAACAGTGGCGCCCGTCATGGGTTTCAGGGCAAGATGTGGTAGGGGATGATGCTTACGCAAGGTTGTTTACATGATATCGGTTGATGAGATAGTCGCCATATACGGATCAAGAGCACAAGCAACTGACCAGATAAAGAGTCGGATGCGGACTTTGCGTGATTACTATAACGGCGACGTTATCGTCCCGCTGCCTGAACTTAACTCGGATGAACAATCTGCGGTAGCTAACTTACTCGCACAAGGCTTAGATCAAACCGCTATGCGGATTGCGTCTACACGCCCCGACATTTATTGTCCCCCCACTGACCCCGCACGGAAACGATCCCGAGACAACTCGGAAATTAAACGCAAAGCGCTTTTCGGTTGGTGGGAAAACAGTCGCATGGATTTGCAGTTAGCGAAACGGGCACGATACCTGATTGGCTACTCCAACACTGTTACACAACTACGTTGGAACGAAACAACTGGATGCCCCGAATGGCATCTTCGTGATCCCCTTACGGCTTACCCCGCCACACTCCTTGGAGTAGACGACATGCGTCCGCGGGACTGCATTTTCGGATACGAACGGCCACTCGGTTGGTTGCATAGTAGCTACCCCGAAGCAGGTCGAGTGTTCCAGGCCGACAGTGACGCAGGCCCAGATACCGCCATTGAACTTATAGAATATGTCGGCCCCGAGGAAACAGTCCTTATCGCTATGCGAGGCCCAGTGAAGACTGGGATGTTCGCTACTTCTCCTTACGGATCAGAGAGCAACCTAGTTGTAGAACTCGAAAGAGTGACGAACCGGTTAGAACAAACTCCTGTAGTGATAGCTCAACGCATATCACTCGACGCATCACAAGGGCAGTTCGACGGCATTCTCGGCATGTACCAGATGCAGGCACGTTTGATGGCGCTCGAAGTGATTGCCGTTCAGAAAGGCGTGTTCCCTGATACTTGGCTTGTTGGTCGAGCTGGGGAAACCCCCCAAATTGTGAACCCCGCTGATGGGCTCACCGGTGAGGTTGGTGTCATTCGTGGCGGTGATCTTAAAGACATGCAAATGCAGCCCGGTTATATGACGAACCCTGCGATAGATCGTTTGGAACGTGCCCAGCGTTTAACTGCTGGTATTCCCGCAGAGTTCGGTGGGGAGTCACCCACCAACATTCGTACCGGACGCCGAGGCGACGCTGTTCTCTCCGCTGCTGTTGACTTCCCGGTACAAGAAGCGCAACGTATCATGGCTCGGGCTTTGCAAGAAGAAAACAAGTTGGCTATAGGTATGGCTAAAAAGTACGCGGGTAACAAAGGCCGCACGTTCTACGTCACTACGAAGAACGCTAAAGGCCGAGTTGAATACACACCCAACACCAATTTTGATTCCACCGAAAACGTGGTTTCGTATTCCCAAGCTGGAGCCGACATCAACAACCTTGTTATTGGTGGAGGTCAGCGAGTGGGGATGGGTACCATGTCGAAGCGTTCGTTCATGGCTATTGACCCGTTGGTTGAAGACCCCGAATTTGAACACGACTCGGTGATATCTGAACAGTTAGAGGAAGCGTTACTTAACTCCATTCAACAGCAAGCAATGGAAGGCGCTATTCCCCCAGCCGATTTGGCTCGCATCATGGAACTCGTTTCCACGAACCAGATGGAACTCGCTGGGGCTGTAGAGAAAGTGCAGAAAGAAGCGCAAGAACGTCAAGCTGAACAAGTTGACGCTGCTGCACCTGAAGCGCAACCCGGTTTGGCTCAACCCGGAATGGGAGCTGAAGCGAGATCGGTTGCCGCACCACCGAACCAACCTCCTCCAGAGATGGCGCAATTATTGGCGTCGCTGTAATGCCCCGCAAAGGCAAAGGCACCAAATTTTGGGAACCCCCCACTTGGGATTTAACCAAGATACGGGAATCTTCCGAAGAAGATCTTTTGGTGTGGCTTAAAGAAATAGCGCCACCACAGAAAGTAGAAACAGATGGCTGAGACCCCGTTCAGAGGACAAGCCTACGGGCAAGCCCAACAGCAAGAAGAAGCGTTAGACGCTGTGCCTATGGCCGACGTTTTGCCTGAAGCCACACGGCGTCCACCGAAACCCGGAGCGGCTGGCGGTTTTCTTCGCCCAACGGAACGTCCCGCCGAATCGGTTATGCAACCTGGTGTGCCATTAGCTGCTGAAGCTGATCTTCCTCCCATATATAACGCTAACGCTTTGAATGTTCTTTCTAACTTGTATCCGTTAGCGGACTACGGCACTACGTCTGATTCAACTCGGGAAGTAATTTCAGCGATTTCTCAGCTTGCGGCTTTGTCTCGCCACAGGGTTGTCCCAAGCTAATGGGTTTGTGGGATGCTGTTAGTGATGTAGGCAAAGGCGTAGGTCGTTTCGCGGCGAGCCCTTTCCTGTCTGCTTGGCGTTTGGGTCAAACCGGTTACAAATCAGCAAACTTTTTTGTTGACGTTGCCCAAGAAGCTGTCTACGACCACGGCCTCCCCCTTCCTTTCAAGGGTGATATTGGCAAAGGCAAAGAAATCGGTGTCGGCCCCGAGTGGCTTCGACTCAAAATTTCTGACGACGAATACGAAGACGGTATCTGGGGTGCTGTGTATGGTTCCGCTAACGACAACCTTTTAGGGGAAGGTGGCGCAGTAGCCAAACTCATCGGTCCCCAAGGTGCTACCGGTGAACTTATCCGGGGAGTCCCCGAATGGTTTTTGCGTGACCAAGCCCGTGCCCCCGTCCACGGCGCAGCGAAAGGCATAGATGTCGTATATCGCTACGGTGTTCAACGAACTCTTGGTACAGCCCTCACAATCGCCTCCATAGCTGACGCCCGCGGAGAGGGAACCGACTTCATGGGTGACGACTGGGGGGTGTGGCTCGACACAGAAGTCTGGGCGAAAGCATACGAAATTCAGAAGAAACGCACAATAGGCCAAGCCATCGCACATGCGTTAATGACCGCCGATATTGAAGACCCCGAACAGGTCGCTGCCACCGAACTCAGACCAGAATTTAACGTCCTTTCAGGGGCATTGGATTTGAAAGCAGTTTTCAAGCTTGACCCCACGAGAACTCTCACCCCTGTAGTCCGAGGGGCGCGCTTAAAATATGGGACTAAAGGAGCGCTGCTTCACACCCAGCCGCAAACTCGGGGACGTTGGGACCCTCGCGGCGAGGGTGGCATGTTCGGCCCCGAAGGTGTGGTGGGTTCCCGCCACAAAATTAGTCCCGAGGAGTTCGTGGAAACCCCACGGGTTCAAGAGATGTTGGACATTATTGACGAACACGCCGCCGATCTCGATTTTTCTAGTCAACACAATCTTGGTTTCAACGGGCCGACACCTCCACCGTTAACTATGGCTGAGACATTGCGTCGAATGCCCGACGAACGTACCGGGACGTTAAGCCCCGACGCAGTAAAAGTGCAAACACTCGCTGGCAGAATGATGAAGGACAGACGTTTAAGTCGGTTACGGGGATGGACTCCCGAACTGGCCCAAGCGTTAGCCATAGCCCCAGATGCGGTGACACGGAAGTTTGTGTTGCGGTTAGCGATGGGGGACAGAGTAGCCAGAGAAGCAGTTGAACAAGCCATGCGGGTTTGGGTGGAAAGCCAAACATCAGCCAACAGCGCTTTGCGTACCATTAAAGGACTTCAAGACGACTTAGCTGCCGGGACGGACGCCACCACGATTGCTGGTTTGGAATCCGGGTTGAATGGGGCAGCGCAGCAAGCCATCAGAGAACTTATAGAACTCAACCCCGCTAACGCCGGGTCCCTATTCCAAGTTGCTTACGCAATGGGACACAACCAAATGGGGGGTTTAGCTCGTTTCGCTGACGACACCCTCCGAGCGGACATACCTATTGATGTGTTAGACGCAGCGGGGGACGCCACTCTCCTAACAGCCGCAAACGACTTTGTGTTAGCGGGCCTATTCAGCGAATCGTTAGGTGTCAACCGGACCTTATTCTCCACTTTGCATGAAGCCCCAGCTATCGCCGTTCGACGCACCCTTGGCTACAACGTGATGAACGTCATCGAACCCATCCCTTTCGCTGGGCGAGCAGCGCGCCGCATCATTGAAGTGACCAGGGAAGTTGTCCCCGATCACATCATGGACTTCAGAAACGTGGATCAAGCAGCCCAAAACTGGCGAGCCATGATACGGGAAGCTGCCGGAGCCGAAAACGGTCAACTTTTGCCGTTAGCGATGAAGAAACTCAAAATCGAAGGGGACGCTGACACTCTCATAGGGATGTGGCAAACCAAAACATTGTCGCAACGCAAAAAGTTTTTTTATGATGTTCGTGACGCTATGGCTGAAGCCTACGTCCAAAATTTTAGTAGCAAAATTGATCCGAAGTTGTTGCAACGAGCCAAAGAGTTTGCGAAAGACACAGGGGTGCCTGAAGAAAGGTACATCAACTTTTTGTTGTTTAACATCAAAGGCCGCGTTTCTGATGCCGAAAAGATGTTACGAGCTAAGGGTGCTACATCGAGGGAGTTCGCCACAGGTAAGGGCGTAGTTCTCGACGGTCAAAGCGCTATGGGGACTTCTTACCGCCGAAATGTTCCTATCATGCCCGCCCATTTAGCGGAAAGCGCTGTTATCCCCCGATACACCTACCTCAAAAATTTGGAACCCAAAAGTACGTTGACTAACGGGGCGAGGTGGGTTAACGGGTACCTAGATCTGGCGATGGCCGGATGGAAAAAAAGTGTGCTGTTGCGTCCCGGCTGGCCCCTCCGAGTTTTAACTGACGAAGAACTGCGTGCCATTTCGGCTGTCGGTTTAGAAAGCCAACTTGTCGGTTTCAAACAAGGGCTTTTGGATTACCGCACAGAATTAACTCGACGGCGAGGCATTGACGTAACAACCCCTTCCGTAGAGAGACTGGTGGCTCGTTTACAAGACGACATAGACCAGGGAATAGTTGAGTTACCCGGTGGAGGCACAAATGCTTCTGCTCTACCAGCGGATGAGTTGTTTGACGTTTTAGGTCCAGAAGTCATAAACGAAGTTTTTGAATCCACCACGAAAGAACTCCTCGAAGCAAGCAACCGCAACAGGCGAATCGGTCTGGGGGTCGGGGGTGCCTTCATGGGAGGTCCGGCGGGTCTTTTGGCGAGCGCTGGGTTGTATGGTCGTGTTAGCCGCAAAACAGTTCAGACTGCTGCTGTTAGAGAAGCCGCCGAGTATTTCGGTTTCCAAATTCGAGAAGTTTCAGTTCGCCAGTTAGAAGGAATAATTGACGACATCAAAGTGAGTGTCACCGAAGGACGGTTGAGTCCCGAGGCAGCAGCCACGGAAATCACGAACCTGCGTCACGCCACCGATCTTCTTGAAATGCGGGCAATCAGTGTGGACGAAGCTATGGATTTGCTTCACCCACGAATGAGCGCAGATTATGAGCAACTCCTCACGAACTTTGACCGTACCGGTTTACTTATGCACGACGCCGGTTACCAAGGGTTCATGCTTGGTCCCCACGGAGCGAAAAACGTTTTCGGCAACGATCCTTTTGAAATAATGATGAGCCGTAACGCTGCTTCCTCTGACGGAGGGCGGCGAGCGTTAGTGCAATCGGCTGGCGATCAAAGAGTCTTTGCGTTAGCTCAAGAATATGGTTCCCCCCAAGCGTACCAAGTGTTTCATTTCCGTAACCCCGACCAGGCAGGGGCGTTCGCAGCGAGATGGGATGACACTGTTAATAAACAGTGGACGCCGACCGGTGGTGTGGGAGTAGACGAATGGGTCGGCACTTTCCAAACATACATAAAGAATGTGTGGAGGTTAACTGACGACGAAATGGTCGCATGGTTGGAAGCTCAACGAGGAACCGAGTTTGCGAGAGCGTTCCCTTGGCATTACCTAGACGACGCTGGAGAAGCATCAACCGCTAATTTGCGTCGCTGGGTGGAAGCCACTCGCACGGAAATGGATTCCATTTTGCCTCGCCTGGATGATGGCAACTGGGGTAGCGACTTTATACCGACCTCTCGGGCGGTAGAAGCGTTCAACGTCTTAAGGGAACGAGCTTCGAGAGGTGAAAGACTTTCATGGAATAAAGACATTTTGCCTGAGCTTGAACAGATACGAGTTGAAACCGCAGACAGCCTTTTCGGTCGCAAAGGCGGACTCGCGAATGTTCACGAAGTCATCGAACGAATTAATGGGGGCATGGGGACTGCCCAAGTTCCCAATAACTTCGGTCAAATTGTTAGCCATTCCGGCATTGGGCAAGACCTAGCAACCGGCCATATCGGCAATAGGTTCATGGGTTGGGTTGACGAAACCATGCACAAAATGGGGACTGCTTCAGTAAATCATCTTTCACGAAACCCTCTTTGGAAAGCCCTGTACGAAACACATGGGGCACGCCGAGTGCAACCGTTCCGCAACGCAGACGGCTCCTACTCCCTGACCCGGAAACAACATGCGGATGCGATGCAGGCCGCTAAACGAGAAGCCCTCAAAGAAATGCGTGACCTTCTCTACGAACTTGGGAAAAGAACTCGGTTCCAAGAAATCGTCGGGAACCTTTCACCGTTCTTCGGAGCGTACCAAGAAGTCATCAGCAAATGGGCGGGCATAGCTGTCCGCAACCCCGTGTACGTCGCACGAGGTACCCGTTACTACCAGATGGCTAACGACGAAGACAACCGCATCCACCTGGACTTCACTGATTGGGCAGAAAACGATGTCGTTGGGAAAGCTATGGGTAAAGGCATCCCCGGCATGGGTTGGGTGCAGCCGTTACTCGAAAACCAAGTGGTAACCGTGAACCCCGGTTCCATAATGATTTGGAACGCGAGCCCCGGCGTAAACCCTGGAGCGAACTGGCTTTTAGGTGAGTTCGCTATAATGAGTCCCGAGATTGGGGAAATGGTTCAGTTTTTCCAACCCTACGGGGCTTCGGAAGCAAACACGGTGTGGCGACGGGCGTTAGAGAACGCTGAACCCACCATTCTGCGGCGACTCCCCCTTGAAGGGTCAACTAACTACGACAAGATGGTGGGCCTCGTAGCCCAAGATCTGATGGGGGAATACATCCGTCAAGGGATTTTTGTTACTGAAGAAAACCTTAGCTCTATCGGCTACGAGTTCACTAAAGAAGTAGAAAGCCGAGTGAAGCAGATAATGATGGTTCACGCTGTAGCGGGCGCATCGTTACCCGTCAGCATCGGTGTCACTTCTCCCGACTACAAACTCATGGAAGGGTACCGCAAAGTTCAGGCCGCTGTAGGGTTTGAAAAAGCTGTTATCTGGTTGTTGAACAATCACCCCGAGTATTGGCATATCACCCGGCGACGCACCCAGTTGAGGGAAGGTGTTGCTGCGGTCACTAAAGAAGGCAGCCGTCGCAAAGAACAGCACGAAAATTATGCCAACAGGAATCCTCTAGTTGGTGACTTTGTTTTAGGTGAAATAGGGGCAACGGACAGCACCAGCACCTTCTCCTATTTTGCGTACACAGCGGCAATAGCGCAAGGGAACCTTGAAAGGCTCGATGCGTTAGAAACATTGAAGACGACAGCGACTTCTGTGGGGTGGGTGGAATTTAATGCCCGCATGGAACCCATCGATGCCGAACTTTTGAGGAAGTTCGAGGCCGGTGAAACGAGATCCCTCAGTCTCAACGCTAAAGGCAACGAAACTGAAAGGGCGGAACGCAACGCGATTATTAACAGCTTAAAACGCAAATACCCGTACTGGTACAACGCTTACAACAGCTCCGGGGGTAAAGAAGTTATGCGGGGTGTGCTGGTTTCGTTTACCGAGATGGTGAACGATCATTGGGACGAATTTGATTACCGTCCAGAGTTGGAGAAGATCCGCGAGTATTTGGATGTGCGATGGGAAATCCAGGAAGAGTTGAAGAGTCGCCCCGATACGAGTTTGCGAGATAGCGATAACATTGATTTGTATAACGAATGGATAATGCACCACATTAAGTGGGGTCAGAACCCGACGTTTAATGCGGTGCTGCGTCGTTATTTCAACAATGATTTCATTACCCCAGATAGTTGGATAGATACCGCTCCTAAAGGTTTAGGTTAGAAAATGGTAGCAGTAACAGCGGAACAAATAGAAAAAGCTGACGACGACGGTCGTAAAACCATGTTGGGGGGGCTGCTTATCAGCCTAAATGCGGTAGACGCTATCAGCGACGAAGTTCTGAACCAAGAACTTTACGATGAGGGTAAAGCAACATGGGAAGCGTTGATTGAGGACGAAGACTGGGACGGCGCAGCAGCATTCCTGGCGACGAACACTCCAACCCCCGAGTTGGAAGGTACGACTGTTGGGGGCACACAAACAGTCCGAACGGACACCGGTGAAGATGTGTTGTTGGGGGTTATCCGCGATCCGTTAGATGTCGCAATCGAAGACCTCGAAGGCGCTGACCGGGCGCTACTCGGAGGGTTCACAAAACCACCCGAGGATTACCTGGCAAGCGATTATCTGGAATGGTTGCAAGGAATTTCGGAAGGGGACAAAGACCGTTTAGCCCAAGCCCTATTCGTTCAGGGGTATTACGACGGGTTCAACATCACTGATCTTGACGACATCAACGACCCCACCTATTTCGCTAATGCCATACGAGGCGCTGTGGAAAACGCCGCAACCGCCGCCGAGATATTCGGTCCCGACTTAGGACTGAAAGCTGTCCCCACGTTAGAAGAAGGAGGCCGTTTCGCTGATGTCACCCAAGAAGACTTTGAACAAGCGAAACTAGAGTTCCTGAGAGACAGCGGCCCCACCTACTATCCCACCAGTTATCTGAAAGCGACGGGACAACAGGTAGCTCAACAAACATTGGGTAGGAACTTTAACCGCAGAGAACTTCAACAGTATGTGCTGATGGCTAACACACTTTTGGACGACCAAAGCGATCCTGCTCGTTTGCGTAACGAACAAATTGACTTACCTTCAGCGGGGGTAGAGTTCGCTACATCGTTAGATCGAGAAGGGGCTCAGGCTAAAGGAATCGGGGATTTGATGTCCACCGTAGACAAGGTGCTCGGGTTATGACAACCTCAATTTCAACGCTGGCAAAAGCTCTCGAAGAACGAGGGTTCACCCCTGAACAAATCCTCAACTTCGTTGCCATAGCACGAGGCGAATCCAGCTATCTTTTTGAAGCAGTTAACCGTCACCAGGAAGGTGGGGATGAGGGGGATGATTCGTGGGGTCTTTTCCAAATCAACTTTACGTCCAGCGCTGCGGGAGAACAGCGAGCTGAAGAACTTGGCATACCCACTAAAGCTGACGGTTTGCCTACGGTGGCTGGGTTAGCCAAATATTTTGGGTTGACTCGCACAAAAAATGAGGACGGTTCGTATACATACAAGCCACGGAAAGACATTTCTGAAGCGGAGTTACTTAAACGTAATCTTGATGCTTTAGAGATGATGTGGAACGGGGAAGATTATGCGGCTTGGTCCGTTCACCCCGACAACGACGGGTTTGACGAAAATCAACGGGCGCAAGAATTGTGGTCCGAGCATGTAGATTTCGTTAAAGACTCTTTATTTGACGAGTACGGGGAACTCGTGGAAACTATCCCGGCGCCCTTTGATCCAGGTGAACAACCAGAAGATCCAGCCAACATTGGGATACATAGTCGTGTCGCGGGGGAAGAATACGGGGAAACGGGGAGGCCGTCGCCGGAGGAATGGCAGCGGCGTGAAGATGAACGGGTAGAACGTGAAGACAGAATAGAATTTAATCAGCAAGATCCCGGTGCGGAGTGGGATTTCCCTCTCCGTGACCCCGATTTCAAAATACCGGGTGTTCTGACTGACGAAATGGTTAACGCTTTATACGAGCAGTTCGGAAACGCCGACTATTTCATGGGTCGAGAAGATATGCGTATCTTCACTGGTATCGACGGCAAACCCATAGAGCGTCAAACGATGGAGGGTGGGATACTCGTTGAACCTGGCATGAACGCTTTACTTTATGCACAGGTGATGGGGTACATCTCTGAGAGGCAACTGACAAGCGTTTTTGAGCAAACCGAGTGGTGGCAAACTCGTAGGCCTATAGAACGAGCGTTCGATGTCAAATGGCATGGACTGGGGGGCGCTGGTTGGCAACAAGGCGACGAATGGTCGATTGACCAAGAGGAGTATTTAGATACCGAGGGTGACGAGTTAGCAAAGATGGCTGCCCGTTTGGGGCTTGACATTGAGGACGAAGCTGTCAAAAAAATGTTGCGAGATATGTCTTACCGTTCGATGCGGTTAGGTATGAACACGCGAGATCAGAAAGAGGCATTGTATTCGTCGTTGCAAAACGGGTTAGATCCTGATCGTAACCCCGGTTTGATTGAGGGATTTGAGGCAGAAGTAGCGGCGTTAGAGAATAAGTGGATGGTTGACTTGTCTGGGGAAGCCGCAACGGAATTAGCGAAACGCCTCTATTTTGCTGACGATAAAGACATTGAAAAAGATTTAATTAACGACCAGATGAGGGAACAAGCCCGCAATATGTATCCCACGTTGGTCAACTTGATTGATGCCGGTTACAACCCTCAAACCTATTTCCAGCCTTACAAAAACAAGGGTGAAGCTATCTTGGAACGTCCCTTGGATTTCTTGGCTGGGGATAACGATATGTTCCTTCAAATAGCTACAGGTGGCGTAGGAGAAAACGGGCTGCAAAACCCGATGGCGTTGGGTAACGCTGGAGATTATTTCCGTAGCCGCGACGAGTGGCGTTACACGAACAATGCTGGCGATGTGGCTTATGACATGGCGCAAGAAGTTATAACCATGTTTGGTGGTTTGGGCGGGCAGGCCCATACTTCTGGGTCGTTCAGCGGTTACACAGGCCAACTGGCTTAGGAGTAGATGTTATGGCTGATTTTGATTTAGGCGATCCTTACACTGGGAAAGAATTTACGCGCCAAGGTAAAAAAGTCAATATGGACGACGGCACCTATGTTGAAGGTGGTGTCCGTTATCTTTACACGGGTGAAGACGACCCAGACGGATTCCCTCTTTTCATGCCTGAGGGCGGGTGGAGTGACACCCCCCAACAGTTAGCGACTGACGAGCTTTATATCCCCGGTAGCGAATTAAACCCTATCGATCCCGTAGATAACCAACCTGCACTTATACAAGTCCGACGGGCTGACGGTACTGTCCAGCCGGGAGCATGGACCCCAAACCCTGCCGCCTATGTGGCTCCTGTTAAACCTGCTGACGCTGATACTGCCCCTAGCGGTAAATACACTACGACTCAAGACGAGAGAGGGAACACTGTCTGGAATATCAGTCCAGGTTGGAAGGGTGGCGCAGGGGGGGGCAAGACTGGTGGCACAGGTACGACTCCCAGCACAGGTACAGGTGTTGGCGCTGACGGCACACCCAAAGAGGACGCTTTCAGTATCGTTGACGATCTTGTCAGGTCATACGGTTTAGACAAAAGCATTGCCGATTTCATTAAAGGACAAATGAGAACGGCGCAGTCTCGAACTGCTATCGCCATGAAAATCAGGGAACAACCGGCCTACCACCTTCGTTTCCCAGCAATGAAAACTCGCATTGACGCCGGTTTGCCTGCGTTAACAGAAAACGAATACATGGCTTTGGAAACCGATTACCGGTCAGCGATGCAAGCCGCTAATCTACCAGAAAATTTCAGTGATGGCCCTGAAGATTTCGCTGCGCTAATCGCCGGGGATGTGTCGGTCGCAGAAGTTCAGTCACGGGTTGCTTTAGCCGAACAATCAGTAGACCAGGCGAACCAAGACACAATCGCTCAACTTCAAAGTTGGTATGATCTTCCCAAGGGGTCGTTGGTGGCTTATTTCCTTGACCCCGATGCAGCTAAAAACGTTTTCGAGCAGAACCGCCGCATGGAAGCCGCCGGGTTATCTGTGGGGGCGATGCGTGCTATTGGTCCAGACGCCCCGTGGGGGGGCACCCTTGCAAAGAGCACCGCTGAAAGGTTGCAGCGTGAGGGAGTGGCGCAAAACAAGTTGGTTGAACGTTTGAGCGCCCGACGAGGGTTAGCGGGGGCCACGCTGGGGGCGGAAGCGTTGACAGCAGACGAGTTGGCTTTAGGCGAATTTGGGATAACTTCTGAATCTGTTACCCGTATACGACGAGAGAGCGAACAACGGGCGAGTGGGTTCCGAGGTCAAGGGGGGACGTTAATGAGCCAAGGGGGCTTTGCCGGTTTGGGTACTGCGGAGTAGTTCCACTGGATTCCTGTCCCCCACCTATGTATAGTGGAGAGTGTTGATCGGCCCCACGTCGGGCGAGCTGTTTGGCACCCCCTCCATCTCCGGTTCCACCGCTGGGATGCGCAATAGGTCAGGTGAGTGACAAATGACAGACAGCGATTCCGTCGAAACTGGCGAACTTGAAGCTGACAGTCCATCCGAGTCGAAACCGAATTGGCGACGGGAACTCGAAAGTCGAGCTTCTGAAGCTGAGACAGAACTCGCTTCTTACAAGAGGCGAGATGCTTTCCGGTCAGCAGGATTAGATCCTGATGACGCTAGGGTCAGCTATTTTGTTAAAGGATACGAAGGCGAATTGAATCCAGAAGCTATTGCAGCGGAAGCTACAGCAGCAGGGTTCTTGGGTAGCGAATCAGTCACCCAGCCTGGCACTCCTCCTCGGTATGATTCCGAACTCGCAGCCGAACAGCGTATAGCTATGGCAGGTGAGGGCGGTGACCCGGTAAGTAACCCTGATCTTGATGCAAGAATTAAAGCTACGAACTCCACTCAGGAATTAAAGGCTTTAATGGAATCAGAGGGTTATTTATGGAATGCCACTGTTTGAGGTAGCCACTGGTACGGAGTCCACTCTCCCCTTAGGACTTCATCATGGCATTGACCGGAACCGGGCAGGTATCTTCCTCCACCGGTGCATTTGAACAGGTAGCGTATTTCGCGCTACGTTCCAACCCTTTATACGAAATGATCGCAGACGTTCGATCAACCGCGCAGACACACAACGGCGCAAGCGTCACGTTTGACATCTACAACAACATGACTGCTGTTACAGCTCCTATTGCCCAAGCGGTTGATATTGCTGCTGTGCAGTTGGGTGATACTACAGTCACCGTGACACTCCAAGAGCATGGTAACGCTGCGACGACTACCGCTAAATTGCGTGGTACGTCGTTCTTGAATGTTGATGCAGATTCAGCGAACATCATTGGTTACAACATGGTTGACTCTCTCGACCAAGTTGTTGCTGCTGTTGCAGCCGGTGGCAGTAACGACATTCTGCCTGTTGGCCGTGCAGCTACCGTCAACATTATTGCCGGTGACACCATTACCGCTGACCAGACTCGTACTGCTGCTGCGAAACTTCGCACAGCTTCGGCTCCGGGCTGGGAGAACGGAAACTACATTGGGATGATTCACCCCAACGTAGCGTTCGATCTTCGTAGCGAAGCTGCGGTAACTGATGTCATCGCATTCCAGATCCGTCAGGACGCCGCTGCTGTACGCAACGGCTCCATCGGTACCTGGGGTGGCGTGGAGTTCATTGAGAACCCTCGCGCTAACATCCAAACTGGTGCTGGTGCTGCTGGTATCGACGTATATGACACTGTGATCGCTGGCCGTCAGGGCTTAGCGAAAGGTTTCTCCCGAGCCGCTGGCTTTGGTGAACAACCACAGATTGTGTACGGACCTATTGTTGACAGCCTTCGCCGGTTCATCACTGTGGGCTGGTACCACCTTGTTGGATACGAACGATTCCGTGAGGAATGTCTCCAACGCGTAGAAAGCTCATCGAGCCTCTAAAGGTTTGAGCTAACGGTGTGGGGGGGTCAGAGTCACCCCTTTCCTCTGGCCCTCCCATTCACACCGGGTTTTTTGCTACTCTGGGTTTTGATTAGACGAGGTTGTGTGTAATGCCAAAAGTTGGTAACAGACATTTCAGTTATTCTGATGCAGGTCGGAAAGCTGCTCGTGCTTACGCAAAAAAAACAGGGGGAAAAGTTACTAATACTCGAAGGAAGGGAAAAAAGTAATGGCCGGATCAACCAGCAACGGAAACGTGACTATCCGACCTAAGCCCATAACTGGGACCGGAGGAGTTAACCGTGGCTAGTGGCCTTTATGCTTTGCCGTTGAAGAACAATTTGACGCAGACTACTAACTTTGAAATAGATTTTGATGACACGACCGCAGGGCGCTTTAAGTGCATGTTGGTTGAGTCGTCGTATACCCCTGATTTTGCTACTGATTCAGTTAAGGCTGATGTAAGTGGCGAAGTTTCCGCCGGGGTCGGGTATGTGGCTGGCGGTGAAGCCTTAACGGGTGTCACTTTCGCTATATCAGGGGGAGCTGCGGCAGCGATCATCACTTGGGATGCTGCTGACGTGACGTGGGCTGCTTCCACTATCACTAACGCGGCCGCCGCAGTGATTTACAACACCAGTGAACCTGGTGAACCTTTGATCGCTTACGTCGATTTCGGAGGGAACTTTTCAACTACGTCCGGTACGTTCCAGATTGTTTGGAATGCTTCCGGCATCTTTACTCTCGACGTGACCCCGTAGGAGGACTGTCATGGCAAGTAATTTTCCGACCTCTCTCGATGGCAACACCACTGGGAGTACCCTCCCAACAACGATTTTGCCCACGACTGAGCTGGACGCAACCAACTTTTTGCATGACGATATGCACGTCAATGTGAATGATGCTTCTGTTGCGGTGCAAACCAAGATGGGGATTGGTAGCTCCAACCCCACCACGGTAGGTGATGTCCTCACTTGCACTGTCAGCGGGACAACCCTCTGGCAGGCTCCAGATTCCCCTATCCCTCTCATTTTGGCGCTGTCGTAGGAGCAGTAGATTATGGCTAATACTTTCAAAGTCGTTAATGTTGCGGCTCCCGCAGCTACGGCCACGTTTTATACGTGCCCTGCTCTGACTAAAACTATTGTGTTGCAGTTACAGGCAGCCAATGTGGGCTCGGGTACTCACCCGGTGAACGCTACGGTGCTTGATAGCACGGCAGTAGTAACCACATATATAGCGAAAGCTATTTCAGTTCCACTGAATGCGGCTATCGGTTTGGTCGCGGGTAAGCAGGTTTTAGAGCCGGGAGATATCATTGCCGTTTGGTCTGACGCTACATCTCAGATCGACGTAACAATGTCTATATTAGAAATTACCTGATCTATGGCGGGTATCGAAGCGGGCAAGACGTGGAGTCGAATCGGAGCAGAGGTTGCTCCGACTTCTTCTGCTGCGTCTGGTGTGTGGGGTGACCTGAATGAGGTTGCTGAGAATGTGGGGGCTGGTACTTGGCCTGCTCCGCCGGACGCTTGGGAAGTTATCTCGACGACCGTTACCGATACCACCGCCGCAACGTACAACTTGACTTCGATTCCTCAAACCTATAGGGATCTGCGTCTAGTCGTTTCTGCGGCGAGAACCTCTGCGTTCGGTGACCGGTTCTATGTTTACGTTGATGTGGGTAGTGGAGTTGATACAGACGTGGCGGATTACGGAACACGGAGGGTAAGCAGTAGCGGAAGCTCTTCCGGCACTATGGATGTCGTTAGTTTTTCTAACGTGCCGGGTTATGCGACTGACTTTCCCGGTCAATCAGATACCGGTGTCGGCATGTCCGCTATATGGGACTTCATGGACTACACAAACACTGCAAAATTGCCGACTGCGATTGGGTGGCAGAATGGGACAGGTCAAGGCACGGTTTCTTTTTATCACGTTCACGGCGGCTGGATGTATGACGTAGTTGGCGCTGTGCAAGGACTCCAGATAACCCGGCCTACCACAACGAGTAATTACTATTTCAAGGAACCGACGACGTTTACGTTGTTTGGTAGAGGGGCACCGTGACTCATGGCTGACTTTGAAGTAATTGAGGAAGGGAACATAAGTAACAACACAACCGCCAACCTTGTGTTTAGTGCAATTCCTCAGACCTACCAGCACTTAGAGATCACGCTTTCGTGGAGAAGTTATGCAACCGTCGGTGACATTTGGATGCAGTTCAGAATGAACGGTGAAACGGGATCAAAGTACGGGAGCGCTGGTTGGATCAGCCCAGAAAGCGGAACTGTCTTAAGGTACACGGCTTGGGAGGATGTTGAAGCCTTCGGTCAATGCGGCACGATGGCGGCGAGCGATTACGCTACAGGAGCGTTCTCTGCTGCAACCATGTTCGTGCCGAACTACACGAATACGTCTGAATACAAACTGATGATGAGCAGAGGAGCGCAAGGCAATGCCTCTACTGTAGATGGCCTATCTTTTGCTGTTGTCGGTGGCATATCTACTACTTCGGCGGTGACCGAGATTGACTTGTACCCGTACACCGGTTATTACGCCTCTGGCACTTCTTACATGCTCGCAGGGTATAAGGCATAGACATGGCAAGCGCAATCACACACATTTCAACAATGACCCCAACCGGTTCAGCTTCATCGCTTACCTTTGGGAGCATCGCTGCAACGTACGATGATCTGTTGTTTATTGGGACACTCAAAGGCGACGACGCTACTTGGTACACGCCAACTAACGCCAGCAACTACATTCAGTTTGGTTCCAGCACCGGCGGACTTTGGTTCGCAGCTAGCAACTACAACTACGCACAGCTTTACGACCGATACTCCACCAGCACATTTCTTGGTTACCAAAACAACTATGCGAGCGCTGGAACGTCAGACAAAATCAATATGTGGCCGATACCCGGCTCAGCTAACGACGCTTATAACCCTGCTGGATTCTGGATGTATATACCGGCCTACCGAAACACAACGAACTCAGTGGGTAAATCCTTCCAGTTGTTTATGGGCGGAATCAGTAACAGCCTCAATACTGAACAGATCGTGCAGTTAGCCGCAGGCACGCTGCCCAACACAGGAGCGAACCACGCCATTAACACAGTCAAGTTCAATACCGGCAATGGCAACTTTACGACTAGCTCAAAAATGTCACTGTACGGAATCTCGAATTCGTAGGAGAACAAGCGAATGAAACAGATAATCAACTGCACTACAGGCGAAGTCACAATCGAAGAATTTACTGACGAAGAAATAGCAGCAGCAGCGAAAGCAGTAGAGGACGCTGACAAAGACTTCACAAGTATTCGGGCTTCTCGTAATCAGCGGTTAGCTGCAAGCGATTGGACGCAAGGCGCTGACTCGCCACTGACAGATGCGAAGAAAGCCAAGTGGGTTACGTACCGGCAAGAGCTTCGAGACTACCCAGCGCAAGCGTCCAAGGTTTCTGAGTTGCCTGCATGGCCTACGGAACCTAGCTAATGAGTTACGGCACGAATGGGAGTGTGATTGGGCCAGACAATGCGCCCACGGCTTCTGCTGCTTCTGGTGTGTGGTCGTTGGGTGAGATCGCTGAAGCTAGACGTGACGGCGTTTGGCCTGAGCCACCTACAGGATTCATTTTGCTTTGGGGTGACCCAGATGACACGGGAGGCGTGAACGCCGAGTGTTATCCGTATGCGATGGGCAAACTGAGCAACGGCACAAGCATGCGTCTTGGCACCAGGTGGAATTCCAGCAATGCGAATTCTTCCCGTATTGCTTCTGGCACTCTCGACTTTTCTGGTTTCCCGAATGCCCCAACGACAATGGACGATCAGCACACGTGGAACTGGACGTTTAGCGGCTCAACCCCGTCATGGACTATCTACACAGAAGACCCACGAAACACCTACGTTGATTCGTCAGACAATATGTACCAATGCGGCGCTATCTATGATGCGTCCTACAGCTATTACCAAGCTGCGGTACGCAAATTCGACTCGTCACAAGCAGTCCAATGGAATGTGGTTTTTGAGTCAACGGCTGGAACTTCGACCGGTCTAGCCAACCAATTGAATGTGATTAAAACGGCTAGCGGCTATCCAATATTTGTCACTCCTGTCTACGGTTACAACTACTACGCAAACAAGCCACGAATGCAGATGTTGTTGCTGAGTGATACTGACGGTTCAGTGCAGCAATCAAAAATGTGTTACGACAGTGCTGACACTTGGAGTGCTGCTCAGGCCAATGGTCCATTCAGGATCACGAATCCAAACGGTGACAAATTCGCATACGCCTTTGGTGACTTCGTCGGAACCTACCAAACAGTTTGCGTCGAACTGTGGAGTGTCACGTCTACCAGCATGGGTAATGAATGGGCACTCAGTAACGCCAACTTGAAAAACAACAGTAGCTCAGCGTGGGGTGGGAACGACTGTTACGTTTACGGATCGTGGCTAGATTCCAGCAACAATGTTTGGTTGCACGTCAGTTTTGCTTCTTACAATTTGGATAGCTCTGGTACCAAAACTAATTCGGCCATTGTCAAGTACGACAGCAGCGGCAACTTCGATTCCAACTATTTGATTATTCGCTCAGATGTGACTGCGGGCTACGATCATCCGATGTATCCCGGTGGAATCATCGGAGACAACGCAGGCAATATCTATGTCAGCGGATACAGCATGATTCCCGGTGGTAGCGTGTCCGCTCCCTTCATCGCCAAGATTGATGTTTCAGGGGCGACACCGAGCATGACGTGGATCACTCAGGCCGGAACTGCTGCTGGTAATAACTACGCTCAAAACATTGAACTTGTAGGATCTGACATGGTTGTCAGTATGGGTTACGGCACAACTCCATCAGCTAGCGGTACCGCTGTTGTTGGAACAATGGTTGCATTAAACACCGACGGGGAAACACTTGGATCATCCACTGTGGACGGGCAGTCGTGGTCAACCATTGACCTCAGTCCCTACGTCAGCAACGCAACCACGCACACAAGTTTGGTGAACCAGACCGGCAGCAACTTCACCGCGACCAATAACTCGCTGACACAAGCGGGTGATGTCAACACTTGGATTGACGACGTACCTGCCACAGCGAGTACCGCAATTCTTGTTGAAAGCGGGGGTATCTGATGGCGTGGTATGACCCGGAGGATTGGACACGGGGAGATCCAGCAGCACCGCCGCATGTCAAAGACTTTTGGCTCCGACCCGATTTTGATGCGTTTCCCCAGCGCTGGACGGATGAAACAGAAACAGAAGAACGAGCAGACTGGAACCCTCCCTACACTTGGAATGACATGACTGGGAAATGGGATGACGCTGATGGCTAACGTAAATGAATGTTGTTGATGCCCCCGGCAAAATTAACACCGGACGGCCACTAAAACCCTTCGGAATAGTCGTACACCACAC
>TARA_B110000014_G_scaffold264322_1_pt1 | contig 20096 bp, 21 predicted proteins | sample TARA_B110000014 | Tara Oceans TARA_B110000014 (sample SAMEA4396468) | marine metagenome | biome: Westerlies Biome; feature: [MES] marine water layer (ENVO:01000295) within the mesopelagic zone...; material: water (ENVO:00002006), including particulate matter (ENVO:01000060) such... | reverse complement strand
CGTAGCCATAGCGGCTGACACAATCAACTCCACCAGCGACGAAAGCATCACCTTCACCAGCCATGATGGCATGAGCTGCCATACGGATTGTTTGCAGCGAAGAAGAACAATAACGGTTTACTGTTACTCCTGGAGCTTCAAGTCCAGCCAAAAGGCTAACGACACGTCCTAAATTGAATCCCTGTTCTCCGCCAGGTTGCGCTGTTCCCCAAATAACATCCTCTATTTCTTCACGTGGAAGCTCTGGGACCTTGTTAAGTACAGCATCAACGATGAAAGCGGACATATCGTCAGGTCTCGCTTCAACTAAACTACCTTTTCCTGCTCGCCCAATTGGGGTTCGACCAGTAGCAACTATTACAGCTTCGGGCATTATGTTCTCCTCACTTTGCTGACTAATAAGTTTTGTCAGTTTTTGTAATCCTAACCAGATACCAGCGCAGGGTAGAACCAGAGAAATAAAAATTTTCTCAGAAGGATGAAGATCATGCAAAATGTCGCGCCTTAAGGCATATTGCTACTACAGTCAGGTTGTTCGGACACTGGAGGAAAAATGCTTAAAGAAGGTAGTGCTGCACCGAAATTCTCGGCACCAGATCAACATGGAAATATTTTAGAACTAGATGATTTAGCTGGTAAATGGGTGGCTCTTTGGTGGTATCCGAAAGCCAGCACCCCTGGTTGAACGCTTGAAGGAGGAGGGTTCCGTGACCGAACCCTCGAATTTGAAGCATTAAATGCCGTCATCATTGGCGCCAGTTTTGACACAGTTGAAGAGCAAAAAGTATTTGCCGACAGCCAAGGGTACGAATTCTCTTTATTGTCAGATCCAGATCGCGTGATGGGGACAGCCTATGAAGCCACTCGCCCGCCAGATCACCCATTTGTGAGCCTTCCGGAACGAGTCACCTATCTTATTTCTCCAGACGGTTTGATAGCTAGGGCTTATGACCCAAGCAGCGCAGTGAGCCTAGATGCGCACCCTGAGCAACTTCTCAAAGACATAGAAGAGTTGAGTTGAGAGATCGTCCACTTCAGGGGCTAAACGTCGTTGAAGGCTCAGCTTTTGTTGCTGCACCTTCTGGAGGTATGACTTTGGCTCAACTTGGAGCCGATGTCATACGATTTGATCAGATAGGTGGCGGGATTGATCATAAACGATGGCCACTTACAGAAAATGGGGCCAGCCTTTATTGGAATGGTCTCAACAAAGGAAAACGGTCAATCGCTCTGAATTTACGTGATCCGGAAGCACAGGATTTGCTTTCCGCACTGATAGCAAAAGCCGGGAACTTTATTACGAATTTTCCCACAAAAGGTTGGCTTGATTACGGTGAGCTAAGCGCTCAACGTGATGACCTTGTGATGGTTTCCATTATTGGGAGCCATGATGGAACAACTGCCGTGGATTACACCGTAAATTGCGCAATTGGTTATCCGAATGTAACCGGCTTCCCAGATGACCCTCGTCCAGTAAATAACGTAGTTCCAGCATGGGACCTGATGTGTGGACAAATGGCGGCTCTTGGTCTATTAGCGGCTGATCGGTACCGTTTTCAAACTGGTCATGGCGATTTGGTGACACTTGCATTAACCGACGTGGCTCTTGCTGCGGCAGGGATGCTTGGAGTAATTGCTGAAGCTCAAATCAATCAAACAGAGAGGCCTCCAATTGGGAATGACCTTTATGGGGCTTATGGAACAGATTTTGTCACGGGAGATGGTCGCCGAGTAATGGTGGTAGCGATAAGTCCGAAACAATGGCGGGGACTGCAGGAAGCTACGGGTACGACTTCTCAAGTTGACGAGTTGGCTTCGACTTTGGGGGTGGATTTTTCCGATGAAGGGGAGAGGTTTCTTGCTCGAGATGAATTGACGCAACTGTTTTTACCGTGGTTTGAGAAAAGAACTTTTTTAGAAGTGTCTAATTCGCTTGATGATCATGGTGTTTGCTGGGGCCCTTATCAGTCCTTTATGGAATTAGTTGATGAAGATGAAAGATGTTCAACTCAAAACCCGTTATTTGCTGATTTAGAACAACCCGGCGTCGGGGAACATTTGGTTCCAGGATCACCGCTTGCATTTTCACAAATTCAAGATCGCGGCGCAGCAACAGCTCCTCTGCTTGGAGAACACACTGAGCAGATTCTTTCTGAAGATCTCGGACTAACTTCAACTGCTATTGGCGCACTCATTGACCGAGGAATAGTTGCAAGCATCTGACGATCTGCGTCGTTGCTACCGTTGAGTAATCACATTCGGAAATTTACAATAAGTCCATCTATCGTTTTTAGAGATAGGTGTGTTCTCTAACAATTATTAAAAAACTCTTTACTAAAGCCAATCTTTTACGTACTGTCGCGCGAGGTGTAAGACCAAAAATATTTTGGTTGAGTAGGGGAGAAAAGAAAATTGTTTGAAGTCTCGGTAAAAATGCCCGATGAATATCCAACCATGAGTTGGGTCGACCAAGGAAGTTGCCGAGGAGAAAGTTCGTTATTCTTTGCTCCCTTTGCAGAGCGACCAGAAGCCCGAGTCAGGCGTGAAGCCAAAGCTCGCAAAATATGTGAAGCCTGCCCTTCAGCAGACCCTTGCCGCGCGTATGCCCGAGAAAACAGAGAACTGGGATTCTGGGGCGGAGAATCAGAATCAGAGCGAGCAACAGCCGGGTTTGCTCCAACCACTCCAATTATTGGAAGACGACAGGTAGCCGCCCAAAGAGCAGCCGCAGCATTAAACCGCACCGGTTGATAAGAAAATTACTATTTGAAGCAACTACCTTCTTCCGTAATAGTTCTAAGTGCTAAACCACTTATAAGATATGGATAGGTCGTCACTTAAAAGCGATCACACTTCATTTAACTCTGATAGGACAGCATTCATGACCGATGGTCTCGATTCCGTAACACAGATTGACTCCAGCACTCGGATGTTTTCAAAATCAATGGTTATCTCTGGCATTCGATGCATGCTTTCCTATGTCGTTTTTCCTTGGCTTCTCCCTGTTTTAGGAGTCACAGGAACTGTTGGCCCACTCATCGGTATTCCGATTGCTCTAGTGGCTATCTGGTTCAACATTTCTAGTATCAAACGATTCACAAAATCTGGACATCAACTAAAGAAGCTCGTCATTCCTATAAACGCAGTAGTCATCGCGTTGCTTCTCGTTTTAGTGGTATTCGATGTGTTGGAACTCATTAACTGAGAAATACGAAAATGACTGACAATCCAAGCGAGCCAAATCAATCTTTAAGTAGAAAGCCTGCACGGATTTTATGGGCTTTAATCGGATGTATTTCAGTGGCTATCGGTGGAATCGGAATAATTATTCCTGGGCTTCCAACGACTGTTTTTATGATTATTGGAGCGTCATGTTTCGCACGTTCAGTTCCTCGATTTGAACAGTGGATTCTTGACCTCCCGGCAATAGGCCCAATGGTTAAGGATTATCGCAGTGGACTGGGAATGCCAAGAAGAGCAAAACAGATGGCAGTATCAATAATTGTTATAACAAGTGGGGTTAGTGCAGGAGTTTTAATTAATGCCCTTATCATTCGTCTCGTGGTGATTGGTGTAGGACTCGTAGGGGTCTTATACATCCTCAAACGGGTGCCGACACGTGAAAAGGTTTTAGAACAGAAGAACCTCTAGCGCAATCCTATTAAGGGAAAATTCCACGCTGGTTATAAACAGTTTTTAAACGCTGAAGTGCAACGGCGTAAGCAGCATCCCGGCGAGAAGAACTTTCCCGATCCTTCTGTAAGGCCACAACTGAATCGGCTGCAGCCCACAAGATTTCACGCAGTCGATGATCAACATCGTCAAGATCCCAACGCTGAGCGGACCTGTTTTGCAACCATTCAAAGTAAGAAACAATGACTCCTCCGGCATTAACCAAAATATCGGGAAGAACGTCGACACTTTTTTCGCTAAGAATTTCCTCAGCTTCAAGAGTTGTCGGGCCATTGGCGGCCTCCACTACTACTTTCGCTTTTATGTCGTTAGCGTTATCAGCAGTGATTTGATTTTCTAAAGCAGCTGGAATCAAAATATCAACATCTGCGCTCCAGAGATCTGACGGTTCAATCCAATCCGCATTCGGGTAACCCTTTACTGACCCGTTTTCCTGCACCCAATCGGTTAGATCAAAGGCGTCAATGCCATCTTGATCAGCGATCGCTCCAGCATGATCAGATACTGCCAATACTTTGGCTCCATGGACTTGAAGGATTCTTCCAGTAGCACTTCCAACATTTCCCCAGCCTTGCAAAGCAACTGTTGCACTTGAAAGATCAAACCCGACTTCATCAGCCCAATGTTGAAGGCAAAAAACCACTCCTTGTCCAGTGGCTTTTTCTCGACCGTGGCTACCGCCAGTTTCAAGAGTTTTTCCTGTTACCACCCGTTTCACGTTTTGTCTTTCGGATGAACCAGTCGAATTTGCATAGGTGTCCATCATCCAAACCATCGTTTGAGAGTTACTTCCAAGATCTGGTGCAGGAATATCATAATCTGGACCAATATTGCCCCCGAGACTATGCGTAAATCTTCTTACCACTCGTTCAAGCTCTTCGCTGCTGCAGCGATGAGGGTCAAAGGAGATCCCTCCTTTAGCCCCACCGAAAGGAATGTCGCACAAAGCTGACTTCCAGGTCATCCACGAAGCCAAGGCTTTTACCTCATCTAGATTGACCAAAGGACTAAATCGAACCCCACCTTTGTAAGGCCCGAGAACATTATTGTGCTGAATCCTGTATCCAGTAAAAACTTCAAACCTTCCATCATCCATTTTTACTGGGAAGTTCACGATGATTTCGTTTTTAGGCTGAGACAAAATCTGTCGCAGATCATCGGAAAGACCAATCAGGTCTGCTCCTCGATTGAATTGAGTTAACGCGGTAGCGAACAAGCTTCCATGATCGTTTGACATGTTTTCTCCGTCAGAAGGCATCACTAAGACCTTAGTTCAAGGTTTTTGTAAAGACCTGCGAAACAACACCGACAATAAAAGAACCGACTAGGGAGCAGACAATTATTGTTGTCCAAGCAGAGGTTGGAGGAAGGTTAAGTTCGAAAAAATCTTGGCCAGTTTTATTGAACATAATGAAGATATATGAGAGAGCCATAGCGGCAGCTAGACCAATTTTCCATGAACGAAGAGGCCTACTTATTGAAATCAAAATACTTAGACCTAAAGCAAGAAGAATAATGGTCGCAGCGGTGCGGGCTTCATCTAAAGAAGCAGCACTGTTTCTTATTATTTCGTAGCCGATAAAAGTGGCTATTCCCGCAGTACAACCTGCTGGTAAAGAGAAATAGAGAACACGCTTGAGGAAACCTGATTTTACCAAACTCGTATCAGGAGCAAGAGCTAAGAAAAACCCTGGCAAACCTATAGAAAAAGATCCGATAAGCGTAAGTTGTTTAGGAAGTAAAGGGAAAGGGCTCCCAAAGATCCCAACGAGCAATATCAACAGGAGAGCGTACGCGGCTTTACATATGAAAAGATTTGCTACACGCTCGATATTGTTTATAACGCGTCTTCCCTCCGCAAGAACCCGCGGAAGGGTGCTAAACCGATCATCAAGTAAAACAAGCTGAGCCACGGCGCGAGTGGCAGAACTACCAGAGCCCATAGCGATACCCATATCGGCATCTTTGAGCGCTAACACATCGTTTACGCCATCCCCGGTCATCGCCACTGTATGGCCTTGAGATTGCAGAGAAGAAACCATTGCTCTTTTTTGATGAGGAGTTACTCTCCCAAATACTGTTTGTTCTTCAAGTACTTTTGCGAGTTCAGAAGGGTCCTCTGGAAGGTCACGTGCATCAAACCCTGAATCACTTCCTGGTATACCGGCTCGGGCTGCTACTGCGGCAACAGTTGCTGGATGATCACCCGAAATCACTTTTAAGGTGAGCCCTTGTTCGACAAAGAAAGCAAGAATTTCTTCAGCATCTTCTTTGATTGTGTCTTCAAGCAGAACTAATGCAATAGGTTCCCGATGTTCAGGCAAGTCTTCTAAGTCTTCTAAGTCTTCAGTTGTGTGAGTCAGAACTAGAACTCTTTTCCCTAAATCTGCATGATTTTTTACTTGGTCTCTTTCTTTTAGAGCATCTGGTGCAAGTAAAATATCAGGTGCGCCTAAATGGTAAATTCCATGATCAGTAAAGCTAGTAGCCGCCCATTTACGTGCAGAGGAAAAAGGGAGAACCTTTTCCACTGTCCACTCTGGATCTAAACAATTGGTTCCAATAGCACTTAGCGTCGGATTAGGGTTTGGGTCAGATGCAACCATTGCGCCTAGAGCTTCTGTTGGATCTTCGTCGTTTAGTTTCTCTATTCCTGCGAAAGAAATTTCACCGGTTGTAATTGTTCCAGTTTTATCAAGACATAAAACATCCACACGTGCTAAAAGTTCCACAGAAGCAAGTTCTTTAGCCAACGCTTGGCGTCTCGCTAAAGCGACAACACCAACGATAAAGGAGAGGCTGGTGAGAAGAACTAGTCCATCTGGTACTGCAGCAACAGCTCCAGCGACAGTTCCACGTATTGCTTCATTCCAAGTGTCTTCTTCAGCGAGAAGGCGAATAAGAAGCAACACAGAGGCAGGCGGGATGATAAAGAAAAGCCATCTCAGGATGGAATTAACTCCTGCTTTCAATTCACTATTTGCAAGTTTGAACCGCCGTGCTTCTTCAGCGAGAGAAGAAGCATAAGCTTCTCCTCCTATATGGGTGGCTTGATACAAACCTGAACCAGCAGACACGAAACTTCCAGAAAGAACAGAATCGTTTATATCTTTGTCCACTGGATCAGATTCTCCAGTTAAGAGAGATTCATCAATTTCTAATCCCAGTTCATTCACTACTGTTCCATCGACAACAACTTGATCTCCCGGTAGTAAAGATAAAAGGTCGTCTGCAACTACTCCTGAAACTGAAATTTCTGTTTCTTCTCCATCACGAATGACCCGAGCTTTAGGGGAGGAGAGAACAGCAAGTTCGTTTAAAGTGCGGCGCGCCTTTAACTCTTGAGCTACCCCGATAACGCTATTTGAAATGATGACACCAGCGAAGAGGGCATCACCTGGAAAGCCCGCAATCAAAATGAGTACGAGTAAGGAGCCCATAATGGCATTTACAGGAGTAAGAACATTGGCTCTTATTATTTCTCCAGTGCTTCGAACTGGAGCATCAGGCACGTCGTTGATACGGCCATCAGCAACCCGTTCGTTGACTTGGGACTGACTAAGACCAGTCATTGCATCTGAAAATGAAACTTTATCGTTCACAACATTGATGTTAGAAGAAGAATGAAGTCAGTCTGACGTCTGCTCAAAGAAATATTTATTATCAAGCATCGTGAGGCGATGGCGAGCACCTGATATGTCGGGGTCATTGGCTTCGTAACCAGCGTCTCCTTCCCACATAGCAACCGTTCCCTCATTATTTTTTGCCATGTGAGTTCTATAGAAAATTGGATCCATTTTGTCAAGGTCGTCAAGAGCGTCTTGTACTGAAGAAAAAGAAGAAAGCAGAGTTAGCGTCATCCAGGTAGGTGGCGCTAACTCAATCTCCGCGTCGTCTCTTCGTTGTAGAGCGACACTTGGCTGCATCCACGCATGATCAGTTATTTCGCCATGATCAATTACTACGTTCCCGCGTTCTCCTTCTAAAACTTTTGTAGCGAAAAAAAACGTAGAGAATCTTTTTGGAACAATTGGAGGAGGAACCCAATGGGAAAACCAAACTAAAGAGTTGGGATCTATTGAGATGTCGGCTTCTTCTGCAGATTCTCTCACTGCGGCTTTAGAGGCAGTAGCAAGTTCATCAAGATCGCCTTTGTCGTCAATTATTTCGTCTTCTGAGTCAACACGTCCGCCAGGAAACACCCACATGCCCCCAAAGACGATTTTTGAGTTTTTTCTCAACATGAGGACTTCTAAACCCGCGTCGCCATCTCGTAGTACTACGACAGTTGCCGCTGGGATAAGAGCTGTTTCACCAAATTCGGTGTGATGCTTAGACCAAGCTTCATACCTTCTTGGATTATTCATTCGTTCACGCAATGATCCCAGCCGCTCTCAATTCGTTTATTTCATCACCGCAACCAGCTTCAATCACAACCTCATCTGTATGTTGACCCAGATTAGGAGCCGAAGGTTCTCTTAGTTCTGTTGGAGTTCCATGGAAGCGGGCCGGGGGGCGAGGCTGCATAACTCTTCCTGCTGTTGGATGCTGGTGTTCCACAAAAGTTTGATTTGCTATTACCTGTGGGTCGTCAGCTACCTCTTCAACGTCACGGATTACTCCAAAAGGTATTTGCTTTGACTCGAGAGCAATGGTGGCTTCATCTACGGTGAAGGAAGTAGCGTTTTCTTGAATTTTTTGTCGTATTCCCTTCGTTTTAGGCAAATTCTTTAACCGGTCACTCAAACGCTTAAGATCGGGATCTGAACTATCCACACCAAAGATTTCAGCTAGACCATGAAATTCAAAATCATCTGGTATAGCGACTGCAATATGGCCGTCAGCTAATTCGATGGGAGTATTTGATGCCGACATTGATTGCAGCCAAACACGGTCAGCTTCAGGGAGAATTTCATGATCGGCCCCATCTACAAAAAGAAAAGCAATAGCAGCATCAAGCATGGATATTTCGATGTGTTGCCCGCCAGCGCCTCTTTCACGAGCAAATAAAGCCGCGGTGATCGCTTGACAAGCGGCATGGGCGGTAAGTTTGTCAGCGATTAGTTGCCGTAAAAATTTTGGATGGTCGTCATTCATGCCAGTTTGATTCCCAGCAAGTCCTGAAGCAGCTTGAATTGCTGTGTCGTAGACACGACGATGAGAATAGGGTCCTTGTGGTCCAAATCCAGAAAGATCGGCATAAATGATGTCAGATTTGATAGATGCCACATCCTTGTAAGCAACACCCAGTCTTTCTGCTACTCCTGACCGAAAATTTTGAATAACTATGTCTGCGTCTGGCAAAAGATTTTGAAAAATCTTCAAACCATCAGGATGCTGAAGGTCGATTACTGCAGAACGTTTCCCACGGTTACACACTTGGAAACATGAAGAAATATCACCAACGGTGGTCCCGAGCCGTCTCATAATGTCGCCAGTAGGTCCTTGCTCAATTTTTATGCACTCAGCGCCTTGATCCACGAGCAGCCCGGCAGCAAGAGGTCCAGTAATTGCAACTGAAAGTTCAATTACTTTTATTCCGTCAAGTGGACCAGTCATATAGCGACTGTACCTTGTTGGATACTTGCAAGACGATACAGGTGTGCTAGGTCTCATTAGGGAAGTAAATACAGATGGGGAACAATTAAGGGAAAGTTATGAAAGAACTTAAAGGTAAAACGGCCGTTATAACTGGTGCCGCAAGCGGAATTGGTTTGGCTTTAACAAAAACGTTTGTTGAAGAAGGTATGAAAGTGGTCATGGCAGATGTTGACGAAGATTCTCTGGCTAGTACAGCTAGCGAACTTGAGAAAACAGGAGCAGAAGTCTTAGGAGTTCTTTGCGATGTTTCCGACCCATCTTCAGTGAATGCTTTGGCGGAAGCAACAGTAAAAAGTTTTGGGCCGCCACAAGTGCTATGTAATAACGCCGGAATTGCCCCCGCAGGACCGATACTCAACACAACGCCTGAAGAGTGGCAATGGACAGTCGGAGTCAACGTGTTAGGTGTTGCTTATGGAACCCAAGCTTTCGCTCCACTAATGCTGGAAAACGGAGAGGGGCACATCATAAATACCGCCTCTCAAGCAGGTCTCATGACCACTCAAATTTTGGGGATGTATTGTGCCACCAAACATGCCGTTGTCGGCTTTTCCGAGTCGCTTTACCGTGAACTAGAAGACACTCCTGTTGGAGTTTCATGTTTATGCCCAGAGTTCATTAAGACCGCAATAGCTGATCCAGTAAGGCTTCGCCCCGACTGGGTCAAAGTTGATGAAGCGCATGACGCGTTCCAGCCTTTATTTGCAGAAGCACTTTATGCCACCGGTCTTGAGCCGAATGTGGTTTCGATGGCGGTCGTTGAAGCAATAAAAATGGACAAATTTTGGATATTTACTCATGACACAACTGTGCTACAAGCTAATCGAAGATTTGAAGATATTAATGGGGGTAGAAATCCTACCCCTATGCAATCATCTGGTGAATGATGCATTAAGGCCAAGAGAGGTCTATTTTTAATAATATGAAAATTGAAGACATTGATTTATCAGCAACAGAGTTTTGGGGACAACCACTCAACTACCGAGAAGAAGCGTTTGATCTTCTACGTACCCAAGATCCATACCGCTACTTCGAAATTCCTGAAGAGATCACGGAGATGTTTCCTCAGAAAGGGTTCCACTCTCTTGTACGGCACTCTGACGTAGCTGAAGCTAGTCGCAGATCTGAAGATTTTTGTAGCGGTCAAGGCGCAACAAGCGTTGTGGATCTTAAAGGAATCGAGTTATTCGGCGAAGACATGAATTCCTTTTTTGGCTCAATGATCTCAATGGATGATCCGCGACATCAAAAATTAAGAAAGATTGTTTCAAGTGGATTCACACCTCGGCGCTTAGCCGCTATTGAAGATTCAGTTCAAAGAATCGCCGAAGAAATCATTCAGAAAATAGGGAAACAAGGTGAATGCGATTTCGTATTGGATGTAGCCTCTCGTCTTCCGCTCTTAGTGATTTGTGAAATGATGGGCGTGCCAGAGAGTCAGGTAGATCTTGTATTCGAAAAGTCAAATGTGATTCTTGGCGCAGGGGACGACGAGTATTTGCCTGAAGGCCAAGATGTGCTTGGGGCTATCATGGGGGCCGCTTTCGAACTCACGGCATTGATGAATGACATGCTTGAAGAAAGGCAAGACAACCCACAAGATGATTTGACATCAGCTTTACTACATGCAGAAGTAGATGGAGAACGTCTTACAACAATGGAAATCGCTTCGTTTTTTATTCTTTTGTTAGTCGCAGGAAATGAAACAACCAGAAATGCTTTGTCTTGGGGGATGCATTTATTGACTGAACATCCAGATCAGAAAACAGCTCTGTGGAATGACTTTGAAGTACTCGCACCAAAAGCAGCTGAAGAAATTGTGAGATGGTCGAGCCCAGTGATATACATGCGGAGAACAGCAACACGTGATGGTCTACGAATAGGTGATCATGAATTCTCGGAGGGAGACAAAGTTGCTCTTTATTATTGGGCCGCTAATCGAGATCCACAAGTCTTCGAGGATCCACATAAGTTCAATATTTTCCGTGAGGCTAAAGAACATTTTGGTTACGGTGCACCTGGTCCACATTTTTGTTTAGGAGCTCACCTTGCTCGTCGGGAGATAACAGTGATGCTTCGAGAAATTTGTCGGAGTGTTCCCGATATACAAGCCACCGCACCACCTGACCGGCTTTTAAGTAACTTCATAAATGGCATTAAGCATCTACCCTGTACTTACAGTTTCAATAGTTAAGTTAACTCCCAGCACGATTTAAAATCTTCAGCATTTTCAGAAGTTACTCGTCCTTCTTTTTGTAGAGCGAGTAGGTGCGCATAGACAGAAGCTGCGGCTGGTTTATGGAGTTCCTTATCTACGTGTTTATAGATCTCTTCAACAATGCTCATAATAGGGACAGGCTTCTTCGCTAGTTCACTTAGAATCTGTTGAGACCGATTTTCTCGGTGGGCTATGAGGGCTTCGACATAAGGAACAGGATTTTTTATCGGAGGGCCGTGAGTGGGTCGATAGGTTTCGTCTGATCGATGGGTAAGGCGCTCCATGTTTTTCAGGTAGTCGTTGAGATCTCCATCTGGAGCAGGAATCACTGTCGTTGACCATCCCATAACGTGGTCACCGGAAAACAAAGTGTTTTCTTCTTCCAGAGAAAAACAAAGATGATTTGAGATGTGACCTGGAGTATGAAGAGCTTCGAAAGTAAAGCCGTCTCCGGTGATTCTTTCTCTATCGGATACAAAAATATCTGGAACGAAATCTCGGTCACCAGCTCCCTCACCATCCTCGGGTTCGGGCTCCTTTCCTTCTTCAATGGCTTTTGCAACTCGTGCTTCATAAGCTTTGATTGATATTTCAGGGTGTGATCCAAACCCAAAAGTAGGAGCTCCAGTGGCTTCTTTTATTGCAGCTGCGGCAGGTGAATGATCAGGATGAGTGTGAGTGATAAGGAGATGACTTACTTTTTGACCTTCGACTGCTTTCAAAAGAGCCTGAATATGTGAGTCTTCTTTAGGTCCTGGATCAATAATGGCAACCGTTCCACCCTCTGGAGGTCCAATAATAAAAGTCCCTGTTCCGTAATAAGTGAAAACAGAAGGATTTTCTGCCATTACCCGTCGAACAAGTGGAGAGACCTGTTCGGTGACTCCATAAGGCGGTTTTTCTTCAAATAAATGGTTGATCCCCATATCTATAGTCTGCCTTACTATCAGCGGTCTAGCCGTTATTTGCGAAGTTTGTAAATGAAAAGCCTATTTACCGATATGGGATGACAGACTGTTGGAATGCCATTAGAAGACGGTAACCAACTTTCTAACCATCGAGTAGCTCACAAACTAAGGTCATTAATTCGAGAAATTCATACTCGTGTCTCTAATCAAGAGACGCTAGAGCAGGTAGAAGAGCTACTTGATCAAGCACAACAACTTCTGGATGGCCCAACACTCTTTAAATGGTATGAAGTAGATGTAGATGTAGATGTTGATGAAGAAATAGCACACCGGCTTCGAGAAGAACATCGCGATTACTCACTATTTCGCGGCGAGAGCAACCCGCTAGCCCCACCGGTGAGTATTTCAAAGAATGAAGATTCAGAAGGCAAAGAAGTTGTAGTGGGAGAAGTGTGCTTTGACCAAACCCGAGAAGGTCCACCTCGTACAGTTCATGGCGGAATGATCGCAGCGGTATTTGACGACGTTCTTTCTGGTGTTCTTTCAAGTGCGGGAGCCGCCGGATCAGTAACAGGGAAACTCACGATTCGGTATCGCCGCCCAACTCCGATAAACACCGATCTTCGCTTTGAAGCTTGGATTGACCACCAGCAAGGTCGTCGTCTCACTGCTCAAGCTCATTGTTTAGCTAATGGAGAGGTTACTGCAGAAGCAGAAGCTCTTTTTGTTCGCATCGAGATGAAAGATTTCGCAAACTGATGAATAATCTTCCATCGGTGTGTTTCCTGTGTACGGGAAATTCAGCTAGGTCAGTGATGGCTCGTGCTTTTTTCTCTAGCAAGACTTCTGAATTCGAAGCCACAAGTGCTGGAACTTTAGTTTTAGAAGGCCAACCAATGAGCATTCGAACACGTAAAGCTTTAGCTTCGTATGGTTTATCTGAACCCAACCATTTAAGTAGTCAATTTGGGCATTCGCATCTTGCAACCGACCTAGTCGTGGCTATGGAGCCAAGCCATATTTTTTGGATGCGCCGCCATTTTCCTGAGATCGCATCACGAACTGGCACTTTGCCACGGCTTATTCGATATTTACCTGAGGAAGGAGATATCGAAAATCGGATAGCAGCCATGGGCTTAGCAGAAGTTGAAATTGCAGATTGGGAAGAAGTTGTTGACCCGGCTGGAGGAGATCAAGAGATTTTTGACCGCTGTGCAGAAGAATTAGAAAGACTGGTTAATCAACTAGTGGCGAAAATTTCATGAAAAACTCTCATCGGAGAGAAGCTTTTATTCTTGCCGCAGCTACCGGACTATTAGGTGTTACATTCGGGGTGCTTGCCGACTCAGCAGAATTCTCACTAGCGCAAGCAGTAGTACTTTCTTCTCTCACGTTCACTGGTGCTTCTCAGTTTGCCGCAGTGTCTGTTATAGACAGTGGAGGAAACCCGGTCACAGCCGTCGGCAGCGCTCTTTTACTTGCAGCAAGAAACTCTCTTTATGGTCCCTTAGTTGCTCCGTTATTACGTACTCCTTCTCGAATCCGGCGGGCCGCAGCTATCCATCTTGTTATTGATGAAACTACGGCAATGGCTACTGCACAGAATTCGTTGGAAGAATCCCGAGATGCGTTTTGGTTCACAGGAATTTGGCTTTTTATTTTCTGGAATACCGGGACCATAATCGGAGTTTTAGTAGGCGGTTTATTAGAAGATCCAAGCGTATGGGGTCTTGATGCAGCGTTTCCTGCTGCTTTTGTTGCACTTCTATTACCTCATTTGCGTACACGAGCAAAGAGAATCACTGCTCTTATGGGAGCAGTGATAACAGTCGTTGCTGTGCCTTTAAGTCCAGTGGGTTTACCGGTCCTGCTCTCTCTTTTTGCTATAGGTCCGGGTATCTGGTTCCAGTATCGGAAAGGTTCAAAATGAGTTGGACTTCACTTATCGCGCTTTCCGGAGGAGCGTATTTTTTCAAGTTGGTTGGGGTGGCTGCCGGCGACCGGTTATCAACTAGATTTCAATCATTTACAGGGTTTCTTCCGCCTGCATTATTTGCATCAATAATTATTCTTATGTCGGTTGCAGATAGCTCAAATCTTGTAATAGATGCTCGTTTAGTGGGAGTGACAATTGGAGCAATAGCAGCTTGGAAGAAGGCGCCTTTTATTTTTGTCATTGTTGTGGCGATGGCATCAACAGCAATCTGGCGAGCAGTCACCTGAGTGACGTGATCTATTGACTAGCGTGTCACTCGTGGACGCCTCTGAAGAACTTCCGGTTATTCCGCCTGGAGTGTCTCCTTCTATTGAACGTATGTTGTCTCGCCCCCGCCCTAGATGGCGTGGACGGATACACCGCGTAGCAGTTCCTTGTTCAATTCTCACTGCATTGCTTGTAGCTTTCAATGTTCCTTCAGGGGCTGATCGCGCTGGTGCGCTGATCTATGGAGCGGGAGCGACATTGATGCTTGTGGCAAGTTCCATAGTCCATTTTAAAAAATGGCCTATACCTATTTGGGAGAAACTATTTCGCTTTGATCATGCAGCAATTTTTATTCTTATTGGTGCTGGCGCCACTCCGATAGCGATAAGTGCTTTAGATGGGCGTTCAACAACTCTCATGCTGTTTGCTGTTTGGATAGGGGCCGGCATCGGTGTTGTTATGAGACTTCTTCCATTTCATCCTCCGAAAGGATTGATGAATACTTTATATATTGCTCTTGGGTGGGTGCCAATTGTTGTCGCTCCTGAAATATTTCAAGCATTAAGCGGAACGGCTCTCGCTTTACTGATTTCAGAAGGGGTTTTGTACTGCGCCGGAGCGTTAATGCTTGGGGCGCGTTGGCCTGACCCGTTCCCAAAAATTTTCGGTTATCACGAGGTGTGGCATGTGTCTGTAACCACTGCGGTGTGGTTGCATTACGTGCTGATTTTACTTATTGCTAATCCCTAACAAATTTTTACACACTGGGCGGCTAAGTTGCTTATGTGAAGTTTGTATCAACTCTTTTCGTAATGGCTTTAGTGATAACTTCTTGCTCATCTCGATCAATATCTGACCCAACTCAAGCGAAGGATTGTACAGAACTGGTGGAAGCAGGAAGAGTTGTTGCTGAACGGGTGTTAGAAAGATTAGAGGGTCAAACACTAGAAGAGTTAGAAGCCGCTAATCCCGAAGAGCCTCTCGCCCCAATTGATTATCTGATGAGAGTAGAAGAATTCGATAATCAAGCAACAGCATTAGGTTGCGGGAAAGATCAGCTTCGACTACAAGCATGCTCAATGTATGTTGACTTAGAAATCAAAGCCAGCGGAGACTTAGCCCAAGATTTCTTAGCTCCGTACCTCGAAGCCTGCAATTGATGTAAATAAATCTGTGGAGAAGGTAAAAAAATGGCAGTATGCATATACAGCATCTATTTAATGGAGCCCTATGAGTACATCACGATTATCTAAACGCATCGGAGCTATAGCTGAATCAGCCACAATGGCTGTTGACAAGAAGGCGAAGGCTTTAAAAGCAGCGGGTGAACCTGTAATCGGTTTTGGTGCTGGCGAACCAGATTTCGCTACACCGGAGCATATTGTTGAAGCTGCGGTTGAAGCCTGTAATAATCCTGCATCACACAAGTACACGCCAGCTGGCGGCATACCAGCTTTGAAAGAAGCTTTAGTAGAAAAAACAGAACGTGATTCAAAGTGGAGTCCAGAGATTTCGCAAATACTTGTCACCAACGGAGGAAAGCATGCCGTTTATAATTCTTGCGCTGTTCTGTTAGACCCAGGGGATGAAGTACTGTTGCCTGCCCCTTATTGGACTACTTACCCAGAGTCAATTGCTTTAGCTGGGGGTAAAACAATTCCACTAATGACAGATATCTCTAATGCATTTAGAGTCACAGTGGATCAGCTAGAAGCAGCTAGGACAGAAAAAACAAAAGCTTTGATGTTTGTCTCTCCTTCAAACCCCACAGGATCGGTATATCCAAAGGAAGAAATGGAAGCTATCGGACGATGGTGTGTCGAAAACAATATATGGGTTATTGCGGATGAAATATATGAACATTTGACCTACGACGATCATGAGCACTATTCAATTCGCTCACTCGTGCCAGAACTCGCTGATTCCTGCTTGATCGTAAATGGAGTAGCGAAGACTTATGCGATGACAGGATGGCGGGTCGGCTGGATGATCGGCCCAGAAGATGCGATAAAAGCAGCCACAAATTTACAATCTCATGCCACAAGCAACGTCGCTAATGTTTCGCAGCAAGCTGCTCTTGCTGCGGTTTCAGGAGATCTCTTGGCAGTGGAAGAAATGAGATCAGCATTTGATCGTCGGCGACAAACTATGACTAAGATGCTGCGACAAATTGACGGAGTGCAAGTCATTGCACCTCAAGGAGCTTTCTATGCTTACCCTGATTTAACTGCATTCCTTGGTAAAGACATAGGAGGAAAAGTTGCCCAATCCACTAGTGAACTTGCGGGAATCATTTTAGATCAAGCGCAAGTAGCGATTGTTCCCGGTGAAGCTTTTGGAACCCCCGGCTACGCTCGACTCTCTTTCGCTTTAGGCGATGATGATTTAGTTGAAGGAATAAATCGTATTTCTCAACTTCTTAGCAACTAGGCGAGTGAGTAAAGTAGCGTCCTGTGGTTCTTGGAAATCTCCTATAACCGCTGATCTTGTAGTTTCTGGAGCAGTCGGCTTTGGTGAAGTGGTTGTTACAGAAAGCGGTATTTGGTGGTCTGAGTCACGCCCTAATGAAGGAGGGCGTGTTGTCATAGTCCGAGATGGCGTAGACGTTGTTCCTGAAAATATTAATGTACGCACTCTCGTCCATGAGTATGGGGGAGGAGCGTGGTCTGTGGCATCGGATGATTTGATCTACAGCAATTATGAAGATCAACGACTCTACAAACTCAGTCAAGATGGTCAAAGTACTATCCTGACTCCTGAACCAGAAATTAGTAGAGGGTTACGCTACGCAAATGGGACACCTACACCTGATGGCGACTGGTTTATTTGTGTGCAGGAAAAACACTCAGAGACTAATGGTGAACCTGCTAATAGCCTCGTTGCTGTCTCCCTGCATGGAACACAACAAGTTAATCAACTTGCCTTAGATGCAGATTTTTTTTCCAGTCCAACGATTTCTCCAAATGGAAAGCAATTGTGTTGGATCCAATGGAATCATCCAAATATGCCATGGGATAATACAGAACTTTGGGTAGCAGACTTTCAAGATGGAGAAATATCAAACGAAGAACGTATTGGCTCAACAAAAGAATCTTTTTTTCAGCCTTCATGGAGTCCGCGAGGTCAACTTCACGTTGTAACAGACCGAGATAATTGGTGGCATCTCTACAGGCTTGAAGACAAGGAGTTCATCCAACTCACTTTTGGAAATTTTGAAATAGCAACGCCACAATGGGTATTTGGATTAAGCCGCTATGTATTTCTAGAAGAAAGCATTTGGTTTGCGTACTCAAAATCAGGAAAGGACTATTTAGCAGTTTTAGAAGAAGATGGTTCTGTAAGTGGAATACATTTAGAAGCGACGAGTATTGGATCTTTGGCTTCTACAGTTGACGGTGTAGCAGCTGTTGTTGCCTCATATGTGGAAGAACCAGCAGTGGTGCAAATCACAAGCAGTGACCAAACGGTGTGTTCCTCTCCTCGAGATTTAGGATTAAAACCAGAATGGTTTCCGCAGCCAGAATTATTGGAATTTCCGACGTCCGAAGGTGAAACCGCATGGGCGCAGGTGTATGTTCCAACAAATCCTGAATTCCAGGTTCCAGATAAAGAGTTGCCACCTCTTATTGTTCTCGCTCATGGAGGACCCACTGGTGCTGCCCGAACACAACTTCAACTTTCGATTGCATGGTGGACAAGTCGAGGATTTTGCGTCGCCGATGTTGACTATCGTGGTTCAACAGGTTACGGCCGAGAGTACAGACACCGCCTTCATGACAGTTGGGGAATTTTAGATGTAGCAGACTGTGTAGCGATTGCTGAGCATCTTGTTGAACAAAAACGAGTTGACCAAAATCGTTTAGCGATCAAAGGTGGAAGCGCTGGAGGGTTCACCGTTCTGGCTGCCCTAACCTTTCATAATATTTTCTCTGCGGGAGCAAGCCGTTACGGGGTAGCGGACTTAGAGGCTCTAGCTAAAGACACACATAAATTTGAAGCAAGATACTTGGATCGTCTAATAGGACCTTGGCCTGAATCTAAAGACATTTACGAATCTCGATCACCGATAAAACATACGGATCAACTCAACACCCCCTTGTTATTACTTCAAGGATCATTAGACCCGATCGTTCCCCCTAATCAAGCACACATGATGGCTGAAGCTTTAAAAAAGAAGGATCTTCCTTTCGCTCTTTTAGAATTTCCAGACGAAGGTCATGGATTCAGGAAGGCTGAGAATCAGATAAGGGCACTCCAAGCAGAACTTTCTTTCTTTGCCAATCAGTTTGATTTCACTCCTGAAGACTCGCTGCCTTCGTTGACGATCAATTAACAGGTTGCAAACAGTGGAGCCAATCGGGTTAGAATGATCAACATGTATCAGGACTTTGACCTTCTCTTGCTAACTTAGGGCGAACGCCTACATATCGCGTTTGTCCACCTCCTGTTCAAAAACAGGAGGTTTTTTAGTTTTCAGCAAGAAATCAAGGAACTGAACAACCAAAACAACAACAGGAGCAAAAATGGAAAACTCCAATTCCCCAGAACGAGTCGTTATCTTCGATACGACTTTACGAGACGGCGAACAGTCACCAGGTATTTCTTTAGATGTCGGAGAGAAACTAGAGATAGCTGAACAACTCGCGCGTCTAGGGGTTGACTACATTGAAGCCGGTTTTCCTATCGCTAGCCAAGGAGACTTTGATGCGGTGCATGCCATTGCCTCCACAGTAAAAGGACCGGTTATTTGCGGACTTTCTCGTACCGCCCATAAAGATATTGATCGCTGCTGGGAAGCGATCGAACCTGCAGAAAAACGACGAATTCATACATTTATCGCTACAAGCCCTACTCATATGGAACATAAATTACGTATGACTCCCGAACAAGTACTCAAAGAAGCTTCTTCAGCAGTAGCTCGAGCTCGAGAATACACCGAAGATGTGGAATTTAGCCCAGAAGATGCATCTCGATCTGAATTTGATTTCATGTGTGATGTTCTTCAAGCAGCTGTAGACAACGGAGCCGGGACACTTAACATTCCAGACACAGTCGGGTTTGCAACTCCAATGGAATGGGCGCAGCGAATAAAAGACATACGTGAGCGCGTGACAGGCGATTACATCATCAGCACACATTGTCATAACGATTTAGGACTAGCGGTCGCGAATTCTCTTGCAGCCGTAGGAGCCGGAGCTCGTCAGGTTGAATGCACCATTAATGGCATTGGTGAACGAGCCGGAAATGCTGCGATGGAAGAAATCGTTATGGCAGTAAATACGCGACCAGATATTTACACCGGCATTGATGTAGATATACGAACCGAAGAACTAGCGAGAGCTAGTCGAATTGTTAGTCGTTTGACTGGATATCCAGTTCAGTTCAATAAAGCCGTAGTAGGTAGAAATGCTTTCGCCCACGAAGCGGGCATACATCAACATGGAGTTCTTAATGAACGAACTACTTATGAAAT
>TARA_B110000014_G_scaffold263538_2_pt1 | contig 20262 bp, 19 predicted proteins | sample TARA_B110000014 | Tara Oceans TARA_B110000014 (sample SAMEA4396468) | marine metagenome | biome: Westerlies Biome; feature: [MES] marine water layer (ENVO:01000295) within the mesopelagic zone...; material: water (ENVO:00002006), including particulate matter (ENVO:01000060) such... | reverse complement strand
TGATGGCCGCCTTGCACTGCAGAAAGTAAAGCAGTCACTGCTACTACTGTTTTGCCCGAACCCACATCTCCCTGTAAGAGACGGTGCATCGGTAAGTCTTTTTTTAGGTCAGTTGAAATTTCATCTATGACTCTTTTTTGAGCATCCGTCAAAATATACGGAAGTTGCTCAAGGAAGGCTGTTGTTAAAAACCCAGAAACATTATGGCTAATCCCCTTAGCTGATCTCTCTAATTGGACTTTTCGTTGCACTAACTCGAGTTGGATGCGTAAAAGCTCATCAAATACAAGTCGTCTTCGAGCTTCAGCCACTTCTTGCATTGATCCAGGTCGGTGGATTTGAAGAAATGCTGTAGACCGATCAACGAGACGATAACTTTTTCTTATTTCTTTTGGGACTGGATCCTCGAAGCCTCTTACTTTCATAACGCGACGCAATGCTTCTGCTACCAACGCATCTAGATCCCAACTCTGCACTCCAGCAACTTCTGACTGTGGATAAACAGCGACGATCCTTCCTGTTCGGTCTCCTACAAGATCAACAAGTGGATTCGTCATCTGTTTGTTACCTTGGTATAGATCTAGGCGTCCAAAAATTATTAACTCTTTATCTTCGGTTAGTTGCTTACTTCGCCAGGGTTGATTAAAAAAAACCAGTTTCATCCGACCTGTTTCGTCTTTCACGGTTACTTCAACTAACGAGCGGCGGTTGCGCATTCGCCGAATTGAAACCTTTGAAACTGCTACTAACACCATGCCTTCTTCGCCTACAGTCAGATCGGTGATAGTGGTCTGCTTGCTGCGATCGATATACCTTCTTGGATATACCGTTATCAGATCCAGAACTGACCTGACTTCAATTTTTTCAAGCATTTCAGCTTTTCTCGAACTAACACCATGAAGATCGGTGACAGGTCGCTCTTTTAGTTCCCCGAGAGTGACTCCTTTATCAGTCACTACGTCTCTCTATTCAATTCCCAGAAAATATGGATACAAGGGCTGTCCCCCAAAATGAGTTTCTACTTCAACCATTGGATGCTTTTCTTCGATCCAGGCAACAATCTCTTCGGTAATAGAGTCTTCTGCTTCTGCTCCAGTAATCAATGTAACGAGTTCATGATCATCAATGAGTTGACCAATTAACTGAGTTGCAGCTTTGAAGAGTGAGTCTGTGATGACTTTAACTTTGCCTTCTGAAAGACCCAAGTAGTCACCTTCAGAAATGTCACCTGCATCACTTCCAGAGTCTCTTACAGCGATGGTTATCTCTCCAGCAACAACTTGAGAAGCCGCTGCTGTCATGCCTTCTAGATTTTCTTCTGCTGTTCCTTGCGGGTCATATTCCAGAAGAGAGGCAAATCCTTCAGTTATCCCTTTCGTTCGAATAACCCGAACAGTTTTTGAGGTTTGCTCATTCACTTGCTCTGCCACTGGAATAATATTTCCATTGTTTGGAAGTATCACTACTTCATCGGCAGGTACCGCTTCAACGGCATCAAGCAACTGTTCTGTTGAAGGATTCATTGACTGTCCCCCAACTATTACTTTCTGAACTCCTAGAGATCGAAAGATGTCGACGATTCCAACACCATTTGCCACTGCCACGACTGCGCAAGGCACCGGTGGTCCTGTGGGATCCTCTTGGTCACCAGCAATTTGCTCTCTCACCCATGCCTGTTCCTCAGCTTCTTCGAGAAGGTCTGAAACTCGGATTTTGTAAGGTCGCCCTATTTCAATTCCCGCTTCTATAGCTGCTCCAACATCATCTGTGTGGACATGGCAATTCCACGTTCGGTCTCCCCCGACTACGACAATTGAATCCCCCAACTCGCTCCATGCTTCTTTGAAAGATGGAATTTGATCATCATCGGCTTCTAGGAAATACATCACCTCATATCGAGGTCCCTCAATCAGGGACTCTGAAGCTTCAGAATGGAAATTTGTTGCTGAAGAAGTGTTGACTTCTGGAGCTTCGGGCAAAGGACGGCCATCTAGAACATTCAACAATGCATCCAGCAGAAGTAAAAAACCACTTCCGCCTGCATCCACTACCCCTGCCTCTGCGAGCACTGGAAGCATCTCTGGGGTGCGGGCTAATGCGTCCTTCCCGCGTTCAAGTGCAGCCTCAACCACAGTGAGCAGATCTCCACCTTCTTCATATGCTTTTTCTGCAGCTTCAGAAGATTCTCTGACCACCGTCAAGATCGTCCCTTCTACTGGTGTCATGACAGCGCCATAAGCAGCCTTTGCGGCTTCGCTGAGTCCTCTCGCAGTAGACGAAGCATCAAGAACTCCAGAGATTCCAACCTCTGATGAAAAAGCTCGAAGAACTTGAGAAAGTATTACGCCAGAATTTCCTCTTGCTCCCATTAGCGATCCATGCGCTATAGAAGAGGTGATTTCTGTGATTTCAGCCTCTTCAGGAATTTCTTTCAGAGCGTTGACTACCGACTCTGCTGTCATCGACATGTTCGTACCCGTGTCCCCATCAGGAACGGGATAAACGTTAAGCATGTTCAGCGCCTCTCGGTGAGCCACTAAAGCAGCAAAAAATTGATTCATGAAATAGCGAAGTTCCTTCGCCTCGAGGTGAGAAGTAATAGTCACAAATGTTTAGCGTACTCACCCAGTTCGCTCTGACCATCCATCTATGCAATGAAAGAGTTGGAGTAAGGACCTAAAACCCCCTAGCCTTACTGAGTTCCCCTTATAGTGTTTAACTATATTCGGATGGGGCTATTGAGGTAAAAAAATGGCATCAGTATGTGAAATTTGTGGTAAGAAACCTTGGTTTGGTAAACAAGTGAGTCACTCTCATCGTCGTACTAACCGACGATGGAATCCTAATATTCAACGTGTTCGCGCAGTTGTAGGAAAATCAACAAAACGTATGAATGTTTGTACAGGCTGCTTGAAGGCTGGCAAGGTTCAAAAAGCATCGAGGTAATCCAATATGCAAGGTGTCATAAAGTCCTTTGATCCTGGAACAGGTGATGGAATCGTTATAGAGCAAACCGAGTTTCATGAGTACGATCTTGCTCCAAATGCGCTTGAAGGTTCTATCCTTCGGATGCTTCGCCCGGGCCAACGTGTGATCTTTGAATTAGACGCCAGCAACTGTGCCACGTCTCTCTCTTTCGGTTCAGAAGTAGACATGGGAACACCAGGAATTGAGTAGTTCGACTCGTGAGACATACGCCACACCATAGATTTATGCATTCCGCGCATAATGCGACTATGAATTAGTGATGGCTTCTTCCACCAAAAATAAAAATCTCATTGAATGGGTTAATAGTTGGGCGGAAATCTTAAACCCGAAAGAAATTTACTGGTGCGACGGGTCCGAAGAAGAAGTTGAAACCCTTTCACGGCTTCTCCAACAAACTGGAACTTTTCAAAAATTAAACGAGTCTTTAAGACCGAATAGTTACTTAGCTTTATCTGATCCCGAAGATGTGGCACGTGTTGAAGATCGAACCTATATCGCTTCATTAAACGAAATGGATGCCGGTCCTACAAATAATTGGCGTGAACCTTCTGAATTAAAAGAAGAGATGCTTGCTCTTTATAAGGGCTCGATGACTGGACGGACTCTGTATGTGGTTCCTTTCTCTATGGGCCCTCTTGGGTCTCCTATTGCTCATATTGGCGTGCAGCTCACTGATTCCCCTTATGTCACTGTAAGCATGCGAATCATGACTCGAATGGGTCAGAGCGTGCTTGATGTATTAGGTGAAGGTGACTTTGTTCCCTGTGTGCACTCAGTCGGAGCCCCTTTGGAAGATGGAGAAATAGACGTTCCTTGGCCTTGTGATGCAGATAATAAATATATTTCTCATTTTCCAGAAACTAGGGAAATCTGGTCTTATGGTTCGGGGTATGGAGGTAACGCTCTACTCGGCAAGAAATGTTTTGCTCTACGTATAGCTTCAACTATGGCTCGCGATGATGGTTGGCTCGCCGAGCACATGCTTATTCTTTCTATCACTTCGCCGGAAGGTGAGAAAAAGTACGTTGCTGCCGCATTTCCTTCTGCTTGTGGTAAAACCAATATGGCGATGCTTGTCCCAACTTTGCCCGGGTGGAAAGTGGAGACTATTGGAGATGACATAGCTTGGATGAAATTTGGAGACGATGGACGCCTCTATGCCATTAATCCAGAAGCCGGATTTTTTGGTGTAGCTCCCGGCACATCAGAGAAAACAAACGCCAACGCTATGGCTTCAGTTAGCAACAATTCCATCTTCACGAACGTCGCTCGTACATCTGACGGGGATGTGTGGTGGAAGGACATGACAGAAGAGCCTCCTCAAAATCTAACCGATTGGCGTGGACAGCCTTGGACACCTGAATCTGATACCCCTGCGGCCCATCCAAATGCAAGATTTACAGCTCCAGCGGCTCAATGTCCATCTATTGCTCCTGAATGGGAGGACCCTGAAGGAGTTCCTATCTCCGCGATTCTATTTGGAGGACGTCGGGCCTCGAATGTTCCTCTTATAACTGAAGCAAGAGACTGGGATCATGGAGTTTTCCTTGGATCTATTATGAGTTCTGAAAAGACTGCCGCTGCCGCAGGAAAAATTGGGGAAGTACGATTTGACCCCTTTGCCATGCTTCCATTCATGGGATACAACGTTGGTGACTACATCAATCATTGGCTAGAGATTGGAGCTAATGCTGATCCAGAAAAATTACCTCGCATGTTCTGGGTTAACTGGTTCAGAAAAGACGAAGATGGAAAATTTCTTTGGCCTGGGTTTGGAGAAAATTGTAGAGTCCTCAAATGGGTTCTTGAGCGTATAGCAGGACAGGGTGAAATTACAGAAACTGCCATAGGAAATGTCCCTAGCATTCATGGACTGGACCTAGAAGGTATTGATATCTCAGAAGATCAACTAAATGAGTTACTTTCGGTAGATAATTCCGAATGGTCTGAAGAAATACCTCTTATTGAAGACCACTTCTCATTTATCGGCGAACGATTACCAGATTCTTTGACTGCTGAACTAGAAGAATTAAAGACCAGACTAAATAGTTAACCGCTCCCAAGAAACATCGCTCGAATACCTAGACCCATGAGGAAGAGTCCTGAACCTCCATACAAAAGGTATTGGTACTGACGCAAGGACTGACGATAGCTGTATGCGATCCCAACTGTTATAAAAGCCACAAAACCATAAAATAAATGGAATTGTGGTGTATCAATATTTTCTTTTACCATCAAACCCACCCCGATAGACACTTCAACAACGATTGCTAGTTGAGCGATTGCTGTAACCCACCAAAGAAGATAGTGTCGAATTTTTGGTAGTTGATGCGCAAGTAGCGCCCAGAGTCCCGCTACGCCGTTACCAATAACTATGACCCATGATAAAAGTTCATGTATGCCGCGTATCGAATTCAATGCAGTTCCAAAAATCATAAATACTTCATGACAGTTCGTTTTACCATCTCTCTAGTCCAAAAGAAGATCACTTCGTAAAGGTTCTTCTATTGTTCGTGGTACATCTGGGTCCACGAACCACTCTCTTCCAAAAGCTTTCTCATATTGGTCCTCTCCTAAGGTGACAAAAAATGAGTCTGGTGCAATTTGGCTGGCATGAACGGCGACAGCTGCTCTTTTACGATCCAGTACTGTTGTCACGTCAATCGCGTGAGTTATATCTTTCTCTGCCATACCAAACGACTCTTCTGACGATCGCTCTTCCCTTTTAGTGAGATCTTCATCTAATTCCTCACCCGCCCCTATTGCTTCATTTATTGCTTGCTCAACTACTTTCCGGATGGCATCACGATTAAGGGTGACCCAACGTAATCGAACGTTATTCTCTTGTGCCCATTGAGTTCCTACTTGATGCACCTGGATGTGATCTGGGTGTCCATATCCACCATTTGGGTCATAAACAACAATCAGGTCAACCTCTTCACCACTAAGCAACTTTGAAAGCCTATTCACTGCCTCTTCTTTAGACGCTTGCCAAAAACAGTTCGGATGGCTTGTGGTATCTGACTCCACCATTCCGCTGTCTCTATAGCCAAGAAATTCAATTCTGGCAGCACCGAGAATTTCTGCAGATTTTTCTACTTCTGAAGACCGGCGATCTTCCAATTTCTCACCTGTTTCCAAAACTCCTTCAACTGGTTCTCCCTCTTCTCCCCTGGTGGCGACTACAAGAATGACTCTATGTCCCGCTTCCGCCATCAAAGCCATTGTCCCCCCTGTGGCAAGGGCTTCATCATCAGGGTGAGCGTGGAAAAAAACTACCGTTGCCATGTTGTCAAGCCACCACACCTGAAGTTCGAAGAGACTCTATATTCATCCCTGCTTCTGCAAGTATCTCATCAGTATGTTGCCCTGGGTGCGCAGGCGGTCTTTGAATTGTTCCAGGCGTAACACTGAGTCGTGGCGCTGGCATCGGTTGAGTTAGACCAGCAACTTCTGTAAATGTGTTTCTTTCAATATTATGAGGGTGCTGAGTGGCTTCTTCAACAGTGAGGACTGGGGCATAGCACACATCACTCCCAGCCAAAATCTCATCCCATTCATCACGGCTTTTTCCTTTTACTACTTTCGCTATCTCATCTTTCAATTCTGGCCATTTTGTTCGATCCATTTGATGAGCGAATTTTTCCGAATCTAATTCAAGTTTTTGAATCAACTCGCTATAAAACTGTGGCTCAATCGACCCAATTGAAATATATTTTCCATCACTACATTCATAAACGTCATAAAAATGCGCGCCGGTATCAAGAAGATTGCTCCCGCGTTCAGGCACCTGAAACCCTGTTGCCATCATTCCGTGGATAAATCCCATCAAACTAGCCACTCCATCAACCATCGCCGCATCAACAACCTGTCCTGTACCTGTGTTGCGGGCATTCAGTAAAGCACAAACCATTCCAAATGCTAGGTACATCCCTCCTCCGCCAAAATCCCCTACGAGATTGAGCGGAGGAATAGGCCCGGAGTCAGATCTTCCGAAATGCGCTAACGCTCCAGCTAGAGCGATGTAATTAATGTCATGTCCAGCAGCGTGAGCATATGGCCCGCTTTGTCCCCAGCCAGTCATTCGGCCATACACCAAAGATGGGTTTCTTTCCAAACAGACCTCTGGTCCTACTCCTAATCTTTCAGCTACTCCTGGCCGAAATCCTTCAAAAACCATGTCTGCTTTCTCTATCAAACTTAAAGCTACCTCTACTCCTTCGGGAGACTTTAAATCAATTCCTATGCTGCGTCTTCCTCTGTCAATAACCGAAAGAGGTGGATTATCGGGCTGCTCTGACTTGACTGAAGCTGCCCTGTCTATACGAATTACATCCGCACCCATATCCGCCAACATCATTCCGCAAAAAGGACCGGGTCCTATACCAGCCAATTCAACAACTTGAACACCATCAAGTGCGCCCATATTTTCTCCTTTTGAATCTCTATCTTTTTTATTCTTTTTCTAAACTATTAGTGTGCTTGACGATGCTCTTAATGAGATGGGGCCAGCATCCAGGGGGAAGGTCATGCCCCCATCCGTCAATAAGCACGAGCTCTGCATTCGGTATCACTTCTGCTGTTCGCTCTCCACCACTTTGGCTAATTAAAGTGTCAGCCGTTCCATGAATAACGAGAGTTGGAACAGAAATTTTTCTCAATTTATCTTCTCTGTTTCCTTCAGTAAGAGCTGCCCGAGCTTGACGTTCAAAAGCAGCACGCGGTATCGGTGAACGTTTGTCATACTCCCAAAACAGCGCTCGTGCATGTTCTTCATCATGCCATTCAGTGCTCGCCCATAGACGTCGATCGGCTAGTTCTTTCTCAATTCTTTCCTTAGGGTCTTTTGGAGCAGGCGCCATCATTGCTTCAAAGGTTTCATTACTAGGGCGACCAAAATCTGGATTTCCCGTGTTGGAAGCCATCGAGATGAGACTTAGACACCTTTCAGGATGATTAGCCGCAAAAGTTTGGGCAATCATCCCGCCCATAGATAGTCCTCCAATATGGGCTTGTTTAATCTTTAGATAGTCCATAAGCCCTGAAACATCTTGGGCCATGTCAGACAATGTGTATCTGGTTCCGTCAGGTGGTCTGCTAGAAAGCCCAGAATCACGAGAGTCAAAACGTATGACGCTAAATCCTTCTTCTGTTAATCCCGTACAAAACTTTTCATCCCATAACAGCATTTGACTCCCCAACCCATGCATTAAGAAGATGGCAGGGTCGGTAAGGTTTCCGAATTGTTCGTAAAATATATCTATTCCTGAGGGTAGAGAAGCTAATGGCATACACCCATCTTTCAATTTGAAGATGGTTGCCGCAAACCGGGCGATAACGTCGCTTTAATGACCATCATATTTGACCATACTTTTTCTGAGATTGAACCAGAGATTATTTATGATCTACTGCGTCTGAGGTCAGAGATTTTTGTCGTGGAACAGTCTTCTTTGTATCTTGATCTAGATGGGTGCGATACGAATCCTCTGACTCGCCATATCTGGATAAATGGTCCAAATGGACCGATTTCTTACCTTCGTGTTCTAAGCGAACCAGAGGGGGTCCGGATTGGGCGAGTAGCAACGCGAAAAGAATCTCGAGGGCAGGGCTTAGCAACTGAACTTCTTCGTTACGTTGTGGACTCAACCAAAAGAAAGCTCACACTGCATGCCCAAGCACATCTTGCGGACTGGTACACGAGTTTGGGGTATGTGGTAACCGGAGAAGAATTTGATGATGGTGATGGCATTCCTCATGTTCCTATGACTTTTGTTCGCTGAGCACTAGAGCCTGTCTCTTCTCTTGGGTAGGGTGCACTCGTGTCTGAAAATATTTCTCTTCCATCCGGTGCAGACGGTCTCTTGCTTAATCTGAATGAAGAGCAACATCATGCTGTAACTGCTGAATCGACCCCTCTTGCCATTCATGCAGGAGCAGGATCTGGTAAAACTCGCGTTTTGACTCACCGTATCGCTTGGCGGTCTGCTACAGGACTTGATGACTCTCGTAGAGTTTTAGCCCTAACATTCACGAGAAAAGCTGCTGCTGAGTTGAATCATCGGTTGCGAAATCTGGGGCTCCGGGATCAAGTCGCTACTGGAACCTTTCATGCCGTGGCTTATGCTCAACTACGAAATTTTTGGAGAGAGAAATCCCTTCCCGAGCCTGAGCTCCTTACAAGAAAATCTGCATTTATCACAGCCTTATTGCCTCGTGATTATCGTTCCACAAAAGTTTTAGATGTGGTTGGAGAAATTGAATGGGCTAAGGCTCGAAGAATTCATCCGCAGGCTTACGCTGGTATGGCTGAGAATGAGGGGAGAGATATCGGTATAGCTTCCGAGCTAGTTAGTCAGATATATCACGAGTACGAAGACTTAAAAAGCAAACAAAATAAAATTGACTTTGATGATTTGCTTGTGGCCTGTGCCAAGGCAATTCGTTCAGACAGATCTTTTGGTAATGCTCAGCGCTGGCGATTCCGTCATTTATATGTTGATGAATTTCAAGATGTCAATTCACTGCAAATTGAACTTCTTAATGCATGGTTACATGGAAATGAAAACTTGTGTGTCGTAGGAGACCCTAATCAGGCAATCTATGGATGGAATGGTGCAGATGCTGATCATTTAATAAGATTTGATACTCACTTTACTGGTGGAGTGATTGTTGGGCTGAAACAAAACTACAGGAGTACTCCACAGATTTTGCGTACGGCTGCATCTGTTATTGATGTCGAAGACTTTAAAGCAAATAAACCGAGTGGACCCGCCCCAAGTATTTCTCACTACTCTTCTGACAAAGCGGAAGTTACTGGAGTCACTCAAAAAGTGCGTGACAGCCGAGGCCCACACGGAAAATGGGCCGACCAAGCAATTCTCGCTAGAACGAACACTCAAGTTGAAGCGCTTTCACGTGCCTTACGCGATGCCGGGATACCTGTCCGCACTCTCGCTGGTAGTAGCCTTTTTGATCGCTCTGATGTTAAACGGGTTCTAAATATCTTCAAGCAAAACAATCAGCCTTTAAGGGACCTCTTAGGGGATCTACATGCTGGGTCTGACGAAACCGCAGAAACAGATCCAAATATTCAACTTGAAGAAAGGGCCACAGCATTTTCTGAAATACGACTTCTAGCAAATGAATACTTAGCTTTGGATCCATCCGGTACTGGTGGTGGGTTCTTTTCTTGGATAAGAACCCATGTACGCACCTCAAGTGATATTTCTATTGATGCTGTAGAAGTTGCTACTTTTCACTCCTCAAAAGGGCTTGAATGGCCAACAGTTCACATCGTCGGATTGGAACACGGACTTGTTCCAATCTCTCATGCAAGGAATGCTCATTCACTTGCCGAAGAAAAACGTCTTCTATATGTGGCTCTTACTAGAGCAAAAGAGAATCTCTTTCTTTCTTGGGCAAGAGAGCGAATCTTTGGTGATAACAGCCCAATAAAGAGAGAGCCTTCAGATTGGCTTGAACCGATCGATGAAGCTATTCAAAATCTTGATCAGCCTTTAAACCAAATAGGACAAATTGACCAGATCGCTAAGGCTAGAAAAAAAATGACTTCAAAAGTGTCCTTTAGGTCTCCAGTGATGACATCGTTGCGTTCTTGGCGTAGTGATCGCGCTAAATTTTTTGATCTGCAGACATATGAAATTTTGCCAAATGCTACTTTAGATTCTCTTGTCCAAATATGGCCTTCCACCCTCGAAGAACTACTTGAAGTTCATGGAATCGGACCTTTCAAAGCCGAACGTTATGGAGAAGAACTGTTAAGTATTCTGAACCAATTCAGTGAACTTGAACCAAAGACCCCAGTTCTAGAAGGAATAGAAGATGAAACAGAACCAAAAAATGGAGATCAAGAGTTAACTGTAAGCCTTAGAATCTGGAGAGCAGAAATGGCCGCTGGTAAACCTGCATTTACGATTTTTAACGATAAAACGCTGGCAGACCTCACCCAAAAACGCCCAAGGAACATTGATGAACTCCTTGCTGTTCATGGAATTGGGCCAGCAAAAGTTAAAAAATTTGGTCAAGATCTATTGGAATTTTTCAAAGAGTAGCTTCGTCTAGCTCTTTTATCGCTCGCTTTGGTGCTACCAGCCTCCATGCCTCTTCCATCGCTTGAGCGACTTCTGACCAGTCCAAATCAATGTCTAAACGTAAACCCGCCCACCCGGCCGGTCCTAAATATGGGGGTGCGAAAAAACGATCAGGGTCTTGTTCTATTAGTTCTTCTTGAACTTCTCGCAAAGCTTTGAACCAGATAGAAGCGTTTTTTCTTTGTTTTGATTCTTGAACAAAAACAAATGCTGATCTATTTTTCACAGCGAATGCTGGCATTCCATGGTTTAGCCGCTCCTCTGTTTCCGGAAAGTTCAAACAAATCTGTCGTATCTTCAACAAAAAAGAGTCTCTCTGGGATTCAGGATTAGGGCGAGAGGTCATCGCAATTAAGTCATCTCAAAATCTGCAATAACGGGAGCATGATCGGAAGGCTTCTCTCCCTTTCGTTCATTTCTATCTACAACTGTAAATTCCAAACTTTCAGCTAAGACGGAAGAGGCTAAAACTAAGTCGATACGCATTCCTTGCTTCTTGTAGAAGGAACCCCCACGATAGTCCCACCAGGAAAATAGTCCTGGCTGATCAAATTTTTCTCGAAACACGTCGACTAGTCCTATATCCACCAAGTCAGATATCGCTTTTCTCTCCTGTGTTGTCACATGTGTCATACCGGCAAAAGCTTTAGGGTCCCATACGTCTCGGTCATCTGGTGCCACGTTGAAGTCACCGACAACAGCCACTTTGTCTTTCGAGAAATCAATATTGGCCACTAGGTCTTCACGTAAACGATTAAGCCAGTCAAGCTTGTAATGGTAATGATCGTGCCCGACTTCTCGCCCGTTAGGCACATAGCACGAAGCAACTCGTACGTCTCCACAAGTAGCCCAAATGATTCTGGCGTCAGGATCTGGAGCTTCCTGGCCATCAGCAAACCCATGTCTTACGTCTTCCAACCCTACTTTTGAAATTATTGCTACTCCATTCCAGCGACCTTCTCCATGATGAGCTGACTCATACCCAAGGGAAGAAAATACTTCGTGCGGGAAGGCTTCTTCAGTCATTTTTGTTTCTTGGATACAAAGCACATCAGGTTTAACTGCTTGTATCCATGATTCAACACGACCAAGTCGAGCTTTCAATGAGTTCACATTCCAGGTGACAATCCGCATGGAAGTGACGTTAGCGCTCAATTTAAGGAGAAGCCGACAACTGCAGATAATTCGGCTATTGCCTGATCTGGGTCAACTACTTTGATTGTTGTCATCCCCATAGCCCGTGCAGGTTTGAGATTCACTCCAAGGTCATCCAAGAACACACATTTTTCTGGCTCAATACTTAATCTTTCACAAGCAATGTCATAAAACTTTTGATCTGGTTTTCGGCATCCCTCAACGCTTGACTCGATAATCAGATCAAACATTTCAACTACTTCTTGGACATCAGCTGAAAGAGACTGTAACCCAATTGGAGTTATGTTGTTAGTCAGCATGGCCGTCCTAAGGTTGTTAGAGCAACGACGAAGTGCCTCCACCATGTTGGGTCTTAACGCCCCATGTAAGTTTTCAATTAGTTTTCTAGCATCGACAACGAAACCTTGTTCAGCTGCTTCGACCTGAAAAAGTTCAATAAATTCTTCAGGATTGATCTCTCGACGTTCAAATTTTGCCCAAGCGTTAGTGTCTGGATTTGTAGAGTTCAATGTCCGTATTGTGTCTTGCGGTAGGCCAGTTTCAATTTCATAATCTGCGAATGTTTCAAACGGGCTAGTAAGGATCACTCCCCCAAAATCAAAAAGGACTGCTTCAATCATAAGAATCTATGTTATGTCATTCCCAACAACGGAGCCTAGGTGAACAGGAAGTAACCTCACTTCTGTGAACGCACAATTCATTTACACAATGCAAAAAGTTGGCCGTTTTTATCCTCCTGATCGTGAGGTCCTAAAAGACATCACTTTAGCTTTCTACCCAGGAGCAAAAATTGGCGTGCTCGGTTCTAACGGTGCCGGTAAATCGTCTTTGTTAAAAATTATGGCAGGTATAGATGAAGAATTTTCAGGTGACGCTCGTCTTACCGAGGGCTTTTCGGTTGGTTTACTTGAACAGGAACCACAACTTAATATCGAAAAAGATGTTCTAGGAAATGTAATGGAGGGTCTTGGGGAAGTTTCAAGTTTACTCGCCAGATATGACGATGTCTTAGCTGCTTGGGCGGACCCTGAAGCAGATTACGACAAGTTGGGCGAGGAACAGGAAAGTTTAGAGCGAGAGATTGAAGCTGCCGGGGCTTGGGACCTTCAACGGACAATTGAAATAGCAATGGATGCACTACGTCTTCCTCCAGGAGATAGTGATGTTTCGCATCTTTCTGGCGGCGAACGACGTCGTGTTGCTCTATGTAAATTGCTGCTTTCTCGCCCTGATCTATTGCTTCTGGATGAGCCAACTAATCATCTGGATGCAGAATCTGTGGCTTGGTTAGAACGTACTCTGCGTGATTATTCAGGAACGGTGATAGCGATCACACATGATCGTTATTTTCTCGACAATGTTGCGGGTTGGATTCTTGAGTTAGATCGAGGTAAAGGCATCCCCTATGAGGGTAATTATTCAGGGTGGCTTGAACAGAAACGTAACCGGCTTGCGGCTGAGGATAAAACAGACTCAGCTAGACAACGGACCCTTGATCGTGAACTTGAGTGGGTACGGATGGCTCCTAAGGCTCGGCAAGCTAAAGGAAAAGCCCGCTTAGCCGCCTACGACAAGCTAGTAGCCGAAGCTGCTGAAGTCGCTCAAAGAGGCAACGAGTTACAGATCATTATTCCAGCTAATCAAAGACTCGGTGATCAGGTGATAGAAGTTGAGAACCTCTCAAAGGGATTTGATAAAAATTTGTTAATTGAAGATCTATCTTTTATTTTGCCGCCCGCAGGGATTGTCGGAGTGATTGGTGGCAACGGTGCAGGAAAAACTACTCTATTTCGAATGCTGGTTGCTGCGACTGAACAGAATCCGGATTCCCCATACACCCCTGATTCTGGTGTAATACGAATTGGTTCAACAGTAGAACTGGGTTATGTTGACCAATCGCGCGACTCTCTTAATCCAGAACGTTCAGTTTATGAAGAGATAACAGACAACCAAGATTTTGTTCAAGTCGGAACTCGGGAAGTAAATGGAAGAGCTTATGTAGCTTCTTTTAATTTCAAAGGTTCAGATCAACAGAAAAAAGTTGGAGAGTTATCTGGAGGAGAAAGAAACCGTGTTCATCTAGCGAAAGTTCTTAAAAGCGGTTCTAATTTACTACTTCTTGACGAGCCAACAAATGATTTAGACGTTGATACTCTCCGTGCTCTTGAAGGTGGGTTAGAGGCTTATCCGGGTTGTGCTGTGATCATCAGCCATGACCGCTGGTTTCTTGATCGTGTAGCTACGCATGTGCTGGCTTTTGAAGGAGAATCTCAGGTTCGCTGGTTTGAAGGGAATTTTAATGAGTACGAAAATATGCGCAAGAAAGAACTAGGCGCAGATACAGCACCAACACGTGTTAAATATAAACCACTTACTAGATCCTGACTTCATCTTTGACTCTCAGCAAGCGAGCAATTCAAGCACTTTCGTTGCCGCAGCAAAAGGAGCTCCGTCTTCTGGGCGAATTACCATATCTGGTGATTCTGGTGTTTCATAAGGATCATCTATTCCAGTGAAACCTTTTAATTCTCCAGCTCGTGCTTTTGCATAAAGCCCTTTTGGATCTCGTTCTTCGCACACCTGGATTGTTGCATCAAGAAACACTTCAAAAAATGATATTCCGGATGTTTCGTGCATTTCACGGGCCATCTCCCGGTCTCTGCTGTAAGGGCTTATAAGTGGAACAAGGGAGATAAGTCCAGCATCAGAGAACAACCGAGCTACTTCTGATACACGCCGTACATTTTCATGTCTATCTTCTGCTGAGAAACCGAGATCCTTGTTGAGGCCATAACGTAAATTGTCTCCATCCAGTAGATAGGCGGGCCGGCCTGATGCTATTAAGATGCGCTCACAAGCAGCAGCCACAGTGGATTTACCTGACCCAGAAAGCCCGGTGAACCATATTGTGGCACCTTGAAGCCCAGTTGAAACGACTCTTTCTTCTTGGTTGACTCCTTCTGAATGCCAGACAATATCCGGGTTGTGTTCAGCCATATCAGGTTCCGGAGCCAACAATGATGCCTGCTGCGACAGTTGCATTAGTTACTTCATCGAGAAGAATAAACGATCCGGTATTTCGGTTCCTTCGATATTCATCAAAGAACAACGGCTGTGTGCTTCTCAATGAAACCCGGCCTATCTCATTGAGCGTAAGAGATTCTGGATTTTCTTCTCGATGGAGTGTGTTTACATCAATTCGGTATTGAAGGTCTGTAACCATCACTCTGCTTGACCTAGTCGTGTGCTTTAAAGCTAGTTTCATTCGAGGCGAAAGAGGGGAAGTTTCTGACATCCAGCACACCATGGCTTGTAAATCTTGACTTGAAGTGGGTTGGTTGTTTGGTCGGCAAATCATGTCTCCTCGGGAAACATCAATGTCGTCAGTGAGCCGCATTGTGACAGCCATAGGTCCGAAAGCTTCAGATACTGGGCCATCGAATGAATCTATTGAGGAAATTTTTGAAGTGAAACCGCTTGGAAGCACCATCACTTCATCATCAGGTTTAAAAACTCCTCCAGCTATGGTGCCCGCATATCCACGATAATCATGATGCTCATCACTTTGTGGGCGAATGACATATTGGACCGGGAACCGTGCATCTATATGATTCCGATCGCTAGCTATATGCACTTCTTCTAGGTGATGAAGTAAGGATGACCCTTCATACCAAGGCATATTGATAGATCTTTCCACCACATTGTCTCCATGTAATGCTGAAACTGGGATAAAAGTTAAATCTGAAATATCTAACTTCATTGCAAAACTGCGAAATTCTTCTTTTACTGCTGTAAATGCTTTTTCGTCATAATCAATAAGGTCCATTTTGTTAACACACACCACTAAATGCGGGATTCGAAGTAGTGAGGCTAAAAAAGCATGTCGTCTTGATTGCTCTACCACCCCATGCCTCGCGTCGACAAGAACAAGCGCTACATCGGCTGTTGACGCTCCCGTAACCATGTTGCGCGTGTACTGAGTGTGTCCAGGTGTATCAGCAATAATGAACTTTCTCTTCGGAGTGGCAAAATATCGATAAGCAACATCAATTGTGATTCCTTGCTCGCGTTCAGCTCGAAGACCATCGGTAAGCAGCGCGAGATTGGTGTAATCATTTCCCATTTGAACCGAAGTCGCTTCAATAGATTCCATCTGATCTTGAAAAATTGACTTTGTGTCATAAAGCAATCTTCCAATCAGTGTTGATTTACCATCATCAACACTTCCAGCAGTAGCGAAACGAAGAAATTCCATTAGAAGTAACCTTCTTTCTTGCGGTCTTCCATCGCTGCTTCTGAAACTCTGTCATCAGCACGCGTAGCTCCACGTTCTGTAATTCGAGTGGCTGATACTTCTTCGATGATTTGCTCGAGAGTTTCTGCTTCAGATTCCACTGCTCCTGTGCAACTCATGTCACCAACCGTTCTATAACGAACTTTTCGAGTGACCACTACTTCGTCTTCAGCCCGAGTCACAAATTCTGAATCAGCTAGCCACATGCCATCGCGAGAAAATACCGGGCGTTCGTGCGCAAAATAGACCTGTGGTATTTCAACATTTTCCCTAGCTATGTACTGCCAAATATCTAATTCCGTCCAATTCGATATTGGAAACACTCGGATATGTTCACCTTGTCGTATGCGACCGTTATACAAATTCCACAGTTCGGGTCGCTGATTTTTTGGATCCCATTGCCCGAAGTCGTCACGGAAGGAGTAAACCCTTTCCTTTGCTCGTGCTTTTTCTTCGTCGCGACGAGCGCCCCCAAATAGTGCGTCAAAGCGATGCTCTTCAATGGCATCTAACAGTGTCGTTGTTTGTAAACGATTCCGACTTGCACGAGGTCCTGTTTCTTCTACAACTTTTCCTTCATCTATTGATTTCTGCACGGAGGCAACCACGAGTCGTGCGTCTAATTCTTGAACCCGTTGGTCACGAAACGCTAACACCTCTGGAAAATTATGACCGGTGTCAACGTGCATGACTGGAAATGGTAATCGAGCAGGCCAGAAAGCTTTTGCAGCAAGATGAAGCATCACGATGGAGTCCTTTCCACCAGAAAACATCAGACATGGATGTTCGAACTCTGCAGCAACCTCTCGAAAGATATGGATTGCTTCAGCTTCCAAATGGTCTAAGTGGTTGAGTTCATATGTTGTGATACTCATGATTTCTTTCCAAAGTCTTATATTTCTATACATCATGCTAACCCTGTCCATCTAAGATGGTCACTCTTGAAGGTAGAACGTAACGACCATTTATTTGCTGTGGATCTAGCTACTCGTGCTGGCCAACTGTTACTTGATCAACGTAAGTCGCATCCAGGCAGTGATTTTTCGACACTGGGTGACATAGGAGACCAACGGTCTCATGAGTTCTTAATGGACGCTTTGTCTAGATTCCGTCCGGACGATGCGGTTCTTTCTGAGGAGGGCACTGCCCATCCGGTACATCCGGATCGTTCAGACACTCAGCGTGTATGGATTATTGACCCAGTTGATGGAACGAGGGAATACAGTGATCCGCCGCGTACCGATTGGGCGGTTCATGTCGCTTTGGCAATAAATGGAGAACCAGTTGTTGGAGCGGTAGCTCTTCCCTCTTTAGATCTAACTTTGTCCACTGCAGAAAATTTGACAAGTAGATCTCTTGACCCTGTTCCAGAATCTCCAAGAATAGTTATCAGTCGTTCTCGGCCACCAAGTGAATCTGAGTTAGTTTGCGAAGTATTGGGTGGAGAAATGATTGAAATGGGTTCTGCCGGTGCAAAAGCTATGGCTGTAGTTCGAGGAGAAGCCGATATCTATCTTCATTCTGGAGGTCAGTATGAGTGGGATAACTGTGCTCCCGCTGCGGTTGCTTTGTCCGCTGGTCTTCACGTTTCACGACTTGATGGATCTTTGTTGGCATACAACAATCTGGATCCGTGGTTACCTGATCTCTTGATTTGTCATCCGGCTTTGTCTGAATTAGTTCTGAGTGTCTTACGTAACAATAAGGGTGCCTGATGCGTTTGGTAATAGCTCGATGCACCGTTGATTACGAGGGTCGTCTTTCCGCACATCTGCCGGAAGCTATTCGGTTAATAATGGTAAAAGCGGATGGATGCGTTGCAATTCATGCTGATGGTGGCGCCTATAAACCTCTGAACTGGATGAATGCCCCCAATCGTCTCGTTGAGGAGGAGAATGAATGGAGAGTCTCGAACCCTAAAGGAGAGTTACTTACAATCTCTTTATTGGAAGTAATAAGTGATAGTTCATTTGAAATGGGTAGCGACCCTGGTCTGCAAAAAGATGGGGTTGAAGCCCATATTCAAGAATTACTTGCTGCAGAACCTTCTGTGCTGGGAGAAGGTTTCCGTCTAATCCGTCGAGAATTTTTTACAGAGATCGGCCCTGTTGATCTTCTTTGTAAAGATGCAGAAGACCGTACTGTGGCTGTTGAAGTAAAACGACGAGGAGAGATAGATGGAGTTGAGCAACTTACGAGATATCTCGACTTCCTAAATAGAGACTCTGAGTTAAGCCCTGTAAGAGGCCTATACGTGGCTCAAGAGATAAAGCCTCAGGCCAGAGTGTTGGCTGAAGATCGAGGAATTGAATGTCTTGTGGTCAACTACGATGAATTAAGAGGGATTGAATCTAACGTTTTGAAACTGTTCTGACTCTTTCTGATCCAGTTCAAGCACTACGGTAAGTCTTGTGTTAAAACGCCAAGGGCAACGATGGTCTTCTTCGCCAAAGATCCGATGGCGTGGCATCCTGATTACTCTTGCTTCCTTGTTAGCTGTTGCTTTAAGTTTGACTCTGATTTCTACTGGTTCTAGTAGGAAGCCGCATATTTCTTTACTTCCTTTACCTAGCGCTAACTCTGAAACGTTTGATACAACCGAAGACTCAACACCAACAACAACTACCCCCTCCCAGGCTGATCGACTACAAGCAGTAATCAACTTGAACAATCTTTCTTCGGAAGGTTTTCTTACATTGAGTCCTGCTGGACCAATTATTTTTTTTCCTGATGAAGTGAGAACTTGGTTACGTCTAGATGGCGTAACTCCAAAATTCAATGAAGAAACCATCAGATCATCATTAGATCAAGCATATGGAGACATTTTTGTTGAAGGATCAGACGTGTGGCTTACTGCAAATGAAGATGGATTGCTCGAAGTTACGGGATATGCGCCCGATCTGATTTGTTGCAGTCAAGCAGACGTAGATCTTATAACCGCCGCTTTGACCGATGGGAAGAGTCATACAACTATTGAGTTTTTTCCTGTTGAGAGAGACCGTGGTAGAGAGTGGATAGATTCCACTGGTGTCACCCATCTGATTGGAGAATTCACTACCTATTACCCTTCAGGGAGGCCGCGAGTAACCAACATTCACCGTATAGCTGAACTTACTCGGGGTGTAGTAGTAGAACCCGAAGAGGCATTCTCTCTAAATGGACATGTAGGTGAGCGAACATTAGAAAATGGGTTTGTTGAAGACGGTGCCATTGTTTACGGAGTTCTCATACAAGCGGTAGGTGGAGGCATTTCTCAGTTTGCAACAACGTTGTTCAACGCCGCTTTCTTCGCAGGTTTGGATTTTGAAGAGTACAAAAGCCATTCCATATATTTTCAAAGGTATCCCTATGGGCGCGAGGCAACTATCTCTTGGGGTTGGCCAGATTTGAAGTTCACGAATGTTACTCCGTATCCCATTGTGATTTGGACTTCCGTTACTCCAGATTCGGTTACGGTGCAGTTTTACTCTCAGCCATGGGTGATAGGTGAACAAACAGGTCAAACGACTCGGCAAGTAGGAGAAGAATGCACCGCTGTTGAGACTGAGCGTAGCCGGGCTTGGCTAGATACTGGAGAAATAACGGTTGATTACATCCAAGCACAGTATCGTCCTGAAGGGCTTAACTGTGATGGAACTCTTTCTGATCCTTCAGCTTGTTTGATTGATGAAGAATTAGAAGAACCTATTGAGTTAGATCCAAGGTGTCCGAACT
>TARA_B110000014_G_scaffold264099_1_pt1 | contig 20385 bp, 22 predicted proteins | sample TARA_B110000014 | Tara Oceans TARA_B110000014 (sample SAMEA4396468) | marine metagenome | biome: Westerlies Biome; feature: [MES] marine water layer (ENVO:01000295) within the mesopelagic zone...; material: water (ENVO:00002006), including particulate matter (ENVO:01000060) such... | reverse complement strand
CATTTGGGCGGCGGTCGCTTTATTTGCCATAGATGGTCTAGTTGCTTTGCGTCACAACAGCGAGAAGAATCTTTCAAACGTAGACTAGTGAGAGAACCTCACTAGCAAAAGCAGGCGCTTCTAATTCAAGCTTGTGACGGTTGAGGGAACGAGCTGCAATAACCGTAGCGCCATGTTCTTCAAGTAAAGAAGTCATCTTTTCTGCAGCATTTCCTGGGTTCAAAGCATGAGTCATGAAAGCCACAACTTTCTTATTCCAAAGTTTAGGAACCTTTTTTATTTTCCCAGAATCTCCTGGACGGTGACCTAGAAGTATCAGGCCATCAACCCAGGTTCCGACAAAAATCAAATCAGCGTCGGCTAACTCTTTGTAATCAATATTGCTAATCGGTCGAACTGTTACTTCAGCTCCTGAAGACTGAACAGCGCCTCCAATTAGTTCGGCAGCTCTTTTAGTGTTTCCAGTACGACTCTGGTGGAGCACAACAATCTTCATGCTTAGAGTCTGCCCGCAGCAAAGAGGGTTTTCACGCTTTAACTTCAAGAGCAGAAAGGTATTTCATAATTTCTGCACTAGTTAAACCCATTTCACTCATACCTGCCGCTAATACTGCACGATAAGACAGACTTGGTGGACCAGGTGGAGGTGGATGACTAGACCCAAGCGTGAGTGCTGGAATTCCAATAATTGGATCTAGAGAAATCAATAGATCAATCAATCCATTATTCGTTTTAAAAGCTTCGCCTGGTTCCGGAAACCTATCCGGGAAAGAGACTTCTCTTGTTTCTTTACGGTTTTCTTGAGCAACAATATCTGCGAGTTGCCCACGGGTTACCCGCCAAGCACGTCCAACTGCTGTGACCTTTTCTTCTAAAAGTGCTTTATGTGGACACCAAGCCACCCCTCCGTCCCACCGTTGGCTGTATCCCCCAAATCGAATCGGAAGAGAGATTTCCACTCTTCGATCATCTCGTGGAAAAGTTGGATCTTTTGCGCCTCTATGTTCTCCCCACAGAGACTCTTTTGTAGACCCTTCTAAGTACGCCAACATCCGTGCCGTGAGAAGATTGGACCCGTAAGCGACATACCAGACTTCCTCATCAGGGTTAGAAACTATTTGGTCGTTCACTGTGTAAAAAGTTTGTCCAAAGCCCGAGCTGCTGGGTCGTTTTCTGGTGGGTCTTCAGCGGGAATATAACCCAACCAAGTAAGACTGACATAATCCTTCATGACAGCACCACCATCAGTGTCTTCGGGCAAAGGTGAAGGATCACCCCAGTTCATATCTACTTTGTAGCTGCCTGAATGACCTGGTTTAGCTATAAGTTCTGCTTTTGACAACGAGCGCATCGGTTCAAATCCAATTTTAGTGTTACGCCATCCCGCCATTTCATTCAATGGCAAGTTTGGAACATTAACATTGAGAACAGAAGCTTCTTGAGGGGGATTTTCTATAACTGCAGAAGTAACAATTCTTGCAACTTCTGCAGCTGAGCTCCATATTTGTTTATCAAGAACCTCGCTAGCAGCTTGACCTTCAACGCCCCAATCAGTGACAGCTTGACTAATTGCAATTCCGGTTACACCCCCATTGCGTGCTGTAAGAGCAGCCCCAATAGTTCCTGAATGATAAACAGACCTGCCGACGTTAATCCCCGGGTTTATTCCGGACACCACTAAGTCAAACGGCTCTCCGAATAAGCCAAGTCGCGCATAGATGATGCAAAGACCCGGAGGTCCACTTACGGACCACGAAGTTTCAATACCGTCTATATGAGCATCATGAACTTCTGGACGAATGAGATGCACAGAGCCCAGAGCTGCACCAGCACCTGAGTACTCTCTATCAGGAGCAACTACGGTCACATCACCAAGCCCTGTTAAAGAACGAGCTAACTCATGGAGCCCTAAAGAGTCAATGCCATCATCGTTAGTTACCAAAATACGCATAGAGACGACAGTAGCCCGAAGAAATGAACAACTGGTATATAGATCATTAATTCATTAATCGCTTATATGGAGCGAGCTACTCAACTTCTCCCACAAAGCCATTAGACGAGCCGCTTCATCTTTCGCATTATTATGCGCTGTAACTGCTCTATCAACATTTTCTGGATCTTGATAAAGATCAGAACTAGCGAGCGCTTCTTGAGCCGCTAAGACTTCAGCTTCCGCCAACTCCCATTCCTGCTCAACCTTCTGGAGGCGACGTTTTATTTTTAAAGCATCGTCGCTTGGCTTTTTCTTCTTTGTGGAGGGTCCAACTTTTTGTGGAGAATTTTCAACGGATTTTGAAGAACTCTCTTGTCCAGGAAATAGAACATGATCTGGGACTCCGTCATGCCAGGAAGTCACACCGTCACGCACTTCTACTAGCGAATCAGCGACCGAGCGAATCAAGTGCCTATCGTGAGTTATCAAAATGACAGTCCCCGGATAAACATTCAAGGCATCTTCTAAGACATCACAACTAGGTAAATCAAGATGATTAGTCGGCTCATCAAGAATTAAAAGATTCACTGGCATAGCTAAAGTTTTAGCCAAAGCTAATCGAGTCTGTTCTCCTCCGGAGAGGTCTCCTACTTTCCTGTCTGCTGCCTCTTCACGGAATCCAAAAGAAGCTAAGTATGTTCTAAGATTACGGCCATCGGTTTCAACCCCTGGTACTGTCCGTAATTCTTCAAGCACTGAGCGCTTTTCATCAAGAATTTCTGTTTGCAACTGGTTAAAACTTGATAAGTCAACGTTAGTGCCAAGTTTCAAATCACCTTTCAGAGGTGCTAGTTGACCGGTGAGTAGTTTCACCAAGGTGGTTTTCCCGGCACCGTTTGGTCCGACTAAAGCAACTGTGCTGCCGCGCTCAACAGAAAAGGAAACTTCCTGCAGAACGACGTCCTCGTCGTAACCAGCCGTAACTTCATTAAGTTCAGCAACTAAACGCGATGAACGACGGGGAGAAGGAAACCCAAATCGGATTTTTTGATCTCCAACGTCTTCCACAACGATTTTTTCCATTTTGTCTAATGCTTTAATCCTGCTTTGTACCTGTCGTGCTTTGGTTGCCTTATAGCGAAACCGTTCAATAAATTGCTCTGTTTTCTCAATTTGACGGGTTTGTTGTGCCGCTGCCGCACGTTTCGAGGCAAGTAATTCTTCTCGAGCTACAACAAAATCTGCGAATCCTCCTACATATTCAGAGACATGAGTACCAGAGAGTTCTAGTATTCGATTCGCTACGCCATCGATAAAATCTCGATCGTGACTGACAAACAAAAGACCTTTATGCCAGTTTTTTAAATGTTCTTCAAGCCAGTTAACTGAATCAATGTCTAAGTGATTTGTTGGCTCGTCCATTACTAAAAGATCAGGAGAGGAGAGGAGTAGTCTGGCGAGAGCAATTCTCATTCTCCAACCGCCAGACATTTCACCCATTGGCCGTTCATGGTCTTCCGGACTGAAGCCGAGACCAGAAAGAATTCGGTGCGCATCAGACTCTGTTGAATAACCACCGATTTGTTCAAAACGTGACTGGGCTTCGCCTAAGGCCCTTAAATGCCGAGCCTGTTCATGACCTGAACTACAAGCAACCAGATTCCCTAATTTCTCAATTTCGCCACTTAGGTGAGTGACCTGTTCAGCTCCCAACATCACCTGCTGGAAAACTGATCTTCCAGTTTCCGGGGGAAGCTCTTGAGGGAGATATCCGACTCGAAGCTCTTTTGGCCGGTGAACTTTTCCTTGGTCTGGAGATTGAATTCCCACCAAAATTTCCAACAAGGTAGTTTTCCCAGTTCCATTTCCTCCAACTAGAGCAACTTTTCTGCCAGGACCAAGTTGAAGCGAAACATTCGAAAAAAGCGTACGTGGGCCGAAAGATCTAGATAATTCTGAAGCGGTCAGCATAAAACAAATTCAGATAGTTGGAGGGTCCCAGCGAACCACAGCAGCAGCAGAAGTCATCCCAGCTCCAAAACCAACTAAAAGTATCAGATCGCCAGAATCGACCCTTTCAGCATTGAGGGCGTCAACGAGAGCTAGTGGGATAGAAGCTGCTGATGTGTTACCGGTATAATTTAAGACCAACGCGGCTTTTTCAATCGAAATATCTAGACGTTTCAAAGCCGCTTCAATTATGCGAACGTTTGCTTGATGTGGAACAACTAACTTTATCTGATCAGAAGTTACACCTGCTTTATCCATAGCATTTATAGCTGCAGCCTCCATAGCAAGAACAGCTTTACGAAAAACTGCTTGTCCATCCATCACTATGTTGTCGCCATGTTCACAATAAAGAAGATCTGCTGCATCTCCACTGGACATCAAATCCCAACCAAGCAAAGAGGGCTTGTCAGCAGAATTTTCAACAATAACTGCACCTGCTCCGTCACCAAAGAGAATACAAGTACCACGGTCCTCCCAATTAGTAATTGAACTTAGAGAGTCGCTGCCAATAACTAGGATTCGTTCCATGCCGCCCTGAATGAATTGCATTGCAGTCACGAGGCCATAAACGAAACCAGAACACGCAGCATTGAGATCAAAGGCCCCGCAACTCAAACCGAGACTATCTTGAATCACAGAAGCGCTAGCAGGAATTTGCTGATCTGGAGAAGTAGTAGCTAATAAAAGAAGGTCAATTTGATCAGGAGAAACTCCAGCCATCTTCATAGCTTCAAGCGCAGCAGCAGCAGACATTTCAGTTACTTTGCCATCAATATGTCTAGTTTTTATACCTGTTCGAGCAGTAATCCATTCATCAGAAGTATCTACCATCTGAGCAAGTTCGTCGTTGGTCAGCACCCGATCAGGCAAATTAGTAGCCCATCCAGTTATTCGTCCATATGACATATCGTGCGCTCTTTACTGAGGAGAAGTTTTCTTACTCTCACCACGCTACCTCAGACAAGAGGAAGGTAGGGTCTGCTGAGTTATGAATGATCACGAACTAGCCGGCCTACTGGCCCAAGAAACAGGTTCTCTGCTACTAGAGGTAAGAGAAAAAGCTTTTGCATCTGGCAGATCTGGAAAAGAAGTTCAAATGCTTGGAGATCGTTTATCACATGAATATTTAGTTCAGAAGCTTGCTGAATTTCGGCCAGATGACGCAGTTTTGTCTGAAGAGGGAACCGATGACCTTGAGAGACTTAAAGCTCAACGTACATGGATAGTGGATCCACTCGATGGCACTCGAGATTATGCATATCCCGACAGTAGGGAATGGGCAGTACATGTTGCCTTAGTAGTTGAGGGGCAACCCGTTGCGGCAGCGGTAGCTCTTCCAGCAGATAATCATCTTTTTGGAACAAATCAGACTCCGTTTCATTTTCCCCCAGCCCGACAAGAACCGATCGTCATCACTAGCCGAAGTCAATGGGGAGAAGCTGAAGAAGTAGCGAGAGCTATTGGTGGAACAGCCCAAGCATGTGGATCTGCCGGGTTTAAAGCCATGGCAGTGGTATCGGGAGCAGTTGATGTTTATGTGCACCCCAGTGGTCTTTACGAATGGGATACTTGTGCTCCGGCGGCAGTAGCAGAGGCAGCCGGGTTCGACGTTAGTGGAGTAGATGGTGAACGTCTTCATTTTAATAAACCCCGTCCAGTTGTGGCAGGGCTTTTGATCTCTCGTCCTGAATACACAGAAGTGGTAAAAGAAACTCTTCGCTGGTGATTTATTAAAAGGTGTAATTTTCTAAAATTTTAAGGTAATCTTTCTGTACCTTATGCAAGGCGAAGCTGGTGTGAATCCAGCGCTGTCCCGCAACTGTGTACTCAAATTTTGAGTGAGCCAGGTCGACCTTCATAGGGCTTCGGCAAAAATTCTCGCGGAAGAGCGGCTGCTGACAGTTTCCCCTGTCACCCCGTTTTGACGAGGCATAGACAGGAGAAAAATGTTTAATTTACGGTTCTATACAAAGCGAATCGTGGTTGTAATGGCAATGCTATTTACAACAGTTCTAGGATCTGCTTGTAGTTCTCAGCAAGGTTCTGAAGTAATCGCAATTTCGGCAAATTCGGAAACTACAACTACGACAGAAGTAGTTCTTGAGACTACGACCACAACAGAGGCTGAATCTTTGGATGAGCCTTCAGCGCCAGACTACCCCCAAGCCATCATCTCATTGTCGGCAACAGCGACAGAGATACTCTTTGCTATAGGAGCGGGAGACCAGGTAATTGCGGTTGATGAATATTCAACGTACCCCGCAGAAGCACCAATGACAGATTTGTCAGGCTTCACTCCTAATGTTGAAGCAATAGCAGAATATGGACCTGATCTAGTGGTCATTTCTTATGACCCAGGAGATCTTGTTGCAGGTTTGGAACTTCTAGATATAGAGGTGTTGATACAGGGAACAGCTTCATCTCTTGAAGGAACTTATTCTCAAATATCTGAATTAGGAGAAAAAACTGGGCATTCTGAAACTGCAGAAGAACTAAATGAGTCTATTGTTTCAGACCTAGCTTCTCTGGCTGAAGATCCAGTAGGAGCAGGTCTAACTTATTTCCATGAGGTTGACAACACTCTTTACACGGCAACCTCTTCAACTTTCATTGGCCAACTCTATGCACTTTTAGGGTTAGAAAATATTGCAGATCCTGCAGACGACCAAGGATTCGGGTACCCGCAACTATCTCCAGAATACATAATTAGCGCCAACCCAGATTTAATCTTTCTCGCTGATGCAGAATGGGGAGAGTCGGTAGAGACTTTAGCTGAACGACCAGGATGGCCAGAACTAACTGCCGTACAAAATAATCGAGTTGTTGAGTTAGATGAGACTTCTGGGCGTTGGGGCCCTCGAGTTGTTGACTTCTTAACTCAAATACATACTGCAATAACAGATTTAATGAATTAAGTTAGTCAAAATATGAGATCTTCAATCCAAGTCAACGATTCGGAAAAACATGAAGGTCCAGCAAAACTAAAAATCTGGTGGCTAGTTGTAGCCATCTTGGCTGCAGGAACAGTTGTTGCACTAGGTCTGATACTAGGCCCGGCTTCTCTTGGAGTCAGAGAAGTATTAGTTGAAATGTTAGATCGGTTACCCTATATCGATACTGATTCAGGGCTATCAGCACGCGAACAAGCAATTGTGTGGGAAATTCGCCTTCCGCGGGTGGTTTTAGGATTACTTGTGGGATCAATGTTGGCTACGGCTGGTGCCTCATATCAAGGAGTATTTCGCAATCCTCTAGCCGATCCTTATCTCCTAGGGGTTGCAGCTGGAGCAGGATTTGGAGCAACCGTTGCAATTGTTTCAGGCCTTGGTGACGGTATAGGAACTTTTGATGCTGTTCCAATGCTGGCTTTTGCGGGGGCCCTTATAGCTGTAACACTCACTTACTTAGTTGGATTTTCTGCAGGACGTATTGATCCAGTGACAAGTTTGGTACTAGCAGGCGTAGCAGTAGCAAGTTTTTTTACTGCAGTTCAGACATTTGTGCAACAGCGTGATTCCGAAACGATTCGTCAAGTCTATTTCTTTGTACTCGGCCAACTTCGGACTGCTGGATGGGACGAAGTGGTACTCGTTTCTCCGTATGTTGGACCCTGTCTGCTCATCTTATTGTTGTTAAGACGACGGCTAGATGTTCTCGGAGTTGGTGACGAAGAAGCCGGATCATTGGGTGTAGATGTTCGGCTGGTTCGGTTGACGGCAGTGTTGGCGGCATCATTAGGAACTGCCGCTGTTGTTGCAGTAAGTGGACTCATTGGCTTTGTTGGCATCATCGTTCCTCATACCATTAGGCTCATTTTTGGTTTCAGCTATAGAGTGATTCTGCCTTTAACAGTTCTATTTGGTGGAGCATTTCTAGTTGGAGCAGATTTAGTAGCCCGGCTGACTCTTGAGCCTGCAGAAATTCCGATTGGGGTTGTTACTGCCTTCTTGGGGGCACCATTTTTTGTCATAGTTCTTCGGACTTCTAGGCGGCTCTGATGGAAACAATTTCTTGCAGATCTCTTCGCGTGAATTTTGGTGTAACTGAAGTTTTACGCGGGATTAACTTAGAGGTACCAAAAGGTGGATGGACAACAATTGTAGGTCCAAACGGTTCAGGAAAAACGACGCTTCTTCGCGCTATTGCAGGACTTCAAAAATCCCAGGGTTTGATACAAATTAACGGACATGCTCTTGGTGCTTACAGTCGTAAAGAGGTCGCTAAACAGATAGCAATCGTCCCTCAGCAGCCAGTTATCCCACATGGCATGAAAGTCCTTGATTACGTGCTTTTAGGACGAACTTCGCATCTTGGGTTCTTTGAAACTGAAAAAAAGTCTGACATAGAAAAGGCGCATTCAGCGCTAGATGAGCTTGACGTCGGTTTTGCTGAGTCAAGAACGATGGGTACCTTGTCCGGAGGAGAGATACAAAGAGTAGTTGTGGCGAGAGCTTTGACACAAGGATCTCCAGTCTTATTGCTAGATGAGCCAACCACTGCATTAGATATAGGTCATCAGCAAGAGATGTTGGAAGCAGTGGACGGATTGAGGCAACGCCGTGACTTGACGGTTTTAGCAACAATGCATGATCTGACTCTTGCTGGCCAATATGCAGATTCTCTAATTCTGCTAGAACGTGGCGAAGCGGTTGCTTCAGGAACGCCACAAGAGGTATTGACTGAAGAACAGGTCACTCAACATTATGGAGCTTCAATAAAAGTTATCGATGATGGTTTTGGCCCCATTGTTACGCCCGTAAGGAGAAAAACTAATTTGCCAGAGTAATTAGTCCGTAATGTCCGTCAAATCTTCGATATAAAATCTGCCCTCTTCCATTTTGTGAGTCAGCGAAGAAAACAAAAGGTTCTTCTCCAACGGCTAGCAAAGCTTTGGCTTCGGCTAGGGGGAGATGGTTAAGAACTAGTGGGCTAGGGAGAATAGGAGGTCTTGTATTTCCAGGAAGAGTTTCTCCAGCTGTTACAGGCATTGCGTATAACTTTCCACCTCCGTTTCGATAGACCACTCTGTCAATATTCTGATCACAGTCAAAAAAGAGATAAAAGTCATGATCTAATTGATCCATCTCATCAGCAGCTTCTTCTAAACTGATAGGCCGCATAGCTAAACTCTTGTGTCTAACTACTTCACGTTCATCGATGGGGATTGTTGAATACCCAGGGACTTGCCCGCGTTCCTCTGAACTCGTTTCATGGCGGTCAGTTTCCTGTCTTGCTGTTCGGCGTAAGCGATTGAGAGTTTGTTTACGTCTATCCTCAAAACGTTTACGTCTTCTCCTGAGGCGTCTACTTATTTTGTCAACCAGTAAGTCGACAGCTTCAGTCATTGAGCGCCCGGTAGCGTGGGCGCGAATAGGAGTTCCGTTCAGATCTAATGAAGCTTCGGCTATTGCTGGTAACTCCAGTTTAGACTTTGAACGAATCTTGAGTTTCACTACTGCAGCAATTACAGGTTCGTGTCCGAACTCGCATAGGTGTCGGATTTTTGTTAGAGCATTCTCTCTATCTTTAGATTCAACATCTCCAATAGTAAGGAGATCGATATCACAAATATCATGCGGCTTAACCAAGTCATTCCCCCAATTCAGAATTTATATTTTGATGTAACTGATCTTCGCGTATTTATCCACCGATGTCATGTAAATTCGGTACAGAATTCATAGATGAGCATTTTGTTATCTGAAGCACTTGGTTTATCCCCTCGCGAAATGGTTTGCACCGTCGGAGGAGGAGGTAAAACAACAATGGTTCTAACCCTTGCTTCAGAGGCGTTAGCAGCCCATCATCCAGTAGTAGTGACAACCACAACCAAGATGGGACTAAATGAATCCAGCGGACTTATTTCAGTTAGTGGCGATAATCCGCTGCAGGAAAGCCAAGCGGTTCGTTGGATAGGGAAAATTGAGGGCAAAAGAGTTCTTGGCCGCAGAAAAGAAGAGATAGATGTATTTTTCTCAAATTTTTCAGGGTGGCTTCTTGTTGAATCAGATGGCGCTCGACGTCGACCGATAAAAGCGCCAGCAGATCATGAACCATCTATACCGGCACAGGCAACTGTAGTGGTGTTAAACATTGGACTTGACGCAATAGGGAAGCCGATTATTGATGTAGCTCACCGGCCAGAGATAATGGCAAAGATACTAAGGGAAAATATTGATGCTCCAATCACTCCTGAAATGGTCGCGTCTTTAGTGATTCATGATTTAGGAGGCAAAAGACAGATCCCAGACTCTTCTCGGTTTCTACTGGCATTAACTAAGTGCACTGAAGAACGTGAAGTTTTTGCTAACCAAGTAATAGACATTCTTCTTGAGAAAAGAGAATCCCCTGAAAGGGCAATTTTAATTGGAGAACCTGGAGAGGTTATAAAGTCCGAAATTCTTATGTAATTTCCACAGAAGTTGTGACTTGGTTATAAAAATCATTTCCTTTATCGTCAATAACGATGAAGGCCGGAAAGTCTTCAACAACAATACGCCATATAGCTTCCATTCCTAATTCCGAATATTCAAGCACTTCAACTTTTTTGATGGAATCTTTTGCTAAGCGCGCTGCCGGACCCCCAATGGACCCAAGATAAAACCCTCCGTGTCGTGAACAAGACTCCGAGACCTGAGTTGATCGGTTACCTTTAGCAAGCATCACTAAACTTCCACCAACAGATTGGAATCGTTCAACGTATGGGTCCATACGTCCCGCAGTCGTTGGCCCAAAAGAACCCGATGCATATCCCTCCGGCGTCTTTGCTGGGCCAGCGTAGTAAACAGGGTGATTTTTTAAATAGTCCGGCATTTCTTCACCAGAATCAAGCAATTCAGCAATTTTTGCATGAGCAATATCTCTAGCTACTACAAGAGTTCCTGTAAGTGAAAGACGTGTAGTCACTGGATGCTTGGACAGCTCGTTCTGTATCGCTGCCATTGGCTGATCAAGATTAATCGGAATTACTTCATCTGTAAGTTCGTTGCCAACTACCTCGGGAAGGAAACGCGCAGGATCCTCTTCAAGAACTTCGAGAAACACTCCATCTTTAGTAATTTTTCCTAATGCCTGTCGATCTGCTGAGCAAGAAACAGCGATACCAACAGGATTTGAAGCACCATGACGAGGTAAACGAATCACTCGAACATCATGACAAAAGTATTTACCTCCAAATTGCGCTCCAATACCAAAATTGCGTGTCATTTCTAAAACACGTTCTTCCCAATCCAAATCGCGGAAAGCATGCCCGGAAATAGTTCCAGATGTAGGCAAGTTATCGAGGTAATGTGCCGACGCGTATTTGGCGACTTTCAAAGTATGTTCTGCTGAAGTGCCACCAATAACAACAGCTAAGTGGTAAGGAGGGCAAGCAGATGTGCCTAGATTCCGAAGCTTCTCTTCAAGAAATACACTTAAACTTTCAGGATTTAGTAGAGCCTTTGTTTCTTGGTAAAGAAAACTCTTATTTGCTGATCCGCCACCTTTGGCCATAAAAAGAAACTTGTATTCTTCTCCATGGGTGGACTCAATCTCAATTTGAGCTGGCAAATTATTGTTCGTGTTTTCCTCTGTGAACATATCCAGAGGAGCTAACTGAGAGTATCTGAGATTGCTATTTTGATAGGTGTCATATATCCCGCGTGATATTTCTTCTCGATCGTCGCCTTCTGTTAGAACCTGCTGTCCTTTCTTGGCGGACACAATCGCGGTGCCGGTATCTTGACAAGAGGGAAGTACCCCACCTGCCGCAATACAAGCATTCTGAAGTAATTCAGTAGCAACAAACCGGTCGTTGGTAGAAGCTTCAGGATCATCAAGGATTGCTGCCACTTGCGATAAGTGCTCGGGACGCAAAAGATGTGCTATGTCGCGCATGGCAGTAGCGGTTAATAAACGGATTGCTTCGTTGCTGACTTCCAAGAACTCTTTCCCGTGAGGGCCTTCAACTAGTTGGACTCCTTCGTCAGAGATTTTTCGAAAATTCGTTGTTGTATAGGGGTCACTAGTAAGTGGCAACAAATCAGTGAAGTTGAACTTCGCTTCATTCATAAACACAACGGTAGCGCTGTGTTAAGCAACACTGGGGTTAATTAGAAGATAACTCTGAAACGATAGGAGCCCAGAACTCAAGATTTAAGTGTCGAGAAACAGAATAGAAGGTCATTCTGTCAACACAATCACCCCAACGAGCGGTAATTCGGCTAGCAATTTGATCGGGTTCACCGACTATGGCAAAAGTTTCAAGTATCTCATCATCAATAAGATCCCCCATGGCGACCCACTCGCCTTTCTTTGAAAGAGTGTTCAATTCGGTTTGAAGATCACCCCATCCATGCATATCTAAAACAGGTCTATAAGCCGGAGTAGACGCATAAAAAGCGATTTGTTGACGAATTCCTCTAGCGGCATCTTCCATTTCGTCTTCGTTTCGTCCAGTGACAATAAATCCAGGTCCAGAAATTTCAAAGTCGGCAAGGGTTCGTCCCGAAGCAGCTAAGCCTTTTTCTAATGCCGGCAGAGTTACTTCACGCAAGTACGCCTCTGTGGAGAAACTATGACAGACGATGCCGTCACATACTTCGCCGGCAACTTCAGTCATCATCGGTCCAACAGCAGAAATAAAAATCTTTGGTATGCCCGACGGATTGGGACCAGGATTGAAGAAAGGGGTCATAAGGGTGTGTTGATAAAATTCGCCACGAAAGTTAAGCCGTTCCCCGGTTTCCCACGCATCCCAGATAGTCCGGGTAGCTAGGATCATTTCCCGCATTCGAGCTGCAGGCCGAGACCATTCCATGGAAAAACGCTTAGTTATATGCGGTTTAATCTGAGTACCTAACCCAAGAATAAATCGTCCGCCACTATACCTCTGTAGGTCATATCCCAAATTCGCTAGAAGCATAGGGTTACGAGCGAAACCCACTGCAATCCCTGTTCCAAGTTCAATACTTTCCGTATGCTCAGCTGCGATCATATGCGGTAGAAACGGGTCATGGCTTGTTTCTGCAGTCCACGCACCCGCATACCCACCCGCTTCAATTTCTTTAGCAGCAGCAGCTATTTCAGAGAACCCACCACTGTTAGAGGTGGGTAAGGCCATTGGTAATCCACTATCAATCTTCATGACAAAACCATAGCGCAGAGAGAAACCGGCGATATGGTCCGGACATATGGAACTTATTTTGATTCGACATGGCTTACCCGTAAGAGTTGACAACTCTGACACCGGTGAAGAAGCTGACCCTTCTCTTTCTCCTTTAGGGGAGCGTCAAGCTCAGGCACTCGCTGACTGGTTAATTGAAGGACCCGGAGCACAAAAAGTTGATGCAATTTACTCGAGTCCCAAAAAACGAGCATTCGAGACAGTGCAACCTTTAGCAAACGGCCTAGGACAAGAAATAACTATTGAGCCGCGAGTAGTCGAATACGATGCTGGAGAAACTGCGTACATCCCCATTGAAGAAATCAAAGGAGAGCCCGAATGGTATGAAATGATCGCAGCAGGCATACCCGACCCCAAAGCTTTCCAAGAACAGGTAATAGATGGGCTTGAATCAATTATTTCAAACCACTCTGGCGACAGGGTAGTGGTTGGTTGCCACGGAGGGGTTATAGCGGTTTATCTCGCTCATCTCATGGGAGTAAGGCAGCCATTATTTTTTGAGGCGCACTACACCTCAATAAATAGAGTGATGGGAGCCTCAACCGGTGAACGAAGCGTTGTCTCAATGAACGAACTTGGTCACCTACAAGTAGCTAATGTTCCGCTTTCCTCTCACCCGAAAAGTTAATCTAATTCGGGGAAATTTTTAAAATAATCTAAGGCTTCTGGATTTGCAAGCGACTCAACATTAGAAATAGGAAGTCCTTCAATAACGTTCTTTACCGCGAGTTCAACAAGCTTCCCTGATCTTGTGCGAGGAAGATCAGGAACATTCAAAATTATGGCTGGCACATGCCGGGGAGAAGCGCCGTCACGAATTGACTGACGGAGACGGTTCGCTAAGGAGTCATCAAATAAAAATCCATCAGCAACCACTACAAAGAGAATAATTCTGACATCACTCATCCAGGATTGCCCTACAGCAAGGCTTTCTGAAATTTCATCAAAAAGATCAACTCTTCGATATATCTCTGAAGTTCCTATACGGACTCCACCAGGGTTGAGCGTTGCATCAGACCTCCCAAGAATAATGAAGCCACCTGCTGCAGTTTTCTCAGCAAAATCACCTTGATGCCACAGACCTGGAAACTTTTCAAAATAAGTGGATTTATAACTAATATCTTCTGGATCATTCCAGAAACCTATAGGCATAGAAGGAAATGCTGATTTACACACCAATTCACCTTGAACACCAACATCAACTGAACTTCCATCATCATTTAGAACTTCTATATCTTGACCAAGAATCGGTCCTTGTATCTGTCCAGCAAAAACTGGCTTATTAGGGTTACCTCCTACTAAACACCCACAAAGGTCTGTTCCCCCAGAAATTGAAGCGAGATGAACATCTTCTTTCCATCTTTCATAAACATGGGTAAAACTTTCTGGACTAAGAGGGCTCCCAGTGGAACAGATCGTTCGTAGAGTCTTTAAGTCATGAGTTTCTATCGGACGCAAACCTGCGGAAGAAACAGAGTCAATGAATTTAGCTGAAACGCCTAAAAGAGTTATGCCGTTTTGGTCTACTAAATCAAATAATCGTGATCCATCCGGGTAAAAAGGGGACCCATCAAAAACAATAAGTGTGGCTTCTGCAGCCAACCCAGCTGCTAGCCAATTCCACATCATCCATCCAGCAGTAGTGAAGTAGAAAACACGATCTCCTGGACGAACATCACAATGTAGACGATGTTCTACAAGATGTTTGAGAAGCAAGCCACCTGCTCTATGAACAATGCACTTCGGAGCCCCAGTTGTGCCAGAAGAATACAGAATATAGAGAGGGTGATCGAATGGAAGATTTGTGAAAGAAACTTCTTTCGGTTCAAATAAAGAACGAAACTCTTCAAAAGTCTTACATTCTCCTAACAGAGAGACTTCACTTTCGTCATCTGAAACAACTACAACTTGCTCCACGCTTGGGAGCTCTTTTGTGACATCAATAATTTTTTCAATCAAACTAAATTGTCGACCACCGTACTGATAACTAGTAGTAGTAAAGAGAACCTTTGGTTTTATTTGGCCAAATCGATCAAGCACGCCCTTTGATCCGAAGTCTGGAGACACCGAAGAGAAGACAGCTCCGATTGATGCACAAGCAAGCATTACAGCATAAATCTCTATTCCGTTTGGCAACCAAGCAGCGACTCGGTCTTTTTCTGTGACTCCTAAAGCTCGCAAGGATTGTTGGAGTTGTGAGACAAGGCCATGTAGTTCAGCCCAAGAAACTTGATCTGAGAGTCCATCCTCCGAGTAAGAAATTATCGCTGGAGCATCGTCCGAGCGACGTAATAAATTTCTGGCGTAGTTCAAAGAAGATCCAGAAAAAAACCTTGCTTCAAATAGATCAGACCCAGATGAAAATGCTGGACTCTCTCCACGTTCTCCGATTACCTGAAAGTGTCGCCAAACCAGATCCCAAAATTCGGATGGATTTTTTACAGACCATTCATGCAGATCTTCTTCTGGAATACCAGCGGCAGCAGAAAATAAAGTCATTTGACTAGAGCCTGATTTCTCATGAGACGGGGCCCATAAATAATTATCCATCGCCGACGAGCGTAGTCAGAGTTGAACGAGCCACAATAGATGAGTGAATAAAAAAATAGAATCTCAAGGCTTATGGTTTGAAGAGTTAACAGCCGGATTAGTGATTCAGCATGATATAAAACACACAGTTTTGGAATCCGAGAATGAAGATTTTTGTCTGAAAACGCATAACCCTCAGCCTTTACACCTGGATCCCAAGTTTGCGGCTACAACGGTTTTTGGACAGCGAATAGTCAATAGTTTGCTTACTTTAAGCTTGGCAGTCGGGGTAAGTGTTCGAGATACAACTCTTGGAACCACCGTGGCAAATCTCGGATTTGAGGAAACAACTTTCCCTAATCCAGTCTTTTTAGATGACACTTTGTCATTTGAGACAGAAGTTGTTGATTCTCGAGCATCTTCTTCTCGACCGGAAACTGGAATTGTTACTTTTGAACACCGTGTATTCAATCAAATGGGAAATTTGGTTTGTCGTTGCCGTAGAAACGCTTTGATGCATCGAAGACCTTCAACTCAAAAGCCGGTGGGGGGTACTGATGTCTAATCGAAGTGAAATGCATTTAAAAAGCTTGAAGATTAGCACTAGTTCAGCGAGTTGGAATTCAGCCGGATTTCACATAACGGAAGTTAAGCCAAAAATTTCTGCTTGTGTCCTCAATGACGTTCTACTTGAGTTTGATAATGAGCCTAGTGAGCAGGGAATTTATGCCATCGGAACAGAAAGCATTGATGGAGACATCGATGGGCTGAATTTTTTTATCGAGTCAACTGAAGTTAAAGAAACTCATTTGGATTCAAGGCACCCAAATTTTGTCAGTCGAATAGACCATCTTGTAGTCACAACCTCGGACTGTGACCGAACAACGAAAGCATTCGAAGAGGCAGGTATTGAAGTTCGTCGAGTTAGAAACTTTAGCCTTGGCACAACAGGAATGAGGCAAACATTTTTTTGGCTAGGTGACGTAATCCTTGAACTCGTTGGACCTGAAGTCAAGAGTGATGATGAATTAACAAAAATCTGGGGCCTAGCTCTTATTTCTGAAGAAATAGAAAAAACTGTTGATTTTCTTGGAGACTTTGCGACTCCACTCAAACCCGCAGTTCAACCAGGCCGGCTAATCACAACAATAAAGACAAAGGTTCTAGGCATAGATGATGCTTTAGCTATTATGACTCCCCATAAAAACAGGGGATAACTTTACTCTAGATATTCTCATTCATTCCCAATAGCGTCTAGAATCTAATTTATGGGCTACTCCAAATCAGAGATTGAAGAGATCCACATCACCGTGGGCCGTAGATTGCATGCCGCAAAAATGCGTTACAGCAGATCCCGGTATGCCGTGGTGAAGGTTCTTCTGGAAGGTGGCCGGCCAATGACGCTGCCAGAGATACTTGAAGAAGGAAAGACTCACGGACTGGCACAAAGTTCTGCATACAGGAATCTCAGCGAAATGTCGGAGATAGGAGTCGTTCGACATCTGCACTCTGGTGATGACCACGGTCGGTTTGAGTTAGATGAATCTTTGACTGGACACCATCATCACCTTGAATGCACTGAATGTGGTCGTTTAGAAGATTTCGTGGTACCAGAAGAATTCGAACAAATCATAAAGGATTTAGTTAAAGCAACTGAGCAGCAAGGATTTATAGCTGGTAGTCACCGCTTTGACGTACTCGGACGATGTCTAGAATGTGTTTAATTCATGTCTCAAAAACGTCAAGCTGCACGAGTGGTTCTATTAAACCAATCCAACGAAATTTTTCTTATTCATTCTGAAGATCCTATTGACCCTTTCAAACCATCTTGGTGGGAAATTCCAGGCGGAGGAGTCGGGTGGGGAGAAGATTCTGCTACAGCCGCCGCAAGAGAGTTATGGGAAGAAACTGGAATAGAAGCAGAAATGGGACCGGTGATATGGACACAGCAAGTCCAGTTCACTTTCGGACCCTACTTCTTCGACAACGATGAAAAAATTCATATTGCATGGTGTGACGGAGGAGAGTACCAGCCAAAACATCTTGAAGCATTAGAGGCCGCGGCGTTCATAGAAGCTCAATGGTGGTCTGTGGAAGATTTATTGTCTTCAGATTTTCCTGTTTTGCCTGAACGTCTAAGAGAATTTTTCCCTGATCTAACTCAAGGGAACATCCCCTCCACGCCTATAGATATTTCTCCTAAGAACTCTGATTAAGGTCTTCGATCAGTCCCGCTATGCCACGCGTGACCATTTTTGAAGTCAAATGAGCCATCTCTTCAGCAGGTTTTCTCTGCCCGTCCTGCATCCAGTGACGAAGAACCCCCAAAATTAAACCAAATGCTCCGGAAGCCGCGGCAACTGATTTTTCAATATCGAAATTTACTGAAAAGTTTTTAGCCAAACGCAAAGTCATGTTGTCTTGTATCTTCCGAAGCTCATCTCTAACTTCTGCGTCTTGGATATCTGCCCTTCCATAAAGAAAGTTGAAAGCATCTGGATTATTTTCAAAGAATTTAAAGAACCCTGATATCCCTAACTCAGCCCATTCCAAAGGACCGCTAGAAGATTTTCGGTGTGAATCAATCGAGTCCTGAACTTGAACCAAAATTTCACGCAGAACTGAGAAATACATTTCTTGCTTTGATTCAAAATGTTGATATAAAACCGGCTTTGTTACCCCGGCTTTTGCAGCCAAGTCATTCATTGATGTTTCGTGGTACCCCTGACGAGCAAAAACATGCAAAGCAGTTTCTAATAGTTGTTGACGACGTTCAGAAGCAGGAAGCCGCACAACCGTTGAACTATTAGCCATACTTTCAACGTAGTCAGGAAGAGGAACCCATTTCTTATTGGGTAGAAATTATTCTTTGTCTAAATCATCTGCTGCTTTTACCGCATGATGCAAAACAATAGATGGGGCAAGAAAAAATGAACCGCATATAAGCAAAATAACTAACGAAATAGCTACAGCATTTGTAAAACTTGTCATGAAACCAATAGCAAAAATGACAAGCGCAATAAGAAAGGAGCAGTATCCACAGCGCTGCCCTACTTGAGCTAGTCGCGCTAACCGCTTTCTTTGAAGAAGAACAGGGTCATCAGGAAGAGACATGAGTCCAGCCTGCCTCAATGATCAGGTTCTCCAAACGTTGAGACATTTTTTTAAAAGAAAGCTCGCGTGAAGCTACTTTATGGTTGTGCTCTAGAAGAATATTCAATCCATCTGAATCATTTAATCTCTCACGCATGGCTCCAGTATCTTCAGAGGCAAACCAGTGAAACCCTAAGCCCCTTAACTCATCAGCAACTGGATAGTTGCCAACAAAAACTGGTCGACGGTATAGCGCTGCTTCAATTGGGGGATTGCCAAAACCTTCCCAAGTAGATGGAAAAGCAATAAGGTCAGCGGCAGCATAAATATCAGAACGGTTGTCAAGCGAAGCATGGATAACTGGGCAGTTCGCTGAAGAAAGTTCTTTGGCAAGTTTTGATTCATAACCATCTTCCGCTGGTCCAGAGATCCAATATGTTCCTCCAAGACTTTCAGTTACCTGTATCGCTTGATGAATACCTTTGCGTTCGATGGCTCGTACCGGATGGGCTACAAGAAGCATTTCATCAGGGACACAAAGTCTGTCTCGAGTCTCATCTCTGTCGCCCTGCTCCACGTCTATGTCGAAGCCGTTATAAATAGTGGTGGCATCAATACCTCGCTCGGACATTTGCCGACGAGTCAACTCATTTATAGTCACATGACGCCAAGCCGGATCATCAACCGGAAGGTCTTCTATATGAGCAAATCGTTTACGTTGCCAGGGAGGATCATGATGGTGAATAATTGCTGGACGCCCCCTCAAAGCCTCCACGGCGCAATTTGATGCAGCAAGGTTTAGCGGAATTGAGAGAAGATTCTCGACCACGACTAAATCTTGACCTTCAAGAGCATCACAAAGTTTGTTTATATCTGGAACTTTGCTTTCTCCTATTCCGAGTCCTTCTATTACTCTTGTATCACCAGAAGCTTTCCATCCTGGCTCAAAGGAACCTGCTACCCAAGAAATATCAAAACCAAGTTCAGCAAGAACCACAGCCCAATTTTGAGCGACAACTGAAACACCGTCGGTAGGGCCGAATCTAAATGATAAGAAAGAACATGTAGGCATGGATCACTCAAGACTATTTGATACTAATTTGAAAAATTCAGTTAACCAGATAATGGAAGAGAATTGGGTTACTGAAGGTTACGCTGCCCCAAATAAGAAGACATACCCTTGGCAGTGGCTTTGGGACTCTTGTTTCCATTCACTTATTTGGCTTGAACTGGGTAGACCTGACCGAGCAGAGCAAGAATTGACAGAAATATTCCGTCCACAATCAGATTCAGGCTTTGTCCCTCATATCAATTACGTTTGTGATCCAGATATACATTCTGATCTCTGGGGACGTTCACATGGATCTTCAATTACTCAGCCCCCCATGTACGGACACGCAATTGCAGCACTTGATCGTGCTGGGATACACATAGACCAAGCATTACTATCGTCAGCAACCGCAGGTTTATCTTTTCTAATAAACGAACGAGCACGCCACGATTCAGGTCTGTTACTGCTGTGTCATCCGTGGGAGTCAGGAGCAGATGACAGTCCAAGGTGGGATGATTTTTGTCCCGGCGGGTTTGATAAAGAGCGTTGGAAGAAACAAAAAAATATTTTAGTAGAGACAATAGAGCAAACTTCTGATGGCTCTCC
>TARA_B110000014_G_scaffold33946_1_pt1 | contig 20472 bp, 17 predicted proteins | sample TARA_B110000014 | Tara Oceans TARA_B110000014 (sample SAMEA4396468) | marine metagenome | biome: Westerlies Biome; feature: [MES] marine water layer (ENVO:01000295) within the mesopelagic zone...; material: water (ENVO:00002006), including particulate matter (ENVO:01000060) such... | reverse complement strand
ACTACAACCACCACGAGCACTACAACCACCACGAGCACTACAACCACAACAACGCTTGCCCCTGAACCACCCTCTATCTCAGATTTACTGAATGCCTCATTCCCATTGAATATTGCGCACGCAGGAGGAGACCAGGATTATCCACACTCAACCATGTATGCCTTTCAGCAAGCAGTAGTAGAGGGCGCTGACATATTAGAGATGGATGTTCGCATTACTGCCGATGGGGTTCTAGTTGTGCATCATGATGAAACTGTTGATGGAAACACTGGGGTCTCGGGGACGGTCTCTGAAATGACTGTTGCTGAATTGCAGCTCTTAGATAACGCATGGTGGTGGTCCCCTACTTGCTGGCCTTGTCGTGATCTTGGTGAAGGAGACTACCCGTTGCGAGGTGCACGTACTGGGGACACATCTCCTCCAGATGGTTTTACTTCAGAAGATTTTCGTATTGAAACTTTTTTTGACATCGCTTCAGCATTTCCAGAAATGCCGTTGGATGTTGAGATAAAAGATGAAGGTGCACTTGCTTCAGAAGCTATCGCTGCTTTGATCTCGGATATTGATGCACTTAATCGCCATGATTCTGTAATTGTGGCTTCTTTTTCTTCGGATGTTATTGCAGAATTCAAACAGGCTGCTGGGCCTGATATTGCCACTAGTCCTGGAACAGATGAAATGGTTGCCTGGGTTCTCAACGGAGAACCCCTCGGAGATCATGCGGTGGTTCAAGTTCCTCCGTTTTATGGTGATGTTGAAGTTCTAGTTCCTAGCTTTTTTGAAGCTGCAAAAACCGCAGGTGTTGATGTGTGGGTTTGGATGAGCGACACCTTGCAAGAAAATTATGATTATTATCTTGAGCTTGTATCTATGGGGGCAGATGGAATAATTAATGGGCGACCAGAAGCTATGGAACGAATCTCTCAGTAACCCAAATTCCCTAATCTCATTTCAGTGATTGCTGAGTCATCTCCTGAAATTTCCACTAAAGATTTTTCACGTCGCCCAGTCATGAACATCGCAAGTTCTATAGGTTCTCCAACCAAAGTGACTTGCCGACCAGTTTCGCCTATACGGGCTATTTCTCCTGATGGCCTACTTAAAGTAAGATCAATATCCTCAAGTTTGCGTGCCATTAGCTGAGCGGATCGCTTTTGGATTTTCCAAATAATCTCTTGAAGTTCATCAAGATCTTTTCGCTCTTCCCATTCTCCTACAGCCCGTCGAACGTCTTCATGATGAATGGTGTATTCAAGAACATTCATTTGCCCGTCAATTCTTTTCAGAAGTAATGGCGGGCCTTTTCTCAATTTTTTAATTAAACCTTCGAAAGGTTTCGCTGCTAATCGCTCTGTGGTTCTTTTTGTGTGGCGAGCGAACGCACCCCCAAATATTATTCCAAGGGCCGCTAGCGGTTTACGTTCTCTTAGAACTAGGTGAGCAGCCAAATGTGCGGCAGACCATCCTTCACATAATGTTGGTGCTTCAGGACCTATTGCTTCCAATAAGTCACACAACTTTTGTCTTTCTATTTGTGCCCAATGCTGTGCATTCATCTGTTTATCCTGTTGGTGTTCCTATCAAAGTTTCACGCAACTCTCGCTTAAGAAATTTTCCATTTGCGTTGCGCGGCAATGCTTGTTCACTAAACCAAATGTGTTCCGGGACTTTAAACGACGCTATTAACGTACGGACATGGTCTTGAATCTCTTTGGCAGTTAATTCGGCACCGGGCAGTCGAACAATTGCTACTCCAACGGCTTCGCCAAGTCGTTCATCAGGTACAGCAAATACTGCTGCTTCTGCTACAGAGGGGTGCTCGTAAATTGCTGCTTCTACTTCAGCTGAATAAACGTTCTCTCCGCCTCGTAAAACCATGTCCTTCGCTCTATCTACAAGAAAAAGGAAACCGTCTTCATCGAGATATCCAATATCACCGGTATGGAACCAACCGTCAGTAAGGATTTCTTCATTTGCTTCGGGTCGGTTTAGGTAGCCGCGGAACACATTTCCTCCTCTGACCCACAATTCTCCTAATTGACCTACCCCCTGATCCTTTCCGTCTTCACCCACTATTCGTGATTCAAGAATAGGAACAACAGGTCCAGTAGATTCAGGTTTGGCAGTAAAGAAATGAGCTGAGTTCATCGCTATCACACCATTAACTTCGGTAAGTCCATATCCAGTTGAAGGACGACCCTCAATCTTTTTTTCAATCTTATGCACGAGGTCGGGTTGCACTGCAGCTCCTCCACCCCCTAGATGACTAAGGCTTGAGGTGTCTCTTTTTTCGAAGTCCGGATGATTAATCAACTCTCTGGCCATAGTAGGAACGCCAGTAAACGTTGATGGTCTTTCTCTCTCTATAAGTTCAAGAGCTACTCCGGCATCCCATCGGTACATGAGAATCAACTGACCTCCCTGAGCTGTAACTGGATGCAGGCAACAGTTACAGCCAGTCACATGAAACAGAGGAACGGCGAGAACAGAGCCTGGATTAGATTCTCCGGGTTGTTTATCTGACCCTGAGGGGTTTTCTCCTGCAGCGACTGCTTTGGCCCCAGCTGTAAGGCTTACTGCATTCCAGAATCCCAGATTTAAAAGATTGGAGACTGCTCCACGATGAGTTAAGACCGCACCCTTTGGTCGACCAGTCGTCCCAGAGGTGTAAAAAATACAAACATCATCTTCGGGGCTAATGTCAATTTCAGGAAGTGGAGGCAGTTCAGCTGCTTTCTGTATCGCGTTTTCCCAATGAATTGCATCATCCGGAAGATCCCCTTCTACCCGTACACCGATAATGTGAAACTGATTATTTTCTCTTAGTCCTTCTAACTCTGAGTGCACTCTCTCAAGACGCTCTTGATCAGCTATCAAAACTTTCGGGGTGCTATCTGAAAGCCCAAATTCCATTTCTGATCCGGTCCACCAAGCATTCATGCCCACTACAGCGGCACCAATCTTTAAAGTAGCCCAGTAAGCCAACGCCCATTCCGGGTAGTTCCTCATAGATAGGGCGACTCGATCTCCATGCCCCACTCCTACAGATACAAGATACGCAGCTAATGCATCTACTTCTTGATGTGCCTCTCCGTAGGTCATGCGTTCATCACCATAAATGAGGTAATCGTTTTCTGCGTAAGCGAGAGAAGCCGCCCACACTAAAGTCATATTTGGTGGAGCAGCATCGTAAACCCGTGTAGGTACACCTCTTACTTCGTTAACTGACCAGGCAAAAGGGGCGCCAGGCCCAGTCAACTCATCCCAAGCGGCTTCATAGTGCTCGTCAACTGGTGATTCTTTCACGCTTATTTTTCCCTTCACTATTTCTCTTCATCAAACTCTAGAGGCGGATATGCTCGCCCGCCTTGACGGGCGAGCAGTTTTACGGCCACGGTAGAGGAATAAAAATATAACTGGAGTGTGAGCAACATGATTGAAATAGCCTTTGATGACATTGAAGGCCTACTAGCTGCGGCTACTGAAGAGTGGAGTGGCTGGGGTCCAGAGTTTGAAATGACTCAAGAAAAAATCAACGCTTTTGCAGAATTAACGGGTGATCATCAATGGATCCATGTTGACGTTGAAAGAGCAAAGACAGAAAGCCCATTTGGTGGCCCTATTGCTCATGGGTTCTTTACCTTGAGTTTGGTGGCTTCTATAAGTTGGAATGACAAAGTCCGTATAACTGGATTCCGGAATGCAGTGAACTACGGGGCTGACGGTCTGCGGTTTCTAGCTCCTGTACCCTCTGGATCAGTGCTTCAAGCGAGAAGCCGCTTGAAAGAAGCTCGTGAACATAAGAAAGGAACTCTTGTAGCCTCGCAAGTCGCTATCCATGTTCAAGGAGTGGAAGTCCCTTCAGTCCTCTATGACTCGCTTACTCTCTACCAAGGCTAAATAGATAATAGCCAGTAATGCTTTTCTATAAACAAGAAGCCTGAACGGCAGTTAGAGTAATCAAAGTACTTACTAGACCATAATTATTTTAAATTTCAGGAGTTTCTGTGTCCCCGATTGTGATCCTTAGTGGTGCTCGAACACCGATTGGACGCTTACAAGGTGCTCTTTCGAGCCAAACTGCAACAAGCCTTGGGTCGATCGCTATTGATGCTGCCTTAGATAGGGCTGGACTAAGTGGCGAACAAGTAGACTTTACCTACTTGGGAAATGTGATTAGTGCCGGAATTGGTCAGGTGCCCGCAAGACGTGCAGCTGTGGATGCTGGAATTCCGTTAACTGCTCCTTCTACCCTTCTCAACCGTGCCTGTCTTTCAGGAATGCACGCCATTCACTTAGCTACCCAAATGATTCGTCTCGGGGAAGCAAAAGTAGTGGTAGCTGGAGGTATGGAATCGATGAGTAAAGCTCCTCATTTATTGATGAAATCACGTTCGGGGTATCGTATTGGAGATGGGGCCATCGTGGATTCAATGATGTTTGATGGTTTAACTTGCACTATTGAGGATTGTGCAATGGGAGAAGCAACCGAACGTTATGCACAAGAACTCAACTTAAGTAGAGAAGCCCAAGATACATTCTCTGCCCAATCACATGAGCGTGCTGCTAAAGCACAAAAAGATGGCTTATTTGTAGATGAGATCACACCAGTTTCAATTCCTTCAAGAAATGGAGATGACTTCGTAATTGCAGAAGATGAAGGTATCCGCCCAGATATAGATGTGGCTTCTCTCGGACGGCTCGCCCCTGCTTTTGAAGCCAATGGGAGTATCACCGCAGGTAACGCTTCACAGATATCTGATGGTGCTGCGGCGGTCATCGTCACTACTTTGGATCATGCAGATTCTTTAGGAGTTGAGCCTTTGGCTGAAATCGTTTCACACGGACAAGTAGCAGGACCGGATACAAGTTTGCTTTTCCAGCCTTCTAACGCCATCAAAAAATCTCTACAAAATACTGATCTCAACCTTTCTAATCTTGAACTTTTTGAGATTAATGAGGCTTTCGCTGCAGTCGCACTTGCTTCAACTCAAGATTTAGGAGTCCCAGAGGACGTCGTGAACGTGAACGGAGGCGCTATTGCTTTGGGACATCCAATTGGCATGTCTGGTACACGGGTTGCTTTAACACTTGCGCTTGAATTGAAGCGACAAGGTGGCGGGCTTGGTGCTGCTGCTCTATGTGGTGGAGGAGGCCAAGGCGAAGCTTTGGTACTTAAAGTCTGATGTCACTTACCTCTCAAGAAGATCCAATAGTAGAGATCCATTCAGGTGTGCTTAAAGGGCGTAATAGGCATGGAGTTCAATCTTTTTTTGATATTCCCTATGCAGCACCCCCGACCGGAGAGTTAAGGTTTGCTCCTCCAGAATCGCCTATTCCCTGGGACGGAATACGTGACGCTCAACGACCAGGGAAAGCTGCACCTCAACTTCCTGGAGAAGGACTTACGAATCGTATTCCTGTTCCTTGGGATGAAGATTGTTTAATGCTTAACGTGACAACCCCAAATGCTGACAATAAAAAGCGTCCAGTTTACGTATGGATCCATGGTGGAGGATACCTTTCTGGTCAAGGAGCTATTCCTTGGTATGACGGAACTTCTTTCGCCGCCAACCACGACATCGTCACTGTCTCGATCAACTACCGCTTAGGAGCTTTAGGTTTCTGTAATCTCGCTTCAAGTTTTCCTCAAGAAAATACTCTTGCTTCTTCAGGCCTGCATGGGACCATGGACCAAATAGCGGCGCTGGAATGGGTTCAAGAAAATATTTCCCTCTTTGGAGGAGATCCGGAAAAAGTAACTATTGGAGGTGAATCAGCCGGAGCTTTTAGTGTCTGTAATCTATTAGCTTCTCCTGCCACTGATGGCCTATTTCATCAAGCGATTGCCCAAAGTGGGGCTGCACACCATATACATAGTCCGGAAAACTCTTCAGCTATAGCTGACAATTTTCTTACTGAACTTGGCAACCCAAGCTTAGATGAGCTTCGATCGCTCCCTGTTTCTAAAATTCTTGAAGCGCAACACCGCGTAATTGACAATGATGGCAACAGAGACTTCGGTGTTGATGCTTTCTACCCTTCTTGGGGAGGTGAAGTTCTTCCACGTCCTCCATCTGAACTAATTAGTGAAAGTGCTGACTCTCATATTCCTCTTTTAATCGGCACTAATGAAGATGAAATGTCTCTTTGGGGAATAACAAGTTTCGATGACGAAACTACTGAAAGATATATACAACGAATCACTAAAAATTCAGAGAACTTCAAAAATGTTTACAAAAAACGTCTCGGTGAAGTTCAACCAGGTTGGCTTGGGTGCGCCATTTCTTCCGATTGGGTTTTTCGAATACCCGCAGTGAGAGTTGCAGAATCTAGAGAAGCTTTTGATTCCAAGACCTTCATGTACAAATTCTCTTGGGATTCCACAGCATTTGATGGACAGCTGGGAGCAGCACACGCGCTAGAAATACCTTTCACCTTCAATGTGTTAGATAGGCCTGGAGTAGCTCTCTTTATTGGTGACGGGCCACGGCCCGATGCTCTTGCCCGTACCATGCACGATGCATGGGCAACTTTCATAAAAGTTGGTAATCCGTCAACTGAAAAACTTGGAGAATGGCCAATTTACGATTCTGAAACCAGAACCGTAATGAACTTTGATGATGAATGTTCTCTTTTGTTTGATCCAGAAGCTGAAGAAAGAATGCTCTGGCACCAACTCCGATGACAAAAGAAACCCTTCGAGTTGACACTCGCGGTTTATTAATTCGAGAAGACCCTCTACCTGCCCCAGAGGGTCCTTGGAGCACAGCAGACATTCTTGATTACGGTGTTTCTGTACACCCAGAAAAAATTGCTTTGCAACATCAAGAAGAAGTAGTTAGTTGGTTTGAACTTGAATCCCGTGTTTCTTTAGCTGCGGGATGGCTCTTAAGCCAAGGGTGTTCCACCGGCTGCCGTGTAGTCGTACAACTCTCAAACAGCACGATTCCAGTTGAGATCTTCTTAGCTACTCAACGACTCGGAGCTATCTGGGTCGGGGCTAATTCGAATCTTAGTCAAGATGAAACCGAGTGGATCCTCCAAGATTGTGATGCGTCTCTCTTTATTACTGAACAAAACTATGTATCAAAAAGTTGCAAGACTATTGGCATTAAATCAAATGAAACAGATTGGATTGATCTCTTTAATTTCTCTGATGAAGAGCCAAAGAGAGAAGTAGATCCGCACTCTCCTGCAGCTATCGCATATACGAGTGGAACCAGTGGACGCCCCAAAGGAGCAGTTCACAGCCAACATAATCTTCTCTGGCCTGGAGTTTCAAGCAGATCTCTCTATCCGCCAATCAAGAATGAAAGAACTGGAACTGCGTTGTCTTTAACGGTCTTAAATATCCTGGTCATTGGTCCTCTCTTTTCTCTTATCCGTGGAACAACATCAGTTATTTTGGACCCATCGCCTGCCGGAGAAATGGCAGAACAAATTCGTAATGCTGAGGTAAATAATCTGCTGCTCGTTCCTACACAGGCATACGACCTTGTGCATTCAGCAGCTGTCAAACCTGAAGATCTTTCCTCCCTTAATCGTGTGGTCATCGGAGCTAGCCACACCCCACAAGAACTTAGAGATGAGTGGCAAAAGAAGTTTGGCTTCCCATGCACTGTTGGTTATGGCCTTTCAGAAGCACCTTCCGGGGTAACACGCTCAAGACATGAACGAAAAGGTGTTCCAAACGGAGCGGGACATGCACTTGATCCTGTGGAAATAGGGATATTTGACGAAGATGGAAAAGAGGTTTCAACCGGCGAAGTAGGAGAAATTTGTATCTCTGCACGCAAAGAAGGAAAGTGGCAAGAAGTGTGGTCACCAATGCTTGGATATTGGGAAAAACCTGAAGAAACAGTGAAAGCGTTAAAGGGAAACATGCTTCATACAGGAGATATTGGTTCAAAAGATGAAGATGACCACCTAACTATCATAGGAAGACTTAGCGATCTAGTCGTTCGAGGCGGAGCAAATATCTATCCTGCAGAAGTTGAAAGAGTACTTCTATCCATCTCGTCGATTACTGAAGCTGCTGTAATCGGTGTGTCTGATGAACGGCTGGGAGAACGCGTTTGTGCCGCCATTATTGTGCAGGAAGACTTAGATATCCCTGAATTGTTCGCACAATTAAATGAACAATTAGCGCACTATAAAGTTCCTGAAGAGATAAAAACAGTTACTTCGTTACCACGGAATGCGATGGGGAAAGTAGATAGAGAAAAGCTTAAGCAACTATTTCTTTAACGTAACGGGACTACTGCAGTTTTTAGAATTTCCAAATTTATCTGGTCCGATATTTTCACTGGCATTGCCGTAGAAGTTGAAAGTTCAAGATCTCCAACTTGAACCTTAATAAAAGTTGAGCCGGCATGAAATGCAGCCGACTTAACTTCACCTACTATTTCTGTACTTTCTGAAACTACAGAAATCCCATCTTCGCGAATCAGAACTGTACCAGGTCCGGACCCAAGCTTCCCTAATGCACAATTTCCAGAACTATCGAGAATGACGAAATTTTCATGGCCAATACACTGGGCTGCAGTTTCAGAGCCAGGGTCTAACCAAACTTCATTTGGGGTACCTATTCTCTCAATTCTTCCTTCATGCATAATTGCAATCCGGTCAGCTATAGAAAAGGCTTCGTCATGATCATGAGTTACGTAAATTGCTGCTTGATTCAAACCCCTTAGAAGATTTGATATGTCAATTAATAACCGATCGCGAAGTGCACGATCAAGCGAAGCCATGGGTTCATCCAGCATGAGAAGTCGTGGTTTAGGAGCGAGCGATCTAGCAAGAGCAACTCTTTGAGCTTCGCCCCCAGACAAGCCTCCAATTTCTCTTTTTTCAAATCCTTCTAAACCAACCATGTTCAACAAATCTTTGACTCTTTGCTGGCGCTCGGTTCTATTCAATTGAAGAATTTGTAAACCAAAGTCAATATTCTCCTCAACATTCCGATGCGGGAAAAGAGCATGGTTTTGAAACATCAGCCCAAAACCTCGCTTATGCGGAGGAACCATTGTCATATCTGCTTCGTTCCACAAAATTTTCCCAGTTTCTAGATTCTCCAAACCAGCTACTGCCCTCAATAACGTACTTTTCCCACATCCAGAGGGACCAAGCAGCACCACGATCTCTCCTTCTCCAACTTCAAGGGCGCACTCATCTAGGACTTGGATTCCATCAAAAGAGACTTTTATGTTCTCAACTTTCAACACTAGAAATCACTCCTAATTGTTTCCTTTTTGAAAAACGAACCTTCAACGAGTATGACCGCCAAAGCCGTAATTGTCATTAACACCACTGCTAAAGCCATAGCTTGACCACGTAAAGTTTCTCCAGGGGCTCCAAGTAAACGAAAGAGAACTAAAGGGGCAGTCAGACGGTCCGGGTTCCGAGGAAGAAAAGAAGTGGCCCCGAACTCCCCAATAGAAATAGCAAACGCAAATGCTGCTCCCACACTAAGTGCTCTAAGCCCTATGGGAAAATCTATATGTCTACTTACTTGTCGTGGTGAGGCTCCCAACAAAGTTGCAGACTCCCGTAATGAGGGGTCAATGCGCCGTAAAGTAGGAATCACTGTACGCATCACAAACGGGATTCCTAAAAGCGAATGAGCTATTGGCACCAAAACCCAAGAAGATCGAAGGTCTAAAGGTGGAGTGTCCAAGGCAATAAGCATTCCGAATCCTAGGACAACAGCTGATATTCCCAGGGGAAACATCATGCTTACATCAAACAAATTAGAAACCCATCGGCGACCATGGACGACAACAAATGAAGCTATACAACCAAGAAGCGAAGCGAAGATAGTCGCAACAGCAGCAAAAAGTAATGAGTTTTTCAAAGCTGTTAATGCAGACACTGGGACCAACGTGACACGATCCGCTAATGATGCAAAATTCTGAAATGAATAACTGCCTCCCACTTTTAGAGAGCTCTCAAAAAGAACGACGATTGGTAGGCCTATCATTATGAACAGGAAAAAAATGTTTCCTACTAAAAGTTTTCTTGGTGCTTTCTCGTAGACAAAATCCATTCTGTTTTCAACAACAGCTTGACGTCTCTGTAGATAATTCATTAGAAGAACCATGACTACAACAGCAACCAATTGGATGACTGCTAGAGAAGAAGCAGTTGCTATGTCACCTCTCCAAATCGCTTGTCTCCAAATTTCTGTCTCTATTGTGGCTCGTGTCGGCCCAGCCAAAAGAAGAATTACTCCGAATGAAGTCAAGCAGAATAAAAACACAATTGAAGATGCAGCTGTCAGAGCAGGAACAAGTCGAGGAAACGTAATTTTTCTAAAGATAAGCCATGGAGTGGCCCCTAAAAGTTTCGCTTGTTCTTCGATTCTTGGGTCTAGACCTGACCAAAATGTACTCACTGTCCTTATAGCTATAGCCAAGTTAAAGAACACATGAGCGGCAAGTAACGCCCAAACCGTATGACGAAGCCGGAATGCTCCTTCGTCTAATCCAAATCTTTCAAACAAAGCAGTGAACGCTCCAGCTACTACTACTGTTGGCAACACAAAAGGAACAGTCGTAGCAACCTGAAATATTCTCCTGCCTCGAAATGAATACCTTGCTATCAAATATGCAGCTGGAAGCGCTAAGACCATCGTTAATACAGTTGATAAGAAGGCTTGCCAGACAGTAAACCAAGCAATCTGGTGAAACGAACCGCTAAAAAACAGAGATTTGAAATCACCTATTTCTTCACTACCTAGGGCATGGCTGAAAATTTTGATTAGTGGCCAGTAAAAGAAAGCCCCGATGAATAGAACAGGTATAGCAGCTAAAGCTACCCACCTAAGTTTTTTTACAAGAGTCATCGAAGTACTATCTCAGTCCACCGTTCAGTCCAATCGTTTCGATTCTCTTCTATAAACTCTGGAGCGAGCATGTAAGGAGTCTCAATGACTTCAGCAAACTCACTAAATACTTGCGGCAACTCTGCATTAACTGAAGCGGGAAACATCAACATTGAATTCGGTATATCTTCTTGGAACCTTTCTGAAAGCATAAAATCAACTAATGCTTCAGCACTTTCTTGATTATTTGTTCCATTTACGATTCCAGCAAATTCAATTTGTCGATAGCAAGTGTCAGTTAGCACGCCGGTAGGAGGACTACTAATGGGAGCTTCAGAATAAATCACTTCTGCGGGTGGACTTGAAGCATACGAAACCACGAGCGGACGATCTCCACCACCAGCAACAAACTCTCCTTCATAGGCATCTTCCCAACCCGAAGTAACTGTCACTCCATTATTTCTTAGAGCTGCCCACCAAGCTTCCCAATCCTCTCCGTATTCTGCAATCGTAGCCAATAAGAATGCCAGCCCTGGAGAGGAGGTCTCAGGATTTTGTACCACTAATTGCCCGTAATATTTTGAATCAATCAGATCATCTAGATTTTCTGGAACTGGAAGGTCTGCGTCAAAGCTGTCAATCCAATAGTTGATACAAACATCTCCAAAATCTACGGGAGTTACTCTGTGCTGAGGGTCAAGTTGAATTTCGCCGGGAATATGGGCTAATGCTGGGGATTCATATGCGGAAAATATCTCTGCGTCTAGAGCTCGTTGAAGAAACGTGTTGTCGATACCGAATATGACATCGGCTGCTGGGTTACCAGCAGTAAGAATCGCTGAAGCTAAAAGTTGGCCGGTGTCTCCTGCCATCTGCAGTTCTACTGTTACCCCTGTCTGCTCAGTGAAATCTTGAAGCACCCCTTCTGATATCCAAAAAGAATCGTGAGTTAAGAGAGTGACTGTTCTCTCTTCTTCTTCTCCACATGCTGAAATCATTACTACGGCTAATAAAAGAATGATAAAGAGTGATTTTTTTTTCATTTTTTCTCCCTCCGCTGGCATTATCCAGTTCAGGTTCAGGCGGGTCGGTAGAACCTTCATCAAAGTGTATGACGACAGCTACCCTCTCAGCCCGGCATGGTGGTCCGAGCTCCCCGGTGTTTTTCTTTGAGACTAGTACGTTTATAAAGACAGGTCTAGGGGAATAACTTTCAAAATTCCTTCAGAAGAAGTTCCTATCTTTAGTTCAAATCTTCCTGGATCAATGAACCACCCTGATTCCGAACGATGACCGATGTGGTGCCCGCCTGCAGCAACTGGAATACGGTGATTTCGAGATTCATAACCAGGATCTCCTGGGTCAAATACTGCAAAAGATCGGTAATCCAACTCAATAAGAGCTTCAACTGTTTCTCCTGGTTGAAGTTTTACCTTGACGAATCCTTTTAATTCTTGAGGAGGTCTTAGTGATACAGGGCCAAGTGGAGATACATAGCACTGGGCGGTTTCGCTACCTAAGCGATTACCCACATTAGTAATGGGAAACGAGATAAAAATTTTCTCTCCATCTTCCAATTCTTCAATGGTCTTAGCACCACTTACAGTTACTTCTCCCCACTCAAAAGTGGTGTATCCCAAGCCATGCCCAAACGGGTACGCAACTTCTATATCTCTAGCTTGGTACCAGCGATAACCCACAAATATTCCTTCTCCATAATTTACGATCCCAGCCTCGCCTGGGTAATTAAGAAATGCAGGAGTATCTTCTAATCGATGCGGCCAAGAATTTGGAAGTCTTCCTCCTGGTTCTTCTTTTCCAGAAAGAACATCCACTAAGGCATGACTCATTTCTTGCCCACCGAACCATGTCTGAAGAATCGCCGGAGCAACATCAGACCAGTCAGTGGTCACCGCTGAACCAGAATTAACAACTACAACAGTATTTGGATTTGCTGCACACACTTGACGAATTAGTTCAGGTTGCTTCCCAGGAAGTTCCATGAATTCCCGATCACGACCTTCTGTCTCCCAATCATCGTTAGTTCCAACAATGACAATTGCTGCATCACACTTAGCAGCAGTACTTACTGCCTGTTCAATTAAATCTCCAGTCACAGGGAACCGAAGACCAAGCTGAACTCCATGCAGAAATACGCTTTTCTCACTTGAGAACTCAACAACAACCTCTACCGATTCACCAGCGGATAAAGAGACTAGAGTTTCAATTTCAATACTTCCCATTCCAAAAAAGGCTTCTCCTTGCGGAGGAGGTTCAGTAATTCCATCAAGAACTATTTCTCCGTTGATCAAAACTCGAGACCGTCCTGCTTGGATAAGAGTCAACGTATGGTCCCCATCTATTTCAGTATGAAGTTGTGCTGTGGCCCGGAAAGAAAAAGATCCAAGCTCATCAGCCCCCGATTGGTCTTCTGGGGTAAGTAGTCGACCGCTTTTCCCTGTGTGAACAGCAAAAGGTTCCCCTTCCCAAGCCACTCCATTGAAATATTCAACCTTGAATCCATTACTTCCATCAGTATTAGTTAGTAATCGCTGTGGCACAGGACGAGATGACCTATCGGTAATCGCGCCAATTTCATAATGGATTTCGCACTGATCTGCTAAACGTGCTTCCAATGCTTCAAGGGGCGTGACTTCATACTGTGGAACTAGAGATGCTGATCCCCCACCCATAAGCATCGCACCAGCAGCATTCGGTCCAATCACTGCTAAAGAAGAAATATCTTCTATTTTGAATGGGAGAATATTGTCATTTTTTAAAAGAACCATCGCTTCAGTAGACGCTGTTCGTGCTAGTTCTCTATGTTCCTCTACATCTAGCATTTGTTCATCTCGATTTAGTGGCTCATTAAATGCATTAGTTCGTTCAAGAAGAAGGAGAAGGCGCTTAACTGCTTCATTGATGATCTCTTCTGATACTTCTCCTTTTTGTACCGCTTCGACTAAACGAGAGCCATAGAAACGCCCAGGCCCAGGCATCTCTAGATCTAAGCCTGCTTGTGCCATCTCAATCGTGGTCTTTGCGGCATACCAATCTGTAACCACTATTCCAGTGAAGCCCCATTCTTCACGAAGAATTTCTGTTAATAATCTGGGGTTTTCACAGGCGTAAGTTCCGTTAACTCGGTTGTAGGAACCCATAATTCCCCAAGGTTCAGCTTCCTTAACTGCCATTTCAAAAGGACGCAAATATATCTCTCTTAATGCCCGCTCAGGGACTTGTGAGTCGATGCTGTGTCTTTCAAACTCGGAATCATTAGCCACAAAATGTTTAATCGTTGTTCCTACTTTTTCGCTTTGGACTCCCTTGATGAAACTCACTGCAATGCGGCCGGTCAAATATGGGTCCTCTGAATAGCATTCAAAGTTCCTTCCTCCCAGAGGAGTTCGATGAATGTTCACCGTTGGGGCTAGTAAAACATGGCAAGCACGAGCGCGTGTTTCTATAGCCAATGCTTGGCCTAATTTCTCGATAAGAGAAGGATTCCATGTCGCTCCCAATGCTGACCCACATGGGATGCAAAGCGCAGGGATTCCCGTTCCTAATAGTCCTGCTCCGCGTGCTCCATTGGGGCCATCTGTTACTTTCAAAGCAGGTATCTCAAGACGATCCACTGGATTCGCATCCCAAATGCCTCTACCTGTCATTAGAGAAACTTTTTCTTCCAGAGTCATTTTTTCTAGAAGTAGCTCGTGGTCAGTGTTCATAATTCCTCTTATTTCCTTTTTCTAAGATGATCAATGTTCGTCGGATTCCTTATTTCGTAACTTCCACCATGCATCAAGTCGAATTTGGAGTTCTTTCAGATCAAGGTCTCCTTCGTTTCGTTTTATCTCCAATAAGTGTGCGAGTGCCTCAGCTACCGCTGGCCCAGGTCCAATATCAAGATACTCCATTACTTCTAGTCCGTTAAGTCCTGGTCGTTCAGCAGCTTGGCGATCTTCCTCTGCCAAGGCAGCAATTCGACGTTCAAGATCATCCATAGCTTCTTGAACTCCTCGCGCCTTATTTTCATTTCGTGTTGTGCAATCACATCGGATCAAATGATTTAATTTTCCTAATAACGGGCCAGCATCTCTTGCGTATCTGCGTACTGCAGAGTCAGACCATCCATCGGCATATCCCTTAAATCGTCCAGAAAGCCGTACAAGTTCGACAACTTCATCTATGACTTGTTCTGAATATCCGAGTTTTCCAAGCCTTTTTCTTGCCATTCTTGAACCCACGACTTCGTGGTGTCGGAAAGTAACTCCCCCATGTTCAAATGAGCGAGTTTTAGGTTTTCCTATGTCATGGAAGAGCGCACCTAACCGAACGGTTATTTCTTGCTCAGTCTTAGATACAACTGCGATGGTGTGGGCGAGAACATCTTTATGCTTATGGATCGGATCTTGTTCCATACTCAACAACGTGAGTTCCGGGACTAACAAATCCATTTCCCCTGATTCAACAGCTTGTAATATTGATTCTTCACAGTCGGAAGCTAACAAAATTTCAGAAAGCTGTTCACTAGACATAATGAAAGTCTAGAGAGATCTGACGTAACAACATGTGCGACCTAGGCTTATAGCTATGTAACGTTTGCGTTATAAGAAGATTGAATTTAAATGACTAATTGGATGAGAGATCCACGTAATAGTGGAAATAAGGGTTTTGGGCCAGCTTTCGGTGGTCCGCGACGTTCTGCCCCTAATCGAAGATCAAGTGGGTTAAGAGAACTCATCCAAGAGAGAAGAGGAATTTTAATTATTGCTGTCATCGTCATCTTCTTTATTATTGCTGCGATTGGGGCAAGCAACAGACCTGATTCAGAAGAAGGACAACAAAGTCTTCTATCTGAAGTTCAGAGCGCCATGGTTCAAGCCGGTCTTCCTACCGTTGAAGTAAGAGTTATTGACTGGAATGTCATTCTTGAAGGCCAAGTACCCAGTAGCGATCTGAAAGAAGCTGCTGGCAGAGTGGCACAAGCCCAATCAGGAGTTGTCAATGTTGATAACCGCCTAGTTGTTCCAGCTTCCGCCATCATTGAAATAGAAACGGAAACTGTTCCTGAACTACCCGCCGCATTAAGTGATCTTTTACTACAAGCGCGTTTAAGCGAAGCTGCTGCGAGAGCCCCAATTGAATTTGAAAGTGGTGGAGATCGGATCACTGAAGATTCTGCAACCACTCTTGATCAAATCGCAAGTTTCTTATCAGCTAACGTCACTGTTCGTGTACAGATAGTTGGACATACCGATAGCGATGGTGATGAAGTGGCAAATTTAAATCTTTCTACTCTTAGAGCAGAAGCAGTCCGGTCGCAATTGGTAGCTCGTGGTATTGACCCTGAAAGACTTCTAACACTCGGTTACGGGGAATACGATCCTGTCGCAGACAACATCACCCAAGAAGGAAAGAAAAGGAATCGCCGTATTGAATTTCTTGTACTTCCTGAAGGCAACGAAGGCATAGAGCCTCCTACAACGACAACAGAACCACCGGCGACAACTACAGAAGCGCCTTCATCTACGACAGAACCAGCCGTAACTTCAACGACTGAATCTCAGTAGATAACATTTGTATAATTATGAGTAATACATGGCGCGATCGAATCACTGAAAATGCTGTTGGGCTTTTTAGTCACGCCCCCGATCCATTAGAGAACACTTTCGACTATCCGAAAGACCCTGGCCTTTTTGGCCCAGAATCTATTACTTGGTTAGTAATGAGTGATGTTGCCTCCTTTATTGGTGGAATTAGAGCTTTAGTTGTACAGGCTGCGCATCCTGAAGTAGCGGCAGGAGTTAGCGATCACTCAAGCTATGAGCAAGATCCATTAGGGAGGCTTTCGCGAACAGCGTCTTATGTAACAGCAACAGCGTACGGTTCTATGGCTGAAGTCGACCAAGCTATTAGAGCTGTTCGATTTGCTCATCGCCCTGTATCGGGAATTTCTCATCGTGGGAAAGAATACTCTGCAGACAAATCCGACCTTGCCGCTTGGGTACACAACGCCCTTATTGACTCTTTTCTAACTTCTTACCGAGTCTATGGGCCTCGACCAATGACTGAAGAAGAAGCTGATGCTTACGTTCTGGAGCAAACCCGTCTTGGCTCTCTACTTGGAGCAGAACCACTACCTTCTACAGCCAAATCATTATCTTCATGGCTGGCCATTCACCCTTCGGTTGATAGTTCTCCTCCTGGAAGCGAAGCACGTAAATTTTTAGCTCGACCACCCCTTCCTTTCTTTATCTTGGCTGCTTACAAAATTCTTTTTTACGCTGCTGTCGCAACTGTTCCACGGGAACTAAGAAAAGCCGTAGGAGTCAGGAACATTCCAGGTTCTCGCATTGGTGGACACCTTCTGATCAAAGTTTTACGCTTTGCTCTTGGTTTTTCTCCTGCGTGGGGGGCTGCCCTAGACCGCTGTGAACAACCTCGTCCAATAAAAGACAGGATAAGAGACACTTCGGGTACAACAAGGTAACAAAATGTCTTCTAACCTCTTGTCTAATGAATATGCAATCTAATTCTGAAACAGAAGTAGTAATTATCGGAGCAGGTGTGGTGGGGGCTTCAATTGCTCTAGAGATCCAACGCTCAGGACGAACGGTTCTTGTTGTTGATAAGGGCGAGTCAGTTGGCGGAGGCTCCACAAGTGCCAGTTCTGCTCTCATTCGATTCAACTATTCAACCCGTTCTGGAGTAGTTGCAGCTTGGGAGTCATTTCACAGATGGAACGCTTGGGAAGAACACCTTGGATACGTAGATGGACCGGTAGCTAAATTTCATCCTCTAAGCATGCTTCTCTTAGAACCACCAGATTTTGATCGGTCTTCTTACTTAGAACACTTCAATGAATTAGGCATACCTTTTGAAGAACTGACCGAAAGCGATTTGTCCGAAAAATATCCAATGTTTGATACCGGTCGTTTTTGGCCCCCTAGCCTTCCAGATGATGAACACTTTTTTGAGGGCGGAAAAGGAAAACTTGGCGGTTTTTTTGTACCGAACGGAGGTTTCATTGACGATCCTCAATTAGCCACACAAAATCTCATGGACGCTGCACGCCATTTTGGCGCAAAAGTCTCTCTTCGTACCTCTGTGGTTGCTATCGAAAAATCCCAGAACAAAGTCCTAGGAGTGCAGCTAAATAATGGGGAAATTATCAAATCTTCAATTGTTATCAATGCTGCCGGACCTTGGAGTTCATATATAAATGATTTAGCCGGTGTAAGTGAAACAATGGAGATGTCAACGAGAGCAATGCGTCAAGAAGTTCATGCCGTACCCGCTTCTGAAGAATTTAATATCATTGATAATCCAGTAATGGTTGGTGATCTGGATTTAGGTTTCTATAGCCGTCCTCAGCCTGGCGGCACTCTAATCGTCGGAGGAGTGGAAGCAGACTGTGATCCTGCTGTTTGGATTGATGACCCAGATAGTGATTCTCCCACTCCATCAATTGAAAGTTGGGAATCACTTGTTTGGCGACTGGCGAAACGTGTTCCCGAAGTTTCTGTACCAAATCGCCCAACAGGACTAGCTAGCCTTTATGACGTGACTCCGGATTGGACTCCCATTTATGACCGAACAGACCTAGGGGGTTTTTATGTCGCCTGTGGAACTAGTGGCAATCAATTCAAAAATGCTCCTCTTATAGGTCACCTCATGAAAGAGTTGATATATGCCTGCGAATCAGGACACGATCATGACACCGACCCTGTTCAAGTTCACTGTTCTATGGTTAACGAAACAGTTGATCTTGGAACTTTCTCACGCAACAGAAAACCAGTAGCCGGCACCGGAACTGTGTTGGGTTAGAAAATTGTTCACGAAGAAGTTGCAAACAGGACTAGCCACTTTACTTTTGCTAGCCACTGGGGCCTGTAGCTCTAGTTCAATTAGCCTCCCCCCAGACGTAACAACTTCAGCAGAAGGATTAGCCGTTTTTTGCACTTTATATCGCAATATGGAACTTATTGATCACAACACCAGTGAACCTCAGTTGAACAGCCGCTCCTGGAATAAACACCTAGGATTAGCCCGCAATCTTGTCAGCTTGGCCCCCCGCCAAATTGAAGGTGCGGTTTGGGATTACTTACATATTTTGGAGGTCCGATCTGTGCAGATGGAACGACTTGGGTGGATAGATGTTTCTGAAGTCCCTGTTTCCGCTCAACGCGTCCTCAATACTCAACTCCGACCGCTTTTAAGTGGGGCGGCTGCTCTGAATTCATTTACGAATGCACAGTGCTGAAAGTTTGGCTTCACCAGACCGCTTTAGGGTCAAGTAAGAAGACCTCTCGTATTCTCCCATACAAGGGGGCAAAATCTAAATGCCTTTTAGTTCGAGCCTGATGGTCACTAGTAGCGAATAACTTTTGGTCTAAAACTCCAAACCGGTTTTCGACTCGTGACCGCCAAGTTGGGAGTTTGTCACAATACTTTCCTGAAACTAGTCCAGAAGATATTGCTTCTGTTTCGCCTGGGATTGAAGAGAATAATTCCAGAACTTCAGGGACTATTCCTTCTAAGGCTTTCATCAACCGAGATTTGCTAGTCGAAACTTTAAGCAAGTTTTCAACTAATGCATCTGCGTGCTGCCGATGGTACTTCTCTTCTTTAAGCGCACGTTCTGAAATCAAAACTAGTTCGGGAAGCGAAGACTCTCTAAAAAGTTCCCAGCGCAAATCTTCTGCCATGTCGTAACACCAATGTCGCATTAAGGCTTCTTCCCAATTCTGATGGTTTGATTCGACTAGTTGACAAGAACGCCATTCTTCCGGTTTACGATTAAAAATAAAGGCATCGACTTCAGAGGAACCCTCTAATATCAAGGCATACAACATTGATGCATGCCCTAATTCGTCTTGACCGATACTGGCAAATGCCATATCTTCTTCCAAAAATGGGGCAATACCTATCCATTCCGTATGTTGTTGCCCCATTAAATGTTCATCGTCAGCAAAGGCTAATAAATACTCTTTTATTGCAGAGGATAAAACTGACTTAACCATTACTTTTTTTATTTCGTTGTGATTTTCTCCACTCTGCTACTCTTTCTCCATCGTTATGACGGTGAGACTTATTTAAATTTGCGTCAATGAAACCTTCTTCACTAACACAAATGTTCTCACGATCAACTACCCACATATGCGTACCTTCCGCTCGTCTTGTGTAATTCTCTCGAGCCAGAACTAAGGCGAGTTCATCTGTTGGTGCTTCGATACTTCCAGCATGACGAAATTCTTCTTTTCCATCTGCTTTAAGAAAAACTTCGTAAATGCGCATATTTAATCCCGGAGTGTTTCGATGACTTCATTACATCCGGAACATACATGTATAGATCTACACCTACTAGGTCCAAAATGTGACTTTATAGTCGTTTCAGATTGACATCTTGGACATTTGACTTTTCGACCTTGTATTTGCACCGCAACAGTAAATTTTTCCGCTAAATCTTTTTCTGCTTTTGCGGTAACTCGATTGACACTCCATACAGGGCTATTTAACCAAACCACGTCAACTTTTTTCACTCCCGGTAATTTTTGTATAATTTCACGAACATCTTGAGCGATCATTTGTAATGCCGGACAACCAGAAAAAGTTGGGATGAGTTGGATAACTACTTCGCCTAT
>TARA_B110000014_G_scaffold30828_1_pt1 | contig 21035 bp, 19 predicted proteins | sample TARA_B110000014 | Tara Oceans TARA_B110000014 (sample SAMEA4396468) | marine metagenome | biome: Westerlies Biome; feature: [MES] marine water layer (ENVO:01000295) within the mesopelagic zone...; material: water (ENVO:00002006), including particulate matter (ENVO:01000060) such... | reverse complement strand
GTTCCTGATCTTTGAAATACTTGAGCAACGTTGACGATATCCGCTCCTTGTTCACGAGAAACAAGTGCCTTTGGCACCCAAGAGATAGCAAAATCAACTGCTCCGGAAGCCAACTGTTGTTGTGGAACGATATCTACGCCGCCTTCAAGGATTGTTACATCCAAGCAATAGTCGTTATATAGACCTCTATCAACTGCAGCGAAATAGCCAGCAAATTGGGCTTGAGTCACCCACTGGAGTTGAAGACTAACTGAGTCTACAGAGTCACAATCACCCGAACCCACAGCAGCTTCATCCGAGCCACACGCCGTAGCAAGAAGTGACACCGCTGCTACCAACGCCACCACTCCTTTAATAAAACGTTTATTCATTCTTTATTTCCTCCCCCTCCCGGGTTAGTTATCTTTTATATCCCCTGAAATACGCCAAGGCATACTTAATCTCTCAGTAACGAGAGCACTACCAAACAACAATAGCCCCAATCCAGATGCCATTGCTATGGCGGCCCACGCTACATCATATTTAGCAAATCCTGCACTAGATGTGATGACATTGCCAATACGGTCTTGAGGTCCACCGAAATATTCTGCAACAATTGCGGCAATAACTGATAAAGGGGCGGCTAATCGAAGTGAATTAGCGAAAAATGGCAATGCATTGGGTATTCGTACTTCGCGTAAAATGGTCCAATCTCCCGAGGCGTAAGAATGCATTAACTCGATTTCGTTAGGGTGAACTTCATTAAGACCTTTTGCTGTATTAATGAAAACCGGAAAGAAAACAACTGCGATTACTACAGCCTGATTGCTGAATGTTCCTGTGAGGCCGAACCAAACATTAAAAATAGGAGCCAGCGCAACAATAGGAGTTGCATTTATTGCAATCGCAAAGGGAGTCAATCCATCATTTAAAACTTTGAAACGATTCGTTATCAAAGCAAGTAAAACACCTAATAATATTCCAATTAATAGTCCACTTACTGCGATTTTCCCGGTTTCCCAGGTGGCGTGTCTCAAAACTCCCCATTCATCGATTAACTGGGACCAAATAGATGAAGGTTTCGGCAACAAAAATTCTTTAATTTTAAAAACTGTGACTGCCCCTTCCCACATAGCCAAACCAGTAATGCCAACAAGCACTGGGGGTAGAACAGAGGCCAGCCTAAGATTTTTCATCAACCAGCCTCTACTGCTCGGAGGGCTTCACGCACTTCTGTCGTGGCTTTAAAAAATTCAGGGTCTTCGCGGGTTTCATCGGTGCGGTCACCTAAATCAACTGTTATCTCAGAATGGATCCTCCCCGGTCTTGGGGAGAGCACAACTACTTTCGAGGAAAGAAACGCTGCTTCGGGTATTGAGTGCGTGACAAATACAACAGTGGTTCCTGTTTCACGCCATATTCTTAGTAGTTCAACCTGCATGTGCTCTCGAGTCATTTCATCTAAAGCTCCAAAAGGTTCGTCCATTAGCAATAAGCGCGGTTCAAAAGACAGAGCTCTAGCTATTGAAACACGTTGTTGCATACCACCTGACAATTGTCTCGGATAATGATCTTTAAATTCCTCTAGTCTGACTAGTTCTAACATTTCCCCAGAGCGTGCTTGCCGGTCGGCTTTAGACCATCCTTTAAGCTCGAGTGGTAATTCAATATTTGCCGAAATATCTCTCCAGTCAAACAGGCCGGAATGTTGAAAGACCATGCCATAATCTTGATCTAGTCTTGCTTGATTGGCTGTCTTGCCAAAAACTTTCACCTCCCCTTCTGTTGGGGTAAGTAAATCGGCAATTAATCTCAAAAGAGTCGATTTGCCACAACCTGAAGGACCGATAAGTGAAATAAAGTCACCTTCTTTCACATCAAGATCAATTCCTAATAAAGCTTGAACTTCATTATCGCTGTCTGGATTAAACACTTTGTCAGCTGCTCTGATAGAAACAGCTTCTTCCAAGATTTCACTGTTTTCTCTCACTTGAGAACCTCTCTTCCTTTTTTGATAACTAACCACTCCGCAGCGTTAACAAGTCCAAAAACGAATAGACCCAACAAGGAAGCTGCTATGACAGAGGCATAAAGTCTTTCTGGCCAGACCGAATATCTTTGTGCAAAATCCAAAATGGCTCTTCCTAAACCAGTTTTGGTCCCGATAGAAATTTCACCGACAATTGCACCTACGACACTTAACGTAGCCGCAAGTTTAAACGCTGGAAAAAGAAAAGGTCTAGCTGCAGGTAGCCGAAGTTTGATTAGCGTGGACGACCATGACGCAGCGTAGGAACGCATCAGTTCAACATCACTGCTGTCAGGTGATTGAAGACCCCTCAAGCCACTTACCGCAACTGGGAAAAAGGTCAGATAAGTCGCTATAAGCGATATTCCAACCATGTCAGGGTATCCCTGGAGGCGAGCCCAAGTAACTACTATTGGGGCTAATGCGATTAATGGAACTGTCTGGGAAACATTTATCCAAGGCAAAAACCCTCTCTCAGCAAATCTCCATCTCAACATGAAAATCGCTAGCATCAATCCGACTATTACCCCCAGTGAAAAACCAATAGCCGCCTCTAAGAAAGTAAAGGCTGCTTTTTTGGCGAGATAAACAGCCATAGGAAGAGTTTCACGGCCTGCACGAATTTCGTCAGTCAATTCATTAAAAATATCGCCTGCATGAGGCATGGTTAAATCATCAGTTGAAACTGGCAAGCCAAATTGTGTGCCAGGCCAGTGGTCATCCGTCTGTTGGCCAACCCATTTGTAACCCTCCCACAAGAGTACAAATAGAACGAGAGTAACTAACAATGTAAAAGCTGTTCTAAGAGCCTTTCTTTTAGTCACACTCACCTCTCAAAGCTTTTAACAACAACACTAAATTTCTACTTATTGAAAACTGGAATAATACTCTGACCATAGACTTCCAACGTCTCGTCTTTCTGATCATGCATTAAGTAAACTGCAAATTGATCGACCCCTAAGTCTTTCAATTCAGAGAGTTTTTCAATATGAGATGACACATCACCAAGAATACAAAAGCGATCAATAATCTCATCTGGGACAAAATCTGTGTGAGTATTTCCGGCCCTCCCGTGCTCAGAGTAGTCATAGCCTTCTCTAGCTTTTATATATTCAGTCAGAGCTTCAGGAACTAAAGATCCATCTGATCCGTACCGTTTGACTAGATCTGCTACATGGTTGCCTACCATGCCACCAAACCATCTCACCTGATCTCTCTGATGAGGCAAATCGTCTCCTACATACGCAGGAGCGACTACACAAATAGTTAATTCATCAGGATCACGACCGGCTTCCTCTGCGGATTGTTTCACAGCTTTTATTGTCCACTCGGCAATTTGTGGATCGGCTAATTGGAGAACGAATCCATCACATACCCGACCACACAAAGCTAGAGCTTTGGGCCCATACGCTGCCATCCATACCGGCAAAGAACCGCCGCTTCTCCAAGGAAGCGACTGTGTTGTGTCGTTGTACTCAACTTCACCACCTTCTGCAAGAGTTTTAATTACACCAATTGACTCTTCGAGAGTCGCCAAATTGCATGGAGGGTAACCAATTACTCTCATAGCAGAATCGCCTCTACCAATTCCACAAATTGTTCGTTCACCATACATGTCATTTAAAGTCGCAAATAAAGAAGCTAAAACTGTCCAGTCGCGCGTGCCAGGATTTGTAACCATTGGCCCAACTTTCATTGTTTTAGTAGAAGCAAGCATCGCACTAAAAATTACAAAAGGTTCTTGCCATAAAACATGACTATCAAATGTATAGCCATGAGAGAATCCCAATTGTTCAGCTCTAGTTGTTAGCTCAATGACCCTCGATGCTGGTGGGTCTGTCTGAAGAACAACACCAAAATCCATTCTTATCTCCTTTGTTGATTTCAGTTGTTTTGTGGGAAACCTAGGTCCACCTGACTGGTCGTCGGGTCAGGCCATCTGCTGGTAATCACTTTGGGTCTCGTAAAGAAATTTAAACCCTCAGGCCCATACATGGTCGTATCTCCAAAGAGAGAATCATTCCATCCTCCAAAAGAGTGGTACCCAACTGGAACTGGTATTGGAACATTTATTCCCACCATCCCAGCGTCAGCATCTTGCTGGAATTGTCGTGCTGTGCCTCCATCGCGAGTAAAAATTGCGGCACCATTCCCGTAGGGATTGCTTGAAATCATTTCCACCGCTTGGTTGTAATTGTCGGCTCTTACAACAGAAAGAACGGGTCCAAAAATCTCGTCCTTATAAACACTCATGTCAGTTGTTACATGGTCAAGAAGTGACACGCCAATGAAGAATCCTTCATTGTCGAAAACCTGTTCACGTCCATCAACGACAAGACTCGCTCCTTCATTTTCTCCTGCTTCGATATAGCTGGCAACTTTGTCTCGGTGTTCTCTTGTTATCAACGGTCCCATTTCTGAATCTGGATTTTTTCCTGGACCGATCACCAACTTTTCCATTCTCAACTTGATGGCTTCTGTTAATGGGTCGGCGATATCTCCGATCGCGACTACCACTGAAATGGCCATACACCTTTCACCTGCTGAACCATAGGCGGCTGAGACTGCAGCATCTGCCGCGAGATCCAAATCAGCATCAGGTAAAACCAACATGTGATTTTTAGCTCCACCAAGAGCCTGGACTCGCTTACCTTTAGAAGTACCTGTCGAATAAACATATTTAGCTATTGGGGTAGATCCCACGAAACTAACAGCAGAAATATCTGGGTGTTCCAATAATCTATCAACTGCAGTTTTGTCACCATTGACTAAATTAACTACACCTGATGGGAACCCAGCTTCTTGTGCCAATTCAATCAGAAGTCTTGGAGCAGACGGATCTCTTTCCGATGGTTTCAAAATAAACGTATTGCCACAAGCAACTGCGTTAGGAATCATCCACAACGGCACCATGGCAGGAAAATTAAACGGTGTTATTCCTGCACAGACACCAAGAGGTTGCCTCACCGTATAAACATCCACACCCGTTGACGCATGTTCGCTATAGGTACCTTTTAAAGAATCCGCAAATCCACAAGCAAACTCAATATTCTCGATCCCTCTAGCAACCTCTCCTCTTGCATCATCAGATACTTTCCCATGCTCTTCTGTCAATCTGGAAGCGATCTCTGTTTCATTTTGAATCACTAGATTCCTGAAATTATGTAAAAGTTTTACTCTCCTAGCAATAGAAACATTCCCCCATTCTTGGAAAGCATGTTTAGACGATTCAACTGCAAGATCAACTTCCTCAACCGAAGCGAGATCTACTTCTCCTGTTTGTTCCCCTGTAGCAGGGTTATAAATAGGGCCCACGTTTCCAGAAGTAGATTCAAAACTTTTTGCATTAATTAAATGTGTAATTCTGCGCATAGATAACCTCAATTACTTTCAGTAATCAAATCAGATATGAAGAAAGACCGCGACGCAAGTAACGCCCATCTCCTTTTGCTCCATGATACGCATTGTCTTCTATCAACACTTTTCCTCGGGAAATAACTGTGTCGACATGACCATCTATATCTAAGCCTTCATATGCAGAATAATCCATACTCATGTGATGAGTGTCTACCGAAATGTGTGTTTTAGCACTTGGATTATAAAGAACTATGTCTGCATCAGATCCAGCGGCGATAACACCTTTCTGCGGATATAGACCGAACATACGAGCAGGAGTTGTAGAACAAGTTTCAACCCAACGTTCTAAAGACAACTCTCCCATTACAACTCCCTGATAAATGAGATCCATTCGGTGTTCTACACCACCTATTCCATTGGGAATCGCTCTAAAGTCTTCAAGACCTAGCTCTTTCTGTTCTTTCATACAAAATGGACAGTGGTCTGTCGAGACTACTGCCAAGTCATTAGTTCTGAGACCTCTCCAAAGGTCTTTGTGATGTGTGTGTTCTTTTGTTCTGAGAGGCGGCGAACAAACATAACCTGCTCCTGCAAAACCAGGTGCTCCAAGGTGATCCTCTAGGTTTAGGTACAAATATTGAGGACAAGTTTCGGCGTAAACGTTATGTCCTTCATTTCGTGCTTCTGCAACACGCTCTAATGCTTCACTGGCTGAAAGATGAACAAAATAAACAGGTGCTCCAGCGACTAGAGCTAATTGAATAGCACGATTAGTAGCTTCACCTTCGAGTCGAGGTGGTCTGGTGATTCCATGGTAAATAGGATCAGTCTGTCCACGTGATGCAGCCTGTTCAGCTATTACATCTATAGCTATACCGTTTTCAGCGTGCATACAAATCATTGCACCATTTTCTGAAGCTTTCTGCATAACTTTTAGTATTTGGCCGTCATCACTATAAAAAACGCCTGGATACGCCATAAATAATTTAAAACTGGTTATACCTTCATCAACTAAAGCATCCATTTCCTTTAGAGCCGCATCATCCACTCCACCTAAAATCATGTGAAATGCATAGTCGATCGCACACTCGCCTTCAGCCTTGGCAAACCATGAGTCAAGACATTCTCTAACATTCTCCCCGTATTTCTGCACCGCAAAATCAATGATTGTCGTAGTTCCACCCCATGCTGCAGCTCGAGTGCCAATTTCGAAAGTATCGGACGCAAAAGTACCCCCAAAAGGTAGTTCCATATGCGTATGGCAATCAATTCCTCCAGGCACAACATATTTGCCTTTTGCATCAATGACTTTTTCCGCTCCAGATTCAGCACTAACAGCGGCTGAAGTACCTGGTTGTAGGATTGCCGCTATTTTCTCTCCATCAATGAGAACATCTGCTTCATGACGTCCGGTTGTACTTACTACAGTTCCATTTTTTATTAGAGTCGTCATATCTCTCCCCTCATTTCAGACTTTAATTATCTAAATCCTTTATAGCCTCATTCAAGATTGCAATTCCTTCATCTATCTCATCTGCTGTGACAGTCATCGGTGGGGCTATGCGAATAACATTTCCATAAAGCCCTCCTTTTCCGATAAGCAGACCCGCAGCCCTAGTAGCCTCCATTAGTTGACCTGCAGCTGGTGCATTGGGTTCAATCGAATCAGGGATTACGGTCTCGATAGCTCGCATAAGACCTCTTCCTCGTGTCTCTGCTATCACAGACGAATCTGAAACCGCTTCACTTATTCCTTTTGCTAATCTTTCGCCCATTTCTTTTGAATTTTTTTGTGTGTCGTGTTCAAGCATGTAATTTATTGTGGCTAATGCTCCAGCCGATGCAATGGGGTTACCCCCAAAAGTGGAAATGGAGTTAGCTGGCATCGCTTCCATAACTTCTGCCCTGCCGACTACCCCCCCTAAAGCTAAACCGTTCCCAACTCCTTTAGCGAAAGTCATCATGTCAGGAACTATTCCATGCGCCTGATAACCCCAAAAATTTTCTCCAGTTCTTCCCCAGCCAGTTTGTACTTCGTCAGAAATAAATAGAACACCTCTATTATCCAACTCTTTTTTCATTGCGCCGAAGAAACCGTCGGGTGGAGTAGCAAAACCACCTACACCTTGGATTGGTTCAGCGATCATAGCCGCTACATCTCCTGATGTCATCATGTCAAAAACTTGGACAAGGTCATCGACGCAGGCGTTGGTGTAGTTTTCATCATCAAAGCTATTAAATGGACTGCGCAATCTATAACCGCCGTGAACATAATTTACAGATAAGCCACTCAAGCTGGTGGGCGACCACGACCTATGAGAAGTAATTGCTACGGTCGAAAAGGACCGTCCGTGATAACTATTTCTAAGTGCCAAAATTTGATTTGAACGACGGTACGCAGTGGCTAACAATAAAGCTGCATCATTAGCTTCCGTTCCTGACGTAGTAAAAAAAACTCTGGCGTCCGGTATACCTGATAATTCCGTAATCAGTTCTGCTAATTCAATCATTGGTTCTGACAAATACAAGGTTGAAGAATGAAGAACTTTAGATGCTTGTTCATTGATCGCTTTGGTCACTTCAGGTATGTCGTACCCAAGACTTGTTGTGAGAATCCCCCCAAAAAAATCAAGGTAGCGGTTTCCTTCGACGTCATAGACATGTCTACCTTCGCCATAATCCATAGAAATTGGAGGGTCATAATATAAAGCCAACCATGAAGGAAGAACCTCAGAATGACGTTTTAAAAGTTCTGAATTAGTTGCCATGCTTATCCGTCTCCAAAGCCTAGGGGGTTACTAGATCTTCATAAGTGCTGGGTCTACGGTCTCTGTAAAAGGCCCACTGATTACGAACTTCATCGATCATTTCCAAATCTAAGTCTCTTATTATCAATTCTTCTTCTTGATCTGAGCAAACATCTCCGACGAACTGGCCTCGTGGGTCAGCAAAATAAGTTGTTCCATAAAAATCATTTTCTCCTAGTGGCTCGATTCCCACCCGATTAATTGCTCCCACGAAATACATATTCGCAACCGCCGATGCGGGCTGTTCAAGTTTCCACAAGTAAGAAGAAAGACCTCTGCTTGTCGCAGATGGATTGAACACAATTTGAGCCCCGTTCATTCCTAAAGCGCGCCAACCTTCTGGGAAATGTCTGTCATAGCAAATATAAACTCCAACTCGACCAACAGCCGTTTGAAAAACAGGAAAACCTGAATTGCCAGGCTTGAAATAAAACTTTTCCCAAAATCCATTAACCTGCGGAATATGAGTTTTACGATATTTGCCTAAGTAAGTTCCATCAGCATCAATTACTGCTGCTGTGTTGTATAAAAAACCTTCTTTTTCTTTCTCATACATGGGCAGCACTAATACCATCCCAAGTTCTGACGCCAGTTCTTGAAAACGCTTTACAGTTGGACCATCCGGAATTGCTTCTGCATAGCCGTAATATTCAATTTCTTGGACTTGACAAAAATAAGGACCATAGAAGAGCTCTTGAAAACACATTATTTGAGCGCCTTGGCTAGCTGCCTCACGAAGATATTGTTCATGAAGGTCAATCATTGATTCTTTATCGCCTGTCCACCTTGTTTGAACCATCGCAGAACGTACTACATTTGACATCTAATTCTCCTAATTTTCTTATTACAGAAGATTAACCAATAACTACCGGTTTCTTAATGAGGCTAGCGCTTTGCTTTAACCACCCACAATTTTAATTATTCTGAATTTAGAATTTAATTTAGTTTTCGGGAGAAGATAGGCCTTTTAGCTCTTCAGACTGTAAATCTCTAGGTTTTGTTTCCAATTCCTCTGGAGAATCAATCACCTCATTACCAATACCTAAATCTGGAAATTTTCGAAGGGTTGACATCAAACGTCCATCAACTGACCCGATCATGGTGTTATAAGCATTAACGGCTGAATTTAGACCCCGTCCTGTTTTATCCATATGCCCAAGAACAGTTCCAATTCTTTCGTACAATTCTTCACCCAGATCTGCTATTTCTTTAGCATGTTCAGTGATTCGGGCTTCTTGCCATCCGCGCGCAACTGCCCACAAAAGGGCCAAAAGATTTACTGGTGAAGCAAGTAAAACCCTTTTTTCCATTGCGTCTTGCAAAAGTGACACATCAACTCTCAGAGCATCTGCTAGAAAAGATTCCCCTGGAACGAATAAAACTACAAATTCTGGTGCAGGGCCATCATTTTGCTCCCAGTACTTGCGACCTGCTAGTGCATTAACATGCGATCTCAAGGCGGATGCATGACGAGACAAATGACTTTCTATCTCAGCTTGGTCAGAAGACTCTTGTGCTTCAAGATAGGCATCCAAAGGAACTTTCGCATCCACTGCTAAATGTGCTCCATTCGGGAGTCTCACCCTGACATCTGGCCTTCCAATATTACCGCTCCTATTTTCACCAGTTGCCTGTTCCTCATAATCACAATAAGGCGCCATACCGGCTAGTTCGATTACGTTACGAAGTTGATTTTCTCCCCAAGCGCCACGAGCAGTAGGTGAACGTAATGCTTCAGTTAATGCAACATTAGAAGCGCTTAGTTCGCCCATCCTCGATGTTAAAGTTTCAACTGCACCTTTCTCTTTGTCGTGAGCTGATCGAAGCTCACTAACTGTTTTTCCTAGTTGGTCAATCTGTTTTGTAAAAGGGTCAAGCAAACCTTTTGTTTGCTCTTTAACAACGTTCATTCTTTCAGAGGCCAGAGTCAAAAATTGTTCATTATTATCTTTAAGTGCTTTGGTGGCTACTTCTCCCATTTGAGCTTTAAGTTCTGAAGTCAATTGCGTAACCATCGATGCCATTTCGTCTTTATCATTGGGTTCGTTAGTATCTGCTTTTGAAGAGGCCTTTTGGCTCCTAATTGCTTTTATCGAGACTAAAAGACTTGCTGATAGAGCAATAAGTAAAAAAACAATAATGATTGCAGAAGAATCCATATAACGAGATTATGCAATAGGTGGGACATATTCGCTCATGCAGGAATTTTTTGATAAGAAGATTAACTTTTAGCGCGCTCAAACTAAACAAACTTTTATGATTAGAGATATGAAGGTGAAAAAATGAGCGAAATTCCTCTAATCGGTATTACAGGGCGCCGAAAAAAAGGAAGCGATGTAAATGGAGTGCTTTCTGTTCAAGGGGAATTAGATATAGATCTTTTTTTTACTAACTACGGACGACAAGTAAGCATGGCTGGAGGTATACCCGTACTCATACCACGTGACGCAACTGCTCAAGTTGTGTCAAAACTAGATGGGATAGTTCTAAGTGGTGGAGCTGATGTGGACCCAAAAATTCACTCCCCTGAAGAAGACCCGAGTTTGAGTAAATTTGAACCGGGACGCGACAGTCATGAATTTGAAATCCTTACTGGAGCTATTGAAAACGACATTCCTGTTTTAGGAATTTGTAGGGGTTTGCAGGTAATTAATGTTCACGCAGGGGGTACTCTTTTTCAAGATATTCCAGATCACGCGAATATCAACAGGCCCTGTGATGACAGACATCACAAGGTTCGTTTCGGAGAAAATTCAATATTGTCAGGAATCTACGGTTCTGAAATCGAAGTCAACTCACTGCATCATCAAGCAATAGACAAGATCGGTGAAGGAATAAAAGCGACGGGCTGGTCTTCGGGAGGGGAAGCCACTGAAGAGGTTATAGAAGCAATAGAGATTGAAAATAGTCAGATTCTTGCTGTTCAATGGCACCCTGAATTGTTGCCAGGTGCAGATCCGATTTTTAACTGGCTAATAACTCATGCAACGAAATAAATACTCTAATTAAAATCAAGTTTTGATTTCTCTACTAAATCATCAAAAACTTGAAAAATTTCTTCCCAAGTCTCTTCAGGCATACTGTGACCCATTCCTTCTATTTCAACTAGACGGCAATCTTTAATAGCCTTTGCTGTTTCTTTCCCTCCTCTAAGGGGCACCAAACGATCAGCGGTTCCGTGGATCACAGTTGCTTGAATAGACAGTGTTTCTAACTCTGGCCGGCGATCTCCATCAGCCAAGATCGCTGTTAATTGTCTAGTTGTTCCTGCGGGATTCCATGCACGATCAATAGAAGTTGCGACTAGCTCACGAAGATTTTCTGGAAGAGGAAATTTTTCACCATGAATGAGTCGTGCAGATTTAAGGCCACTTTCTATCCGCCCTTCTCTAGTTCCAGAATCAGGTTCCATCAGTTCCATCGTCAGTTGATACTCAGGTCTAATAAAACGCGGAGTAGACATAATTGAACAAAGAGAAGCAACACGCTCAGGATGATTTAACGCAAATCTTTGAACGATCATTCCACCCATCGACGCTCCTATCAAATGAGCTTTATCTATTTCTAGTGAATCCAGTACGCCAACAGCATCATCAGCCATATCTGACAAAGAGTAAGGCGACTTTATTTTCCTTCCAAATAGAGAAGATAGGTAAGTTCTATTCATATTTGGTTCACCTGCCTCGTCAAACCATGTTGATAATCCAACATCACGGTTATCGAAGCGAATAACAAAATATCCTCGTTCGGAAAGTTGCTTGCAAAAATCTTCAGGCCAGGCGGTCATCTGTGCCCCAAGACCCATTACCAACAACACTGCAGGGTTTTCTCTATTACCTATTGTCTCTACTTCAAGGGTTATACCGTTGGCTTTGATTTGTGGCATTTTTGCTGGCTCCTCTTGAGTAGAAATAATTCCAATATTTTAAAGTAATTATCAAGCAGGAAGCCTATTGGAAATTAGCTTCGATCAACTTTACCGGTAAACCTGAAAGTAAAACTTTCTCACCTTTTGCTTCAAAACCCCAGCTTTCAAAAAGGCCTTTTATTAATTCAACATCAACTTTGGTCATTTCTTCTTCATGGTCATGATGAGTTTCATGTTGAGGATGTTTAGGGTCTGTAAAATCTTCGTCCACTAACAAAACTCTTCCCCGTGGTGCAATTACTCTTGCTATTTCTTTTATGGAGCCTTCCAAATCAGTCCAATGATGAACCGCATTCACTGCACATACAACGTCAGTTGACTCTTTTGACAAAGGGATTTTTTCTGCGACACCTGCTTCTACTGTTATAAGACCAGGGTTTTTTTGGAACTGCCTTCTAAAACCCAAAATAGCTCTCATAAATCTAGATGGATCAATGGCTACAACATGGGCACCTCTACTGGCAGCTTCTACAGATGCAGGACCCATTCCCGCCCCTATATCTAGAACATTTTCACCTTTTTGAAGATCTACTAATCGAATCACTTCTTTACTTAAAGGTGAGTTCCAAAATTTTGGAAGTTTGAGCGCCCATGAAATCTTGGCTCTTACACCTTTATCGTGCTCATGTCTGTATCTGTCGAATTCATTTACCAATTTTGTTCCTCATTTCTAAATTGATAATGCCACAAAAAATACCTTCTTAAAGACTTCAAAATCTTCAGACTTAGTTAATTTCAAATAGACTCTTTCGATGTCGGATTCTTTTAAAGGCGTAGATAAGCCAAAGCTATTCCCTTACTTTTTGATACTTTTTGGTATGTCTGCAGGATTGTCTAGCGTCATCACTTTAGTTGCAGAATTCAAACAAGAACTTGGCTTTTCAAACTTTGAAATTGGTTTAACAATTTTCTGCGGATTTGCTGCTTCCTTTATTGCACTAATAACTCTTTCCCCGCAAGCCGATCGTGGCCGATCGCCAATACTTCTTAAGTTAGGTTTACTCTTAGGTATCATCGCCCTATTTTTTATGGCTGTAGGTGATTCACTTTGGTATTTCATAATTGGCAGAAGTTTATTTGGTTTTGCTTTGGGTGCAGCTTCTCCTGCCGCCCGAAGAACTGTGATAGTCGCGAATCCTGACGAATTAGGAAAAAATCTTGGAAAGTTAGGAGCATACGATGTAGCTGGTTGGGTCGTAGGACCGGCCCTTACTGCTGCCCTAAACGCTATCGGCAATTTCAGAACACCTTTTTGGGTAATGGGTGTAGCTCTAATCTTCTTATTGCCTACAGCATGGAAGGCTAAACCTGACGCGGCTGACCGTGATTTCCAAAAGAAAAAGCCCTTAGATTTATTTCGTATACGGAGACTCAACGGCGCTCTTCTAATACTGAGTGCATATTTTGTTTTTATTGGAGCTTTCGAGGCTGTTTGGGTTCTAGAACTTGACTTTCGAGGTGCATCACAATGGCAAATCGGTGTTGCACTCACACTTGCAGCACTTCCAATACCTGTCTTAGCAATGAAAGGTGGGATCCTAGCCCAACGCTTTGGAGCCAGACGTTGGACATTAGGAACTATGAGCATTTGCGCTGTCTTTGTTGCTAGCTTTGGAATCTTTGAAGGTCTTATAACTCTCATTATTTTAACAATTCTTAGTTCTATCTTCGAGGGATTGGGTTTCCCTGCAGGACCAATGCTCGTTTCAGTTTCAGTACCTGAAGAACGTCAAGCTGCCGCACAAGGTCTAGCAGGTGCAACTGAAGTCGCCGCTGGGGCTTTAGCTTCCATTGCTGCTGCAGTAATTTACCAAACTACAAATGACACGGTTGTTTGGATTACAACTTCAATAGTAATGATCGTGCTGCTAGTTTTTGGTTGGATATTAACTAAACCTCCTGATGGCAAACCAATCAAACCTGACGTACCATTTGATTTAAAGAGGAGGCTTTTCGAATGACACAAGAAACACACCCCCTACTTCACGGATTTGCTCCACCTTTAAAAACCGAATCCGACTTTATAAATATTGTCCGTGGGGAAGGTTGTCTAGTTTGGGACGATCAAGACAACAAATACATAGACTCCATGGCTAACCTTTGGCTTTGCCAGATTGGGCATGGAAGAACTGAAGTAATTGAAGCCGTAACAAAACAGATGAAAACTCTCGAGGCTTACAATATCTTTGACCCTTTTACTAATGAACCGGCAGCCAAATTAGCTGAAATGGTGGCTGAAAGATCACCTCACCCTGAAGGACGTGTTTTTCTAAGCTGTTCTGGATCAGAAGCAGTAGATACTGCTCTCAAGCTTGCAAGGCTATATCAGCAATTACGTGGAGAAAATGAAAAGCAAATCATCGTTCGGCGCACGAACGGTTATCACGGTACTAACTTCGGAGGAACAAGTGCTCAGGGGATCGCGCCGAATAGAGAAGGCTGGGGGGATTTGGTGCCTCATTTCATAGAAGTGCCAAATAATGATCTTGAAGCGACCGCGACTATTTTTGCGAATCATGGAAACCAGATTGCTGCAATGATTGTTGAACCCATTCAAGGAGCGGGCGGTGTTCATCCACCTGTCGATGGCTATTTAGAAGGCCTCCGAAAGCTCTGCGATGATAACGGTGCTTTGCTTATTTTCGATGAAGTTGTTTGTGGTTTTGGTCGTACAGGAAAATGGTTCGGAGCTCAACATTTTGGTGTCAGTCCAGACTTAATGACTTTTGCCAAAGGTGTTACTTCCGGCTACCTGCCCTTATCGGGTGTAATTGTTTCTAGAAAAGTTTGCGATATTTTTGAAGAGCCTGATTTCATCCTCAGAACTGGCTACACATATTCAGGTCATCCAACTTCTTGTGCGGCTGGTATTGCAAATTTAGAATTAATTGAAAGTGAATCTTTGGTCGATCGAGCAAGCCATGTTGGAAATCAAATTAGAACTGGTTTGGAGTCATTACAAGCAGATGGTCTTATTGAATCTTGGCGCGGAACTGGTGCTGTTTATGCAGTTGAAATTACTCAAGATCCAATAAAAACAAGAAATGAAATTCTGTCAAATGGCGTAATACTAAGAGCCATAGCTAATGCACTTGCAATTTGCCCCCCATTAACGATTAGTGATGCAGAAATTGGTCAGGTAATTGACACAATGGCTGAAGTTTTGAAATAAAACTACGAAAAAGTTCAATCCTGATTATGAGATGGAGCTTGACTTACTTTCAAATAAGCTTCTTCTCTTACTTTTGAAATCCGGTCCGCACCAATTTTTTTACCTTTATGCGGTAAAACAAAACTTGAATACATCACTCGTCTTTCTGTCTCTGTAGGAGGATGACTCATATGAAGTGTGCACGACAAATGAACTGTGACATCACCTGTTTCAGTAGGCAAATTAACAATAGGTAGATCAAGATAAGGATGAATAAAATTAGGTTGTAAATTAGCTCTGTGCGAACCTGCTACCACTGCCAATTGGCCACTTCTAGAATCTGCTCCTGTAACTGAAATCCCAACCGTGATAGAAGAGCAGTCATAGGAATGCCTTCCAAGGCTGCAGTCTTTATGCCAAGGAAGATCAGAGATTCCCTCTACCACTCCGATTGGTTTTACTAAAGCTTCAATCGCATTTTCATCGTTACTTCCATTCCAAGCAATACTGTGCCCATCCCCAGGTATCGCTGCGATTCTCTCGTGTTGCCCCTCTCTAAGAAGTCTTTTTACAGATTCTGATTGACTCTGAAAATACTGAAGACGAACGCAACGATCTTTTCCGTCTTCTGTCTTCGCCCACCAAGATCTACCATCACCTCTCTCATATTTTTCTATAGCTCCATCCATATCGTTAGAAATTTCGGCCATTAACTCTCGGCTCCACCACCCTTTAAGGTGTAAATAACCTGTCTGCGATAAAAACCATGAGATTTCTTCGTCAGAATCTTCTTGGGTAAAAGACCGGTTCAAATCAAGAGATCCTCCATCTTGATTTAAGAAATCAATTTCACCTGGTTTGTGAACTGGTCTTCCATCAATTATTGCCCTGATAACAGGCCACCACTTTAAAAATCGAAAATGCTCTTTTAAAGGCAAGTCAATTACTTTGGACGTAGCCAACGATTGGGGGGTCTGTATGTCTTGCACTAAATCAGAAAATGAAATCTCGTCCAAATCGACAATTACAGAGGCATTAGATACACCTGGCTCTAATTTAATCTCTCTCTCCAAAGGAATAAGAGTAAATGATTTTTTTGAAACCCTGATGCCTAATGGTCGGCAACCTAGAATTTGAGTCCCTTCAGACGCAATCAAAGAATTTTGTTCTAGCAATAATGGTAATTGATCATCAATCCATGCATCTGGATCAATTTGATCAACATCACTGTCTAAACGGGAACGTACATCAACTGAAAACATAGAAAATACTTTTCTTCAACGTTATTCAAGACTCTCTTGAATAGGTAAAGGTTCACCTAAAGACGGCATAGTTTCCGAAGGGCCCAATACAGTTACCTGATCATCAGCTTCTAAACAGAGTTCTTCATTAAGTTCGATCAGAATCCCTTCTCTGTGCACAGAAACAACTTCAACTTCATCGGGTAAATTTAGTGCACCAACTTTTGAACCTATAAGTGCTGAGTCTTTTCCTTCTGGAAGAAGAGCGTATTGACGGAATGTCATCTCAGGAAGTAAGGCAGATTTAACTTCTGCTTCTGTTTGAGCTATCCCTATAAGTTTTGCACCCGTATGTAGATGACCGGCGAGCTCTCCGGCAACTCTTAACGAACGCCCTGGGTTGTCTGTTGTCCCGGCAAGAAAAAATAACGCGTTGACCCATTCACCAGAACCTCCCCAAGAGGCAGGGATACGAATACCTTCTGACGCCCTAACTATTACAAGTTGATCTTCCTCAATATCTTCAAATAAAGCGACCGGAGTTGCGGTCGGGTGTTGCTTAGACGGTTGGATCCATAAGGAACCGGTTTCTAAGAACTGCTCTGTTACACGCTCTCCTGTTAAGCCGATTAGATCAGAAAGAACCGTCGCCGCTCTATCTGCTGCTTCTGTGATAGTCGTTCCTTGTGGCACACTTAGAACTCCTGCCCGTGCAATCAACCCAGGATAATCATCACCAGTTCTCAAGCCATGACCTGCCATCGCAGCGCTCATTTCTCGATCTAATTTTGGATCAGCTTCTGCACCCCATCTTTCAAAAACTTGTCTAATTGCACCTGCTCTTTTACTTTTTCCACTCGCATAAAGACGATGCCATGTCCACCCTGCAGCAAAAACAAAACCCACAAATAGTATGGCGGTTGCACCAAGTTGGAAAATTAAAAATACAGAAATGATTATTCCAATGAATTGTGTTAGCGGATACAAGGGTGCCTTAAAAGCAGGTGCATACGATTGAATATGAGAAGCTCTTAATACCAGAACAGCAATGTTTAATAAGCCAAGTGTTAACAAAACAAAAGCGCTAGCAAGTTTTGCAATTGATTCAGCATCTAGAAGCAAAACCACCAGAGCTATTGCAATTCCAGTAACAACTACACCAAATGCAGGAGTTCCATAGCGGCTTAACCTTCCTGCTACTTCAGGAAAAAGTCCGTCGCGTGCCATCGCCATGGGGTACCTGGCAGCGGCCAGAATTCCAGCATTTACAGCTGAGGCAAACGCCGCCAACGCCGCTAAAACAACAAGTGCGACTCCTGCAGATGGAAGAATAGTTTCGGCAGCAGAATGTATTGGTGCTAAATCTTCATGCAAAATATCTGAGGGCAAAAGTGCCACTGCTACTAGGGCACCAAGCGTGTACAGAACGGTTCCTACTAACAAAGACAATGACATCCCTAGTGGAATCTTTAAAGAAGGGTCATCTACTTCTTCCGCCGCACTTGCGACTTTTGTCAAACCACCATATGAAACAAAAACTAGACCTATGACTGAGATAAGTCCCGAAAACCCCTCTGCAAAAAATGGATCAAGATTAGATTTGTCTATACCTTGTTTTTGGGTTTCAAAAAGACCCTCTGTGAGAAACCAAGCCATAATCGTCAGCACAAAAACGACTAAAAATAATTGGATTGAACCGCTAACTTTCGAACCGACAACATTTACAAAAGTGAAAAAAGCTATTAAAACCAGAGCCATAACTTTCCCGTTAACATCAAGGATTAAAACCAAATAAGCGCTCATACCTACTAAAGCAAATGCATCTTTCAGTACTAAAGAAAGCCAAGTTCCAATCCCTGCAATAGTTCCTATCGAAGGGCCCAATGCTCTTTCTAAGAAATAATATGCACCCCCCGCTTTTGGTAGTGCAGAAGACAACTCTGCAACACTCAACATGGCAGGAATAGCTAAAAAACCAGCTATTAAATAAGCCAAAATTGCTGATGGCCCAGCTTTAGACGCTGCTAGACCTGGTAAAAGAAACAAACCTGATGAAAGCATCGCTCCCGTCGATAGAGCAAAAACGTGCCGCAGAGCAAGCGATCTAGTTAACTTACCCCTATTATCTGCCTTCATAAGAAAACCCTAGACTTCTCTCTCTATTGTCCAAAATTGAAAGAATGAAAAAAATCTAATAAAAGTGAGTTGGTTGAATCAGGATCCTCTTGTTGAATCCAATGACCTACACTTGGCAAAATAACAGAATTAATTAAATTTGGAAGAGTAGATGAAAACCTTGAAATGCTTCCTGCTCCCCAAATTGTTGGTCCATCTTTTTCCCCTCCAATAAACAGTGAAGGTTGTGTCAGAGGTGCCTCGTGATACATTCTGAGATCACTCCAATCGAAGTCAACACACCTGTACCGATTAAGAGGACCTGTAAAACCTGACCTTTCAAATTGTTTGGTATAAAAATCTAAATCATCCGGAGTTAGCCATGGAAGAGAATCTTTTGGAAATTTGAAACGATCTTGAAGCTCTCCTCCAGGTGAAACAAAACCCATCGAACCCTCATCGCCTATAATCGCCGGGGCATCCCCAGAAGCAGTGAAATAAAAACCCTCAAGCCATTTAGATGGATTCTGAGAAATCTCTGCTTCTGCCCTTCCTGGTTCTTGAAAATACTCGATATAGAACTCTTCCTCTCCTCCTAAAGATCTGAAAAAATCAGATGGTTTGCCGTCTCCTCGCGGTGTATATGGAACAGAAAGTAGCGCAATACCTTTAAAAATATCAGGCCTAAAAGATGCAGCAGCTGAGGCTATAGGCGAACCCCAATCATGTCCTACGATTACAGAACTATCTTCGCCTAAAGCTTGGACCACTCCCACACAATCACCCGCAAGATGAACGAGTCGATATTCATCGATTGCTTTCGGAGCATAAGAAGTTCCATAACCTCGAACATCCATCGCCACCGCTCGATAACCAGCAGCAGAAACAGCAGCTATCTGATGCCTCCATGAATACCATGATTCGGGAAACCCGTGAACGAAAAGAACCATAGGGCCTTCTCCTGCTTCAGCAACATGGATATCTACTCCACGAACGTCAATCTCATACTGTTTCAAACCTTTAATCTCAATCATTCCCATTCTCCTTAGCATTCATCAGCTCTTTAAGACTTTCAATCTGTATTCCTTTAATTGTCTGCTTTTGATCAAAAGCTTCAGTAACTATCAAATCGCATCCAGAGGTTAGCGCTGCTTCAATTGTTATGGCTTCACGCATTTGAATATTCAAACTTGTTTGCGTTTCTGTAGCTGCCAAAACTAAATCTGAATCGAGTTGTACAACTGTCAATTCGGTTAAATCATTTAAAGCTTGCTTAGCCGTTACCGTTTCAAGACTTCGATTAAAACGAGTAGTAACTTCTTCATAAAAATCGGCTATTGATAAAGCTGAAGTTACCAAGGTCGCATTATCTACATCACCAATTAAGTTCCTAGCTGCAGCTTGTTCAAATGGCGCGCTGTCGTCAAAAAGCTTTACTAGAACTGAAGCGTCAATAAAAATCCTGTTAAGCACGATCTTCACTTCTATGTAGTTGATGAAGAAGCGGCAGATGATATAGAAAGTGCGACGAGTCTTTTACGAGCATTTATCGCAAGATCTGAAGAAGAGTAACCCTCAATCAATTGCCTTACAACTGCGTTAACTGACGTACCTTGTTCTGCAGCGCGCACTCTAGCCCTGCGGAGTAAGTCTTCGTCGATTGCTAAAGTCAAATTAGCCATATATAAGTGTAACACTGATTATGTGTTACACTTATATATTTATAATATTGATTCATTTTACTTAACTTTAAAATCGCAAAATTGTGCAACTTCTGGTAGACATTGCACAACTCTTAAAACATTTCCTTAAGAAAAGAGAAGAAAATGGCAATTGCCCCCGGAATGCACGTAGATGACCCAAGTGACGATTCATTAAATCTTTCAATGTCTGAAGCCGCACGTCCTCTTTTTGACGCGGTTAAAAAATTCATCACAGACGAAGTTGAACCAATAACTGCAGAATTTTATGAGCTTGGGGAAGATCGTGAAGACCGTTGGTCATATACAGATGACCAACTGCAACTTTTGGAAAGTGTTAAAAATAAAGCGCGTTCTAGTGGCTTATGGAATTTTTTCTTACCAGATGATGAAACCGGTCAGGGGCTTTCAAATTTAGATTATGCATACATAGCAGCTGAACTAGGCAGAAATCCTTTAGCTTCTGAATCGCTTAATTGCAGTGCCCCTGATACAGGAAATATGGAAGTTTTGGAGCGCGTAGGTACGCCTGAACAAAAGGAAATGTGGCTTAAGCCGTTATTGAACGGTGAAATTAGGTCATGTTTTGGAATGACTGAACCTGGTCTCGCTTCTTCAGATGCTAAAAATATCGCTACGCAAGCGATCCTCGATGGCGATGAGTGGTTAATAAATGGTGAGAAGTACTACATTTCTGGCGCGGGTGATCCTCGTTGTAAAATAATGAT
>TARA_B110000014_G_C20126854_1_pt1 | contig 21123 bp, 24 predicted proteins | sample TARA_B110000014 | Tara Oceans TARA_B110000014 (sample SAMEA4396468) | marine metagenome | biome: Westerlies Biome; feature: [MES] marine water layer (ENVO:01000295) within the mesopelagic zone...; material: water (ENVO:00002006), including particulate matter (ENVO:01000060) such... | reverse complement strand
GAGGGTTTAGTTGTTAACTATGGTACTTGTTGCAAACCTATACCTGGAGATTCTGTCATAGCTCATTTCACTACAGAAAGGGGAATGGTTGTCCACCAAGAAAGATGTAAAAATATTTTATCTATAAGAGAAGATCCTACTCAATGCTTTCCTGTTAACTGGCAACCAGAACTTAAAAAAGGATTTTCTGCTGAAATAAGAATCCTCGCAATAGATGAAACAGCTCTCTTAGCAACTATTGCTTCGGCTATCTCAAACTCGGATACCAATATAGAATCTATCCAGAGTCTTGCAAAATCTTTGGAGGAAATTGAATTCTTTCTTACAATAGAAGTGTTGAATAGAATTCACCTTGCAAAAATTATGAGGAAAATTAGATCGTTAAGAGCTGTGCATTCAGTAACTAGAGTGCACTCTCAAGAAATGAGAAATGTTAGTACTATTCACTAATTCTATAAAAAATGGTTAATAGAAAAAAAATTGAAAGCTCGGATGCCCCAAAAGCAATAGGGCCTTATTCACAGGCAATAGCGATGGGAAATATTGTTTATCTATCTGGGCAAATACCCTTGGATCCAAAAACAATGAAACTAGTTAAAGGTGAAGAGGCTCAGATCAATCAAGTTTTTAAAAATCTTGAAGCAGTTTGCAAAGCAGCTGATTCAACATTTGATGACATAGTAAAAATTAATATTTACTTAAAAGATTTGGCTATCTACCCTTTAGTAAATGAAATAATGACTTTATTATTTAAAGAGCCTTATCCAGCAAGAGCTGCGATAGAGGTTTCTAAATTACCTTTGGATGCTTTAATAGAAGTTGAAGGAGTGATTATTAAAGACAGCACATATAGCTTCTAATGACCTCTGGGAGAAATTCTCTTAGCTCTATATCAAAACTAAAAGGAGTAGGTCCTAAGGTTTCTGAATCATTATTAAGGCTAAATATTCAAACTATTGAAGATGCCTTATTCCACCTTCCCTATAGATACGAAGACAGAACAAAAATAACACATGTTGCAGATGCACTAGAAGGGGTGACCGGATTATTTCAAGGTGAAATAACTTCTTGCCAAGTTGTATTTCGAGGCAGAAGAATGTTAATTGTTGAACTTTATGACGGTACGGGCTCATTTAAAATAAGAATGTTCCATTTTGCAATGGCACAGAAGAATAATCTTTCAATAGGTAAGATAGTTAGATGTTACGGAACCTTACACCATAGACCTAATGGAAAAGAATTGATACATCCAACCTATCAAGTCTTTAATAAAGATCACATTCCAAATATTGAGAACAGCTTTACTCCAATTTACCCAACAACTGATAATTTAAAACAAGGTAGACTTAGGAACCTCATAAGAAATGGTCTTTCTTATGCACAGAAATATAATTTACTAAATCAGCATTGGGAAACAAAAAAATTCACTCAATATGGCTCTATACTTGACGCCTTATCATTTATTCACAACCCTCCAGCAGATACTGATATTGGGATACTTTCTCTAGGTAAGCATCCGGCTCAAAGGCAATTAATTTATCAAGAGCTCATAGCTCATATGCTATGTTCAGGGATCTTAAAAAAAGAAAATGATGCTAGAAATGGTCCGGCATTGCCCTTGAATTCAAAAAAAGAAGACTCGTTCTTAAATAAACTAGGCTTTAATCTAACTTCTAGTCAGAAAAATTCTTGGTCTGAAATTCTAAATGATCTAAAAGGTAAATCACCTATGAGGAGGCTCCTTCAAGGTGATGTAGGCTCTGGAAAGACAGTTGTGGGCGCTTTAGCAGCTTTGCATGCTTCAGAAAATAAATTCCAGACTGCGTTAATGTGCCCAACAGAAATACTAGCCGAACAACATCATGCAAATCTTGCTAATTGGTTTAATGACCTTGGTATCAAAGTGTCTTTATTAACAGGGTCTACAACCAGTGTAAAAAGGAAACAGATTGTCAAAAAACTCTATCAAGGTGATATAGATATCCTAATAGGAACTCATGCATTATTTCAACCAGATGTTATTTTTCATAAACTTGGCCTAACTCTAATAGATGAACAACAAAGATTCGGTGTTCATCAAAGATTCTCTTTATTACAAAAAGGTGGTTCTAAAGAAAATAGCTCACATCAACTTATCATGACTGCCACACCTATACCACGGACCTTAGCAATGACTGTCTATGGTTCGTTAGAGGTTTCTACAATTGATGAAATGCCTCCAGGACGAATACCAATAGAAACAAGTGCCAGACCTAATTCGATGAGGGATAAGATTTCAAAGAGAATACAAGAAGTATGTGGTGAAGGGCAAAAGGTTTACTGGGTTTGTACTCTTATAGATGAATCAGAGGAATTAGAAGCTCAATCTGCAGAAGATTTGTTCAAAGAACTATTGATGACTTTACCAGAAATTAAAATAGGTCTAGTTCATGGTAAATTAAAGAAGAAAGAAAAAGATCAAGTAATTAATAATTTCAGAGATGGGAAAATCCAACTATTAGTTTGTACTACAGTGATAGAAGTTGGTGTAGATGTTCCAGAAGCTAATCTAATGATTATAGAAAATGCTGAGAGACTAGGTCTATCTCAACTCCATCAGCTCAGGGGGAGAGTAGGCAGAAAAGCTAATTCTAGATCTCACTGCCTACTATTATACAAAGAACCTTTAAGTGTCATTGCTAAAGAAAGAATTGAAATTATGGAGACTAATAATGATGGTTTTGCAATTGCCGAAAAGGATTTGGAACTAAGAGGAGCTGGCGAGATATATGGAACAAGACAGTCTGGGATGATGGATCTAAAAATAGCAGATCCTATAAGAGATTCAGAACTCTTAGAACAGGCACAAATAGAAGCAATAGAAATGTCTAAGAATAATAGTAAATTAGCTTATTTACTTGTAGATAGATGGGTAGGTAAGGTAGTTGATTACTCAGATTCATAAAATTTTAACTCAATATAAAGAAAATTCTTTCTGGTCTTGGATATCCCTCTATGGTCTTAAGAGTTGAATCAGGATCTAATCCATCTTTTAATGATCTAAATGGCATCCAATCTGATGAACTTTGCTCATCTATGCTAGTTATTAAAGATTTAGAAACATTATCTATAGATAGATTTACTTTTTTAACAAGTTTCTCTATACCTAAAATAGTATGAAGAAACCAAACATTAGGCATGTTTGAATATTTACCTTTAGGGACCAAAACTTCTCCATAACAATCAGGCGCAATTATTGTCTCTAAAACTATTCTCCCTCCTGGTTTCAAATGGGCTTTAAGATCTTTTAAATGTTGTAATGGGTCTCTTTGATGATAAAGAAGCCCCATACTAAAAACAATATCAAAACAATTACTAATAAAACCTAATTCCTCTATTCTTGAAGGTATCATGTTAATTCTATCTGATTTAATGAATTTATTAATTGCCAGGAACTGAGTGAAATGATTCAAGTTTGGTTCTAGACAGACCACTAAATTAGCACCTGAGCCTAACATCCTAAAACCATAATATCCGTTACCAGATCCTACATCTAAAATATTACTAGAGTTTAAATCTACATCTAACTCTAAAAACCTTTTCCATTTCAGGTCTGAATTCCACTCGCTGTCTATAAAAATTCCTTGAATATCAAAAGGCCCTTTGCGCCATGGAATTAAATTTAAAAGAAGGTTCTTAGTTAATTCTCTATCTTCTTCTTGCCAGTCGCCAACTATAGAAACAGACTTATCTAAATTTATCTTAGAAGGCTGCATATGAGGTAAATCAGATAGTAACTTTACCCAACCATCTATTCTTTTATCCTTTTTATTTAAATAAGGATTTAGATCATAGCTATTTATTAATTCCTTCCAGGCCGGATTTAATCTTCCCATCTATTTAACACATAGTAATGTAATAAAATTTAAATTACTCATAATCTTCATAACCCTTTTAAAGCCAATTGATTTAATTCTTTTAATGTGGTCTTGCTCTGTTTCTGTTATCAAAACACCATCTAAGGCATCTCTTTTCCTGGCAACCTCAAGATCAGAATAGCCATTTTCTAATTTGAAACTATGATGGATGTCCCTTATTAAATTAGTTCTCATTATGGACTTAAAATGTATTTTTTCAGAAATTATGCACGCCCCTTCATCTACTAATGATTCATAAATTATACGAATCAAATCTTTACGTTCTTTAATAGCTAGAAATTGCATTAAGTAGTTCACTATAACCAATGATGCATTTGATAAAACCACTTCCCTAACATCACTTAATATAAACTCTACTTGAGTATTTTCTGCACTCTTAAGAAACCTTTCTTCGCACATTCTTATCATGTGCCTTGAATTATCAACTGCTAAAATCTTATTATTTATCATAGGCACTAATAAAAGAGACTCTGTGGCAGCTCCTAATGAACAACCTAGATCATATATATTGGTGTCGGGTCTAATATATTTCCTTCCAAATTCCCGGACTAATTTTAGAGAAGACTGATATCCAGGAACAGACCTATTAATCATGTCTTCAAAAACTTTGGTTACTTCCTCATTAAAAGCAAAAGGAATATCCTTTACTTTATCGGAAATATAAATATTATCGCGTTCACTCATCATATTTATTGATATTAATTAAATGAATTACATCATCAAGTCGCCAGAAACAAAACAAGAATGGAGTAAATATTTTTCATTTAGATGGGAATTATTACGTAAACCTTGGAATATGCCATTAGATTCTTTAAAAGATCAATTTGAAGATCAAGGGTTCCATTTAATAGCTATGACTAATGAGTTAAAAATAATTGGAACCGGTAGAATTCATTTAATTAATAAATATGAAGCTCAAATTAGATACATGGCTGTTTCTGAAAATTATAGAAGAACAGGCCTAGGATCAAAAATCCTTGCTGAATTAGAGAAGGAAGCTGAAAATCATAATGTTCATAAAATAATTCTAAATGCTAGGAATAATGCTCTAGATTTTTATAGATCTCTTAAATATATAGAAACAGGGCCATATGAATCAGACACTGGAATACCTCATACTAGAATGGAAAAAAAAATATCTTTATTAGAGTAATGGGGCTATCACTAGACTTACTATTGCCATTACATTAATTAAGATATTCATAGCTGGACCGGAAGTATCCTTAAATGGATCACCTACAGTATCTCCAACCACAGTAGCTGCATGAGTATCTGTCCCCTTACCTCCTAAATTACCTTTTTCAACGTATTTTTTTGCATTATCCCAAGCACCGCCAGCATTAGCCATAAATAGAGCCATCAATACACAAGCCAACAAACCTCCAGCTAACATACCTCCTAAAGATTCAGCTCCCAGCCAAAAACCTACTACAGGAGGTGCTCCCACAGCGATTATTCCTGGTAAAAGCATCTTTTTTAAAGCAGCAGTAGTTGCTATATCTACACATTTTTCTGTGTCGGGTTCTGCATTACCTTCTAATAAGCCTGGTATTTCTTTAAATTGTCTTCGTATTTCATTAATCATCTCAAATGCAGCATCACCGACTGCGGTCATTGTTATAGATGCTATAAGAAAAGGAATAGCTCCTCCAATAAAGAGACCAATTAACACCATAGGATCATTAAGCAGCAAAATAAATGGTTCTTCTCTTCCTGAATTATTGGCTACTGTTGAAACAAAAGCAGCAATAATGGCCAATGCAGCCAATGCAGCCGCACCTATAGCGAAACCCTTCCCTATAGCAGCAGTTGTATTTCCTTGTTCATCCAATTCATCAGTAATCTTTCTTGTTTCTGCAGGCATCCCAGCCATTTCTGCTATACCTCCAGCATTGTCTGCCACAGGTCCGTATGCATCTATTGCCATAGTTATACCTACAGTTGAAAGCATTCCTACAGCAGCTATACCTACTCCATATAAACCAGTAAGTTCAGTAGATATATAAATTATAGTAGCTATGCAAGCTATAGGCAGTACAACCGACTGCATACCTACTGATAATCCTGTAATCATGACTGTTGCTGGCCCAGTTTGACCCGATTCAGCTATTTTAACCACCGGCTTTGACCCTGTGTAATACTCTGTGATAAGACCTATTGCTATCCCTCCAACAGAACCACATACAACAGCTAACCAAACATTATCTCCTGCTCCTTCTAGTAAATGATTTGTTAAAAAATACGCTGCTGAAATAAAAACAATTGGAGCACCAATAGTTCCTATTCTCATTGCCAAAGCAGGAGAAAGGTTAGAAAAAATACGGACAATTATAATTCCTATAATTGAAGAGATTAAACCTATAGAAGCTAGAGCTAGAGGTAAAAACATCATGCCTTCTTTTGCTACAGTTAAAGTTGCACCTATTGCTATGCAAGCAATCATGGATCCGCAATAAGACTCAAAAATATCTGAACCCATTCCAGCAATATCCCCTACATTATCCCCTACATTATCTGCTATTACGCCTGGATTTCTTGGATCATCTTCTGGTATTCCAGCTTCTATCTTTCCTACTAAATCAGCTCCTACATCAGCGCTTTTTGTGAATATACCTCCGCCAACTCTTGAGAATAATGCAACTATTGAAGCTCCCATTCCAAAACCTTCGATAGAATGAGCATCCCCACTTAAAATATAATATAAAGAACCTAAACCTATTAGGCCTAAGGAAGCAACGCAAAGGCCCATAATAGAGCCTCCATAAAAAGCTACAGAAAGTGCTGCCTCGGCACCAGAATCAGAGGCTGCCGTTGCCGTTCTAACATTGGCTTTAGTAGCAGAATACATACCCAACCATCCAGCGATTGCAGAAGATACTGCGCCAGAAAACACAGCTAGAGCTGTTGCTTGGCCTAAAGGTGATATAGCAACCAAAATAATTACTACTGATGCAAAGCCCAAAAGATATGTATATTCTCTTTTCATAAAGACCATAGCACCTAAGTGAATTTGGTCTCCTATTTTCTTTACTTTATCATCACCTTCAGGGAATCTATTTACAATAATGTAAATCCCCAAAGCCACTAAAAGACCGAAAACACCCAATATAGGCGGTATAGCCAAATAACTTTCTATCATTATTTCTCCATGCATTTTTAAAAGAAGACTTATTTATGGTTTGCAGTCTACAAGAATAGGCTTTAAATTTAAATATGTATTTATTTAGAATTATTCTCGAATATAGATTCACTGAACTCATCTTCAGACTTTGCGACCACCGTGGATATCATGGCATCACCACAAACATTAACAGCTGTTCTGGTCATATCCAATAACCTATCTACTCCTATTATTAGAGCTATACCTTCAACCGGCAAGCCTACTTGTTGCAAAACCATCGCTAACATAATTAATCCCACTCCTGGAACGCCAGCTGTTCCTATAGATGCAAGTGTGGCTGTAATAATAACCATAAGGTAGCCCGTTAATGTTATATCTACATTGTAGGCTTGAGCTATGAAAACTGTAGCAACTCCTTGCATTATAGCTGTTCCATCCATATTAATAGTTGCCCCTAAAGGAACTGTAAGAGATGAGATTGAGGAATTAACACCTAATTTATTTTGTACTGTATCAATAGTGACTGGCATAGTTGCACTACTTGAAGAAGTACTAAAAGCAAAAACTGCCAAAGATCTTACTTTTGTTAAGAATGTTAAAAAACTCAACTTAGTAAAAGTAGTAAAAATAATTCCGTAGGTTACAAGACCATGAAAAACCAAAACAATCAATACTAAGAGAAAATACTTTGCTAAATTCCCAACTATACCTAAACCTTCAACAGCAAAAATAGTTAGAAGTAAAGAAAATACACCGTAAGGAGCTAGATTTATTAACATAGTTACTAGTTTCAAAACAACCTCATTTAATCTCTCGAAGCTCATCTTAAGATTCTTTGCTGAATCTCCAGTTGCTTTTAGAGCTAGACCAAACAAAATAGCGAAAACTATTATCTGGAGCATATTACCTTCTGCCATAGCAGCTACAGGGTTGATTGGAAAAATATTAATTATGACTTCTTTTAAACCGGGAGACTCTTTAGGGGTAAAAGATTGTGGCAGAGACATGTCTAGATTTAAGCCTGGACCAATTAATAAAGCAAAGATCAAAGCTAAACTTATAGCTATAGCTGTTGTAAATAAATATAAAGAAAATGTTTTAAAGGAGATACTCCTTAATTGTGAATTTGACGAAATTGAAGCAACTCCACAAACCAATGAAATAAAAACTAGTGGCACAACAGCTAGCCTCAAAGAAGCTATAAATACTTTACCTATTACATCAAAAATTCCATTGGCTAGAATGTCATAGAAAATAAAATAAAATAAAGAATTAAGCATCCCCATGTCGTTAGATAACTTTATTAACGATCCAATAAAGATTCCCAAAAACATCGAGAAAACTATCTTAGAAGTTAAGGACATAAAATCAGAAAGTTAATCTATTTCAATCATTTCAAAATCTTCTTTCCCTACGCCACAATCAGGACATAGCCAATCTTCAGGAACATCATCCCAAGCTGTGCCAGGAGCTATCCCATCATCAGGCCAACCTTCGGCCTCATCATATATTAGTCCGCAGACTATGCACTCCCATTTTTTCATTTATTTCTCCTTAAATTCTGAATAAAAGTTTAAATATTCTACATTAACTTTTATAAGTACCTAGACTTTAACAACCAAATTTTAAAATAAAGGCTAATATACAGCATGGAAAATCTTCTAAAAAAAATTAAAGCTTTAAGCTTGTTAGCAAGAATAGATAAACCTATAGGTACTCTTTTACTTCTATGGCCAACACTTTCATCATTCTGTCTCCTTACGTATGGAAACCCTTCTTTAAATTTAATCTTAATTTTTATTTTAGGAACTTTCTTAATGAGATCTGCTGGATGTATCATTAATGATATATTTGATAGAGAATTTGACAAGGAAGTTTTGAGAACTAAGACAAGACCTTTGGTCACTAAAGAAATAACAGTAAAAGAAGCATTATTTGCTTTTATAATATTAGTAAGCTTATCTGGATTTCTTTTGTTCTTTTTAAATAAACTCTCTTTATATATGGCGCTTATAGGATTAGGCTTAGCAATTTTATACCCCTTAACCAAAAGGTTTTTTTCAATTCCTCAATTTTTCTTAGGTCTAGCCTTTTCCTGGGGAATAATTATGGTTTCCGCTGCTGAACTTAATCAAATAACTATTAATGCATGGATTATGTTTTTGGCCTGCTTTCTTTGGATAATAGCCTATGACACTATTTACGCATTGATAGATAAAGAAGATGATTTAAAAATAGGAATTAATTCTTCAGCCATTAGTTTTGGTGATAAAGATCAAAATATTATTTTAATTTGTCATCTATCTTCAACATTTTTTTGGGCAATATCTGGAATCCTTGCCAAGGTAAGTATAGTTTTTTATATAGCACTATTTTCAGCAGTTCTCCTAAGTTTTTACCAAAAAGAATTAATTAAAGAAAGGGAGAAAGATAAATGCTTTGCAGCATTTACCAATAACAATTGGATAGGTCTATCAATTTTTATTGGTGCTTTTTTAGGAACTATCTAAGTGGAAATTAATTTTATAGAGTCCATTGATTCCATATCTGAAAGTGAATGGGATAATTTAATAGAAACAGATTACCCATTTTTAAAACATTCATTTTTCACAGCTTTAGAAAGATCTAAATGTATAGGACCTAATACCGGATGGATGCCTTTTTATTTACTTCTATATGAAAATAAAGAGTTAGTAGGACTGATGCCTTTATTTCTTAAAACTAACTCTTCTGGTGAATTCATATTTGACTGGTCATGGGCAGATGCATTTTATAGGAATGGTATGCAATATTACCCAAAATTAGTTAGCTCCATACCATTTACACCTGCATCTGGTCCAAGATTATGTTTAAAAAAAAATCTAAATAAGTCTGAAACAATTAGATTAATTATGTCGGAAATTAAACAAATTTCAGTACAATTAGAAATATCAAGCTTTCATATTCTTTATCCCGATCCGAAAGAAAAAACAGCATTTAAAAATTCTGAGTTAAGCCTTAGAACTAATAATTCTTTTCACTGGTTCAATAAGGGTTATAAAAAGTTTGAAAATTTCTTAGATGACTTTACGTCAAGACAAAGAAAAAACGTTAAAAAAGAGAGGGATAAAATTAAAAAACAAGGCCTGACCATGGTCAGATTTCTAGGCCCTGATATTACAGAAGAAATGTGGGATATTTTTTATCTATTTTATAAAAGGACCAATGGAATAAGGGGAAGCGGTGGATACCTGAACTTAGAATTTTTTAAGATAATCGGAGAATTAATGCCCAATTCTCTATTACTGGTTATGTGTAAGAATGAATCTAATGAATACATAGCGGGGGCATTAAATTTTTATGATACAAAAACTCTCTTTGGAAGATATTGGGGATCCATAGAAGATTATGATGCCTTACATTTTGAAACTTGTTATTATCAGGGTATAGATTTTTGCATTGAAAATAATATTTCAAAATTTGATCCTGGAGTTCAAGGGGAACATAAAATTAAAAGAGGTTTCTGTCCTATAGAAACCTATTCATTTCATTGGATAAAAGATGAGAGATTTAAAGAACCTATCGATAATTTTCTTTTGGAAGAAAAACAACATATAACATCTTACAATCAAGCTTGTATAAAACAACTTCCTTTTAAAGAAGATTTAATTAAAGATATTTATAAAGATGGATTCAATATTAGATAAAGAGTATTTCCAGGAAGGGATTTTCTATTTAAAAAATAAAGATCCTGATTTAAAAAAAATTTTAGACTTTTCAAAAGGAGGGATTGCTTCTTTCAACAGGACTCCTGGATTTGCAGGACTCATAAATCTGATAATAGAACAGCAATTATCAGTTGCTTCTGCCAAAGCTATCTACAAAAGAATGAAAAAACTACTTAAAAATATTAATCCTGAAAATGTACAGAAAATTACTGATCTAGAACTATCTGAGATAGGGCTGAGTAGACAAAAAATATCTTACTGTAAAGTTATAGCTAGAGCATGTATGGATGGAAGCATGAATCTAAATAAAATAAAATCTATGAATAACGACGAAGTTATAAATTATCTAACCCAGTTTAAAGGCATTGGGGACTGGACTGCTAATTGTTATCTTTTAGCTTGCTTAAAAAGAGTTGATGCCTGGCCTAGCTCTGATCTAGGTTTACAAGTAGCGATTCAAAGAATAAAAAATTTAGAAAAAAGACCAGATGTATTGACAACTTCTGAGATAGCTGAAGCTTGGAAACCTTTTAGGGGTGTAGCAGCAATAATATTATGGTCTACTTATGATATATAAAAGAATGAGGTTATCTTGTATACAAGTTTTAAATCAAAAAAAAATATATCTAAGACTAGATTATTAATCTCTCTTTTTGAAACTAATTACATAAAATATAAAGAACTCTTTTCTGAAAATAGCATTAAAAAAGATCTTTCTTTTTTTCTTCCAGAAGGCACTTTTAAAAGTGAAGTTTCAATAGTAATTAAATCTCTCTCACAACACACTGATTTATTGCAAATAAAGCATGGGCATTTCAGCACCTTTGGCTTGCGGGACAGTAATATAGAAGTTGCCATATATCACGATGCAAAAATGGCAGAAGTTATAAAATTTAATGGAAAGAAGCAGATCTGGCTACTAAATAAATATCCGAACCTCAAAATGTTAAGTAAAGATGAAAAGTTTCAATGGAATCTATATTTAGCAGAATGGTTAAGTTTCTCAAAAAAAGAAGGCTTATCAAGCCAAGAGTTAAAAATAACTTATTAAGTTTACCTATTATAGAGCATTTGTTCTATTTAAGTGCATTTTAAAAGAATGTTATTCAATAATTGCACCTATGATGATCATATGCTATGTTATAGTCAATCTATATAACATTTTATTAATTCATAAACGGAGAAAACTATGTCAAAAGATATGAACAAATACGAATATATTTGGTTAGATGGCTTTAAACCTGAACCATCACTAAGAAGTAAGGTAAAAGTTTCAACTGATAGAAAGGCGCCTGACTGGTCTTTTGATGGCTCTTCGACTCAACAAGCTGAAGGTGGGAGTTCTGACTGCTTACTAATTCCTGTGCAACAATATGAAAACCCCCTAAGTGATGGGTCTTTAATAATGTGCCAGGTTGAGACTGGAGAACATGAAGTGCATCCTTCCAATACAAGAGCTGCCGCAGATACAGTAGTTACAGATGATTGGTGGTTTGGTTTTGAACAGGAATTTTTCTTAACCGACAAAGAAGGTAATCCGCTAGGATGGGAAGATGGAACACCAGCTCCTCAAGGAGACTACTACTGCGGAGTAGGAGCTAATAATGTTCAAGGCAGAGAAATTTCAGAAGCTCATATGGATGCATGCCTAGATGCAGGGATTGAATTAACGGGCACTAATGCAGAAGTTGCATTAGGTCAATGGGAATATCAAGTTTTAGGTAAAGGAATAAAAGCAGGTGATGATTTATGGGTTAGTAGGTACTTACTCTTTAAAGTTGCTGAAGAATTTGGGGTTTCTGTTAATCTTCATCCTAAGCCAAAAGAAGGTGATTGGAATGGATCAGGCATGCATACAAATTTTTCAAATGGCGAGATGAGAACAAGAGGCTCTGAAGAACTTTTTTCAGCATTTTGTGAAAAATTAGGAGAAGTTCATTCAGAAGGTATAGCTTCGTATGGATCTGATAATGATAAAAGGCTAACAGGACTTCATGAAACTCAAAATATTGATCAATTCTCTTATGGTATTAGTGATAGAGGAGCCAGTATAAGAATTCCTATTTATACTGTGGAGCATAACTGGAACGGTTATTTGGAAGATAGAAGACCAGCTTCAAATGCAGATCCATATAAAATAATAACCCATATTGTTGGAACCCTTATAAATTAAAATAATAAGCTCCAGAACAGAGTTAATCCTTTTCTGGAGCTTATAAGGAACCATGGATCATTTAGACAAATTACTGACCGGATTACAAACTGCATTAATAGTTTTTTCTAAAGATCTGAAAGTAGAGTATATGAATGCATCTGCCGAAGATATTTTCTCAGTAAGCAAAACCTCTTGCTTAGGTAAAAATATATCTGACCTCTTCTATGAAGAGCCAGATAATTTAAATGGATTGAAACAAGTTTTTAAAAAAAAGATACAACTTACTAAGCATGATGCTGTTCTGTACTTAAGAGAAGGAAAAACAGTTGTATGCGATTATCAAGCTTGCTATATAAATTTAGGAAAAAATTCAGAAAAATTAATATTCGAGATTAATAAAAAAGAATTTGCTTCTAAAATTAAGCAAAATGTCACTTTAATTAATAACCAAAAAGTTACAAGTCAATTTGCTAGAGGAATGGCGCATGAAATAAAAAATCCTTTAAGTGGAATTAAGGGCGCAGCTCAGTTGCTAGAAAAACAGCTTGATAGAGATGAACTCAAAGAATATACAAATATTGTTATACAACAAACAGAAAGACTCTCTAGACTTGTTGATAATATCTTAGGCCCGAATACTAAACCCATCTTTGAATTACAAAATATTCATTTCCCCATTGAAAAAATGTTGGCTTTGATAGAAGTTGAGACGCTGAAGGAAATAAAAATAATAAAAGACTTCGATCCTAGTATTCCAGAAATTTCTTTTGATCTTTCTCTAATAGAGCAAGCTCTTTTAAATATTCTCAAAAATGCTCGAGATGCTTTATTTAAAGAAGCGAGTGAATCTTATATTAAGGTTACAACTAGAGTAGGTCACCAGGAATATATAGGAAAAAAACGTTTTGGCACTATATGCAAGATCATAATTGAAGACAACGGGCAAGGCATACCTCAAGAAATGCATGACTCAATATTTTTTCCAATGATATCTGGTAAAGAAGGTGGAAATGGCTTGGGTTTAGCAATAACGCAAGGCATACTATCTCAGCATAATGGGACTGTTACCTTTAATAGCAGCCAGCATAAAACTACATTTACCCTTATGCTTCCAATAGAAAAAAATGATATAGATGAAAATAACCAAAAAGAATTAATTTATGCAAAATAGTTTAAATAAAGTCTGGGTTATAGATGATGATGAGTCTATAAGATGGGTTCTAGAAAAAGGTTTAACTCAGAGTAAACTAGAAGTAATAACTTTTTCAAATGCAGATGCGGCACTAAAGCTGCTAAAAAAAGAAACTCCTTCTGCCATATTAAGTGATATAAAAATGCCAGGAAAAAGCGGTTTGGAATTACTTGAAATAATGCAATCAGAATACTCAAAAATTCCTATAATCATAATGACTGCTCATTCTGATCTTGAAAGCGCAACTTCATCTTTTGAAAAGGGTGCTTGGGACTATTTACCTAAACCATTTGATATTGAACATGCCATTGAAACAGTTCAAAGAGCAATAGTACAAGAAAGTCATATTGAAAGTAGTATTGAGATTGGTTCTGAGATTATTGGAGAAGCTCCTGCGATGCAGGATGTTTTTAGAGCAATAGGAAAACTAAGTAATTCACATTCTACTGTTCTTCTCACTGGAGAAACAGGCACCGGCAAGGAATTAGTAGCTAGAGCTTTATTTCAACATAGCCCAAGAAAGAAAGAACCTTTTATAGGTCTCAATATGGCAGATATACCTAAAGATCTTTTAGAGGATGAACTGTTCGGTCATGAAAAAGGTGCCTTTACTGGAGCAGACGAAAAAAGATTGGGGAGATTTGAGCAGGCAAATAACGGAACACTTTTCTTAGATGAGATTGGTGACATGCCTCTTGAAACTCAAACAAGACTTCTTAGAGTCCTTTCAAATGGAGAATTTTATAGAGTTGGAGGCCATAAACCTATATCTATAAATGTGAGGGTTATTGCAGCTACTCACCAAAATTTAACTAAACAAGTATCTGAAGGTACTTTTAGAGAAGACTTATTTCATAGATTAAATGTAATAAAAATAGATTTACCTAAATTAAATCAAAGACAAGAAGATATCCCATCTTTGAGTAAACATTTTCTCAAGGCATCTTCCATTGAAATGGATACAGAAGCAAAGTATTTATCTAAAGAAACCGAAGATCACTTCAAAGGTTTATTATGGCCAGGAAATGTCAGGCAACTAGAAAATACCTGCAAATGGCTAACTGTGATGTCTCCAAGTAGAGAAATTAGATTGGAAGATCTGCCTAAAGAATTGTTAGAAGAAACTTCTATTCAAGAAGAAAAATGGACTGATTCTCTTAATTCTTGGGCTGATTCTCTATTACTCAGCGGTAATCAAGATATTTTGAGGGATGCGCTCCCTATGTTCGAGAAAACAATGATCAAAGCTGCGCTAAATAGAACAAAAGGTAGAAAAAATGAAGCAGCAAAACTTCTTGGCTGGGGAAGAAATACACTTTCTAGAAAAATAAAAGAACTAGATATTTTGTAACACCTTCTTTTACTTAATAGTAGGAAGTCCAGCATTCTGCCAACCCATCATTCCTCCTGATAGTATGTATAAATTGTCATACCCAGATTTCTTCAAAGAAATGCCTGCTTTCTTAGAAACAGATCCTGTTTGACAAACTAATAACAGAGGTTTTTCCTTATCTTTTTGTAAAGTATTTATCTGATCTCCAACATCTTCAATTAATAAATTTACTGCGTTAGATAGATGGCCAATATTAAATTCATGAGCTGGTCTTAAGTCTAGAACGAGACAATTTTCTTTATTTATCAATCGGGTAGCTTCTGTATTATCAACTCTCTTGCCGCCCTTTTTTCCCTCGTAAAAGATTAAAAAGAAAACTAAAAAAATAAGAACAAAAAAAGCAAAAATATTTTGTGCTAAAAAAAGTAATAAGTTTTCCATTTCGGATGGTGATTATATAGATTCGTAATGTAAAATGCGCCTTTAGTTAATATTTAGATTCTAATTATGAATAATAAAGGTCTCTTAGTTCTTGTTAGGCATGGTCAAAGTGCTTGGAACGAGAAAAATCTCTTTACTGGATGGAAGGACCCAGATCTAACCTTAAGGGGAATAAAAGAAGCTAAAGAAACTGGAGTTTTACTTAAAAGGAAAAAGTTATTATTTGATGTAATGTTTACATCAGCGTTAAAAAGAGCACAAAAGACTGGACAAATAATTCTTGAGCAACTTAATCAAGATAATCTAGAGACTATAAAAGATAAAGCTCTTAATGAGAGGAACTATGGAGATCTAGCTGGTCTCAATAAAGATGAAGCAAGAAAAAGATGGGGAAATGAGCAAGTTCATATCTGGAGAAGGTCTTTTGATGTCCCTCCACCAGGAGGTGAAAGCCTTCTTAATACTTCAGAAAGAGTCATTCCATACTTTGAAGAAAAGATACTACCCTTAATTGTTGAAGAAAAAAATGTTCTTGTAACTGCTCATGGAAATTCATTAAGAGCACTTATTATGAAACTTAAATCCTTAACACCAGATGAAGTTATTAAATTAGAAATAGCAACGGGACAACCCATTGCTTTCTCTATGAAGTCTTTTGGAGAAATTGAAGAAACTACATTAAAAAATTAATAGCCTAATCTAAGGAGCATTTTATGCCTCGGCCTTTATCATTTATTATTTGAGATAAACTTCCAGATTGGCTTTCTCCAAGATAAGTCCCATCTTGACTTCTGCTTGTAACTCTACTCCTATAAATAGCAAATTTGTATCCCTCTATGCAAACAGAATGAATAATCCCCAATGCAGGATCACCTTCTGAAACTAATCTCCATGTTTCTATGTCTGGTTCTGCAGACGACATTGGAAAAACACACAAAGCACCAAATATGAATATAATTTTTTTCATAGATTTTCTCCTCATCATTAATAAACTATTTAATAAAATATTTAGAATTATCTTCTCACATGTACGCCTGATTTTTCTAAGACTTTTTTAGCTTCTGGTATAGAAAATTCAGAAAAATGAAATATGCTGGCAGCTAACACAGCATCTGCTTTGCCTAAAATTATTCCTTCAACTAAATGATCTAAACTACCTGCCCCCCCGGAAGCAATTAAAGGCACATTAATTTCCTGTGATAAAGTATGATATAGATTAATATCAAAACCTTTTCTTGTTCCATCTCTATCCATACTTGTTACAAGTAATTCTCCTGCTCCCAATTCACAAACTTTCTTAGCCCATTGAATTGCATCCAGATTTGTTTTCTTTCTTCCTCCATAGGTTACAACTTCCCATTTATTTTTAGTGGAATCTTTCGTTTTTACGTCTATAGCAACAACGATACACTGAGAACCAAACTTATTGGCAGCTGATCTTATAAAATCAGGATCTTCAACTGCCGCTGTGTTGATAGATACTTTATCTGCTCCATGTAACAACAGGTTTCTTATATCTTCTATTGTTCTGACTCCCCCACCAACAGTTAAAGGAATAAAAACTTCTCCGGCAATATCCTCAACTGTTTTATATGTGGTATCTCGATATTCGTTACTAGCTGTTATATCAAGCATAGTTATTTCGTCTGCGCCATCTCTATCATAACGCTTAGCAATTTCTACGGGATCTCCGGCGTCTTTAATATCTAAAAAATTAACTCCTTTAACTACCCTACCTTTATCAACGTCAAGACAAGGTATAATCCTAGTCGCTACACTCATATTAGTTGTTTGGTTAATTCCATAGCCTCTTTTAAAGTAAACTTTTCTTCATATAACGACCTTCCACAAATCACACCATCAATTCCTATTTTATTTCCTTCTTTTGAAGCGCTAACTAAATTCTGAATATCTTCAAGACTAGATATCCCGCCTGAAGCTATTACTGGGATTGAGGTAATAGCAGCCAAACTTAAAGTTTCATGTATATTCAATCCTTTCATCATGCCATCTCTTGTAATGTCAGTAAAAATAATTGCACTAATTGCAAGTCCTTCATATATTTCAACTAAATCTTTAGGAGTAATTTTAGAATCCTCTAGCCATCCATCAGTCTTTACATATCCATACCTTGAATCAATACCTAAAACAACTTGATTTGGAAACTCTTCACACAAATCTCTTATTAATTCAGGCTCTTTAACTGCATGAGTTCCAAATACAACTCTTTCTACTCCTGAATCCAAATACTCTTTAGCTGTTTCGAAATTTCTAATTCCTCCGCCAACTTGAATTGATAAAGTATCATTTTTATTTACGATATCTTTGATAAGAGATTTATTTATAGGAACACCATTAACAGCTCCATCCAGATCTACGATATGAAGTAATTCTGCCCCTTGAGCATGCCATGAATTAGCTACTTCAATTGGATTACTTGAAAAAATAGTCTCGTCATCCATTTTACCTTCTCTAAGTCGAACACACTTTCCTCCTTTTAAGTCTATAGCTGGGATAACTATCATGATTTATCACCTTCCCATTTTGAAAAGTTTTCGTAAATTTTGAGCCCTATCTGTTGACTTTTTTCTGGATGAAATTGCACTCCAAAAATATTTCTTCCAGCTATTGCGGCACTAAAGTCTATCCCATGTTGAGAAATGCCTTGAGTTGAATCTAATAACTCACATGCATAACTATGTACAAAATAAAAATAACTATCATCAGGAATTCCAGACCACATGAAGTGTTTTTTGGACTGTTTAACAGTATTCCACCCCATGTGAGGGATCTTGATATCTAAATTCTCTTTATCTCTTCTAAATTTCTTAACATTACCCTTTATTAAGCCTAGACCTTGTGTAAGATTATTCTCCTGACTACAATCTAAAAGAAGTTGCATTCCAACACATATAGCTAACAAAGGTTTACTGCCCACATTATTTATAATAGCTTTATCCAGATTGGAATCCCTTAAAGCTTTAACACAATCGCCTATGGCTCCAACTCCTGGTAAAACAATTTTATCTGATTCATCTATTTCTGATGAAGAGCTAGTAACAACAATCTGTGATTTAGGCGCGGATCTTTCTAAAGCCTTTTTTACTGAATGTAAATTACCCATGCCGTAATCAACAATAGCTATTTTTTTCATTTATACTCTATATATAGACTATTTTAAAGCGAACCTTTCGTAGAAGGTATAACACCTTCTGATCTAGGGTCTAATTCAATAGCCATCCTTAAAGCCTTTCCAAATGCCTTAAAAATTGTTTCTATTTGATGATGTGTATTTTCACCACTTAAATTATGTATATGTAAAGTTACATGAGCATGATTACAAAAAGACTGAAAGAAATGCTCAAACATACCTACATCCATTCCTCCTACAGTCTCTTTTGAAAACTTAACATTCATAAATAAACCAGGCCTTCCAGAAAAGTCTAATACGACTCTTGATAAAGCTTCATCTAAAGGGACATAAGAAAAACCATATCTTCTAATTCCTTTCTTGTCTTCTAAAGCTTTTGAGAATGCTTGCCCTAAAGTGATACCTATGTCTTCTATAGTATGATGATCATCTATCTGCAAATCTCCTTTAGCCTTAATATCAAGATCTATAACACCATGTCTCGCTATTTGATCTAACATATGCTCCAAGAAAGGTAAGCCAGTTGATAGAGAGCTAGATCCCTTACCATCTAAATTTATCTTTATAAAAACTTCAGTTTCCGAAGTTTTTCTATTAATTTCTGAGATTCTCATTATCTATATTTTGTCCCTTTAATTTAGGAATCGCATTATATCTAATAATACTAAGCACACCAGCTAGAGTAAGATAGAATTGAATACTAAACAATGGTTTCATTCAGCAGTTCATTAATAAAATGGCATAAAAAAAATGGTAGAAAGGATCTGCCATGGCAAAAAAATAGAACTCCTTATACAGTTTGGATATCTGAGATAATGCTTCAACAAACTCAAGTTAGCACAGCTTCACCTTATTTCATTAGATTTATCAAAAGGTTCCCTAATTTGAAAACCTTATCAGAAAGCAATGAAGATGAAATTCTAAAATATTGGTCTGGACTTGGATATTATTCAAGAGCTAAAAATATTCATAAATCTGCGAATATAATTATTCAAGAATTTGATGGAAACTTCCCGAACTCCTTAGAAAAGCTCGAATATCTTCCTGGTATTGGTAAATCGACAGCTGGTGCTATTCTCGCATTAGGTTTTAATAAAATTGCACCAATTTTAGATGCGAACGTAAGGAGAGTTATTTCTCGTTATCAAGCTATAGAAGGAGATTTATTGAATTCAAAAAATAATAAAAAACTTTGGCAGCTTGCGGAAAAACTTTTGCCAACTAAAGACATTTCTATTTATACCCAAGCAATTATGGACTTGGGTGCAACAATTTGTTCAATAAAAGAGCCTGAATGTAGTTTATGTCCAATCAATAAAAAGTGTATAGCAAATAATAATAACCTTATTAATTCAATTCCAAAAAAAAAGGAAAGAAAACTCAAGCCAATTAAAAAAGTCTACTGGTTAATCGTAAATAATAAAAAAGGAGAATACCTCTTAAAAAAAAGACCTGGAAAAGGTATATGGCCTGGTCTTTGGTCCTTTCTAGAATTTAATAGCTTTGAAGAAACTAAAAATATAAGTAAAGAAATGTTTAATCTAGAGATAAAAAATTACTTAAAGAAAAAGCCTATAAAACATACCTTTAGTCACTATAATTTAGAAGCTATACCGATCAACATATGCTTGGCCCCTTATAGAACTAAATTACCTAAAGAGTTAATATGGCTTGGAGCAAAGAATATTAATTCCATTGGCCTACCTTCACCTATTAAAAAAACCATAGTAAAATTATCACGTATATGACAAGAATTATTTTTTGCAAAAAATATAAAAAGGATCTTGAAGGTTTAGATAAACCTCCATATCCTGGGCCTAAGGGTGAAGAAATATTTGATACCCTCTCAAAGAAAGCCTGGGACGAATGGCTAGAAAATCAAAAAATGTTAATTAATGAAAACCAATTGAACCTTCAAGATAAGGAATCAAGAAATTGGCTAAAGGAGCAAATGGAACTTTTTTTTTCTGGAGAGGACTATGCTAGACCTAAAGGGTTTATTCCTCCTAAATCTTAATACTTCTACACAAACTAATATTTGTATACAATCCGTAATTCAATTTTGCCCAGATAGCTCAGTCGGTAGAGCAAAGGACTGAAAATCCT
>TARA_B110000014_G_scaffold264359_1_pt1 | contig 21161 bp, 16 predicted proteins | sample TARA_B110000014 | Tara Oceans TARA_B110000014 (sample SAMEA4396468) | marine metagenome | biome: Westerlies Biome; feature: [MES] marine water layer (ENVO:01000295) within the mesopelagic zone...; material: water (ENVO:00002006), including particulate matter (ENVO:01000060) such... | reverse complement strand
GATGGAACAGTTAGACGCGTGTTATTTAACGAAGCGATGGAAGTCAATGTGCTCTCCGGGCATCGCATTGTGCCGCCCTATGGAGTAGATGGTGGTGAACCCGGAGCCGTTGGTCATACTCGTCTGATTCATGCTGACGGCACAGTGGTCGAATTCGGAGCTAGCGCCCAAACTTTCGTTAATCCTGGAGACAGATTCGAGATTGAAACTCCTGGTGGTGGTGGTTTTGGAAAAGCAGAAAATTAGTCTTCACTGAACTACCCCCCAATTACATTGTGTTCTGGCCCATACGGAAATCCAGAAATATTCTCTGCTCCAGTTTCTCCCAGAATAAGAATGTCGTGTTCTCGGTATCCTCCTGACCCTGGTTGACCTTCAGGAATCGCGATCATTGGTTCCATGGAGACAACCATCCCTGGTTCAAGCGTTGTTTCGACGTCTTCTCGAAGTTCTACTCCTGCTTCTCGACCGTAGTAGTGGCTGAGTACTCCGAAACTATGCCCATACCCAAAAGAACGATATTGAAGCAGGTCGTAACTACGGTAAATGTCGTTTAATTCTGAGGCAATGTCACAGCAACGTGCGCCCGGTTTTATTAGTTCGAGTCCTCGTTCATGGACTTCTACATTTATTTCCCACAAACGAAGATGTTCATCTGAAACATGGTCGCAGAACAGGGTTCTTTCGAGGGCGGTGTAGTACCCAAAAATCATTGGGAACGTGTTTAAAGACAAAATGTCCCCAGATTCAATAATTTTGTTGGTAACTGGGTTGTGGGCTCCATCGGTATTTATACCGGACTGGAACCATGTCCACGTATCCATGAGTTCAACAAACTCAAAAGTGTCGGCAATTTCACGAACCATTGTTTCTGTGACTGCAAGAGCTACTTCGTGTTCAGCGACACCAGCTGCTACTGCTTCTACACACGCATCTGCACCTAAGTCACAAATACGTGTTCCGTGGCGAATGAGATCATGTTCTTCAGATGACTTAATAGTACGCATCCACATTGTGGATGTTCCGACATCAACCAACTCGATATCGGGAAAGGCTGCGGATAAAGCTTGAAATTGATCAACGCTAAGGTGATCAAATTCGACACCCAATCGTTTTACTTTTGGGATTAGTTCTTTAACTGCTTCGTAATAGTTGTTACGACGCCAATCGGAGTAAACAATGTTTTCACCGTGAGTTCGTCTCCACGGCTGCCCTCCGTCTATGCCGGCTGAAATAGTAGTCGCAACTTTTTGGTCTATAACCATCCCGTATTTCCGACCAAAATAGCAATAAAGCCATCCGGAGTAGTAACAAATGTTATGCCATGAAGTAAGGAGACAAGCATCAATATTTTCACTTTCCATGTGTACGCGTAAATCATTTTGCCTACGATCCATTTCCTCTGATGAAAAGGGGGACCATTCTTTTTCTCCCCATTCCCATCGAGCAATGTGGACCATGTCATTCGTGTTTGGCGTACTCATCTGTTTCCTAACTTAATTTTTTGTCACTTCTTATTAATAAAACCAAGGCGGCTTTGGGTCTTTACCGGCAGCGGCTTCGGGATATCTCATTGCTAAATCTTTAGCTATTGGTTCTCTTCCGGTGGCACGAAGACGTTCGATGTAAGCGGGTAGTTGTCCCCAAATATGAAATGGTCCACCTTCCTTAAGAACGATGTCGTGAGGGTCGACGTCGTGGATAGACAAAGAAAGCATTTCTTCTTTCCAGTTTGCTAGTTGTTTAGCCGCAGAAGCAGCTATTTGAGGCTCTGTTTCTGCTAGGTCATTTAGTAAGTGTGGATCTGTGTCTAGGTTGAAGAGCATTTCTTCTGGGAAGCAGTGATAGCCGTCATGTCGAGTGTTCATATAGAGCCAATTTTCCCAGCGCAGACTTCTTTGTACTGTCCACGCCGCTGCAGAAAGTACTAAGGAATCTCTCCCAGAGGTTCCATCTTCTTGCCCTGTCCCATCTTTAATTGAATTGGCGAAAGAAACCCCATCCCAAGATTCCGGAACTTCAGCTCCAGCTATTTCTAGTACCGAGGCAGCAAGGTCTACTTGGTAATGTTTACCTTTATCAGATCCGCCTTGGGAAGCTCCTTTAAGTCCTGGCCATTTAATAACCCCGGGCAGGTGATGGGTGTATTCATCGGCAGTCTGATGGTCACAGTAGACGCCTAGTTCTCCGAAGTTCTCTCCATGATCTGATGAAACAACAACAGCTGTTTCATCAACGACCCCTTGTTCATCTAACGCATTCATGAGTTTCCCAACCATGCTGTCAGCACGCATTATTCCGGTGTCATAACCATCAAACATCCGGTCTACATCTGTGAGCGTTTGCAATGTTGGGGACATTAATGGAAAGCGTGAAAAATATTTTGATATGTCACTATCTGGGTCGAAGCCGAGAGTTTCTGAGGCTGAATGCGGTCCTGCAAGTGTTTGGTGCTTTTCTAAAATTTCTTGTGTTATCCAATCAGGGCGTTGGTCTCCAAGGTTTTCCGCCATTTCTTCTGAAGCGGTGTATGGCGTATGTGGATCCCAAACATGGACATGAAGAAACCAAGAATCTCTTTGGGCATTGCGTTTTAGCCATTCAAGAGCGTGGGGAGTCACTCCTTCGCTGAAGTACGTGTTATATCCATCCTGTATGACCTCGTTGAAACCTGCATACCAATGCATCGCGGAATGCCTTTGTGCGAAAACACTTATTGTCGCTGTCCAAATTTTCTTTCGTGATAGGACTGAAGCAAAGCTATGAAAGGCTCGGGGAGATTGAAATCCTCGTCGTAGCCCTTCACTAAACGGGTCAGCTGCAGTGCCTCCGTGGCCAACGGCGCCAGTATGGATCCCAAACATTCCTGTCTGTAGAGCTGATCTTGACGGCAGGCAAGGAGAATCTGAGGTGTATAACTCTTCAAGTCGAAGACCTTCTTTTGCTAATTGGTCGATGTTTGGACTGGTAGGTCGTTCATATCCGTAACAGCCAAGATGATCTGGTCTCAGCGTGTCTATGTCGATCCAAAGCATTTTGAAACTCTCTGTCATGAATGAATTCTCCTGCAAATTATGAAGGTCGGCGTGCTGTATTCAAATCTTCGCACTGATTTAAAGAATTTCATAATTCAAATATTTTCAACTTATATGGCTGGATCATTATGAGATGGATTTCTTAAACCTAGGGTATGAGGCATGGTTAGTGATATATCGTCGTTGCGACCTCAAGATTTAGATAATCGGGATAGAAAAAAACTCTTCGCTCGTGCAGAAAATGAACATTTTGATGTTCTTGTAATCGGTGGAGGCATCACTGGCGCAGGTGTAGCCCGTTCCGCCGCGTCGCGAGGATTATCTGTTGTTCTCGTAGAGGCCCAGGACCTTGCTTCAGGGACGAGTAGCCGTAGTTCAAAGATGATTCATGGCGGTGTCCGTTATCTCGCTCAAGGAGATGTCGGGTTAGTACGTGATGCTGCGAGAGAACGTCAAGTGTTAAGAGAGATAGCACCTCATTTAACTCGTAAAACAGGATTTCTTTTACCCACGCGTTCAGCTGCAGGTCTCGCAAAATTTCGCACAGCAATGTGGACCTTCGAAAAGATTGGAAAGGTTCCAAAAGAGGATCATCATGAGGTCTGGGATTTTGACGACCTTATTGAGCGTGAACCTTTAGCTGCGACGGATGGAACTACTGGGGCTGTGCGTTATATCGAGTTTGTGACTGATGATTCTCGTTTGACGTTAGCTAATGCCCGATCCGCGGCATCTGATGGTGCGCTTATTCTGACATACGCCCCTGCCGTCGAATTCATATTTGAGAATGAAGTCGTTACTGGTGTAAAAGTAAGAAGTTCTCTTGAAGGAGAGTCTTTAGAAACGATAATTCGTGCGAAAGCAATCGTGAACGCTGCCGGCCCATGGGTTGATTCTGTTCGGTCTCTTGAAGATCCGAATGAACCGAATTATTTAAGCATCACCAAAGGCGTGCACCTTGTTTTGCCGCATGAACGTCTACCGTTAAATGACACCATTCTGCTGACCGCTATTGATAAGCGAAGTATTTTTGCTGTTCCTCGAGGTAACACCACTTATCTCGGAACAACCGACACGTTTTATCCGGAAGCTGATTGGTGGCCGGGTGTAACAGAAGAAGACGTTGATTACTTACTTGAGTCAACGAATCGTAGTTTTTTGTGTGAACCTATTAAACCAAGCGACATTGTTACTAGCTGGTCAGGTGTACGGCCATTAATTTCTGAACCAGGTAAGGACCCGTCAGAAATTTCTCGACGGGATGAAATTTGGACTGGTCCAGGAAAAGTACTTACCATTGCAGGTGGAAAACTGACTGCTTACCGCTCTATGGCTGAACGAGTAGTTGACGAAGCTGCAGATTTACATGACCTTTCTGTTCAAAAAAGCAATACTAAAGAACAACCTCTTATTGGTGGAGATGTTGTAGTAGATGAGCGAAATCATTTGATTGATCTTTATGGTTCAGAAGCCAAAGATGTGTTAGCTGATGGTGGCGGTGTTTCAGCTGAAGTGCGTCAAGCCGTGACTCGAGAAGGCGCTATTTGCCTTGAAGATTATTGGGTTCGACGTGTCCCTCGTGCTTTTTTTGATCTTGACGGAGGCGTTTCTGTTCTACAAGAGGCAGCAAATGAAATGGGAGACCTTCTAAGTTGGGATGAGGAGAAGAAGAAGAGAGAAATCGCTTCTTGTGAAGAACGCCATAATATCGAAAATGGTTTATTTGCTTCTCATGGAGAAACGAATGCTTGATAGTGATTTAGTTATTCAACTTGGAGAAATTGTTGGAACCGGCAACGTGTTGACTTCCGATGAAGATGTCTCTCACCGTAAACACGATTACTGGGTTTTAAGTCATCTTCAATCTTGGGTTGATGTTTTTGAAGGGAGACCAGGTGCCGTGGTGTCTCCTCACTCTGTGGAAGAGGTTCAGGCTGTGATGCGTCTCGCAAATGAGACAGGTACTGCTGTTGTTCCTTTTGGTTTAGGAAGTGGAGTTTGTGGTGGGGTGCGTCCAGACCAGAGCACGCTTTTAATTGATCTTTCTTCTATGAACCAGATCCGCGAAATTGATGCTTTTAATTTGACTGCAACATTTGATGCGGGCGTGAACGGTTTAGAGGCAGAAGAAGCTGTTGCTGAACACGGGTTAACAATCGGACACTGGCCTCAATCCATTGCATTGAGTTCTGTGGGTGGGTGGGTGTCCACTCGGGCGGCTGGTCAGTTTTCTACTGCCTACGGAAATATTGAAGACATGGTTTATTCTCTTGACGCTGTGTTACCGAATGGTGATTTTGTAACTCTCGGGAAAGCACCGCGTGCTGCTGCCGGCCCTGATCTTCGTCATCTTCTTTTAGGTGCGGAAGGGACAATGGGCATAGTTACTGGAGTAACTTTGGCGTTACGTAAGCAGCCTGAGAAACGTCAATATCGTGTATTTCATACGCCTTCGTTATCTGCTGGTATTGAGGCTCAACGCCAAATTCTTCAAGCGGGGTGGTTACCGCCCGTGATGAGACAATATGACGAGAGGGAAACTCGTCGCACGTTTAAAACTTGGTCAATGGAAGGTCATGGACTTCTTCTCTTAGTGCACGAAGGCCCTGAAGGCAGAGTGGAAGCTGAAGTTAATGCTGTTGACGCTTTGGCAGACTCTTGTGGGTTAATTCGTGGCGACGAGGAAGCCGGTATTAATTGGATGGAAAATCGTAACCATGTTCCCACATGGAATGAGTTATTTGATCGTGGTTTGGTTGTAGACACTGTTGAAGTTTCTTCTTCTTGGTCTCAAATTGAAGGTCTTTACAACAGTGTTATTGAATCGGTGTCGAATATTCCTGGTGTGGTAGCTGTTTCTGCGCATAGTTCACATGCGTATAGAACTGGAATAAACCTTTATTTTTCATTTGCTGCGGCGGCAGAAGATCCAATGGATCTTGAGCCCATCTATCTTGACTGTTGGAAACACATAATGGAAAAGACCGCAGAATGTGGAGGAGGAATTGCTCATCATCATGGCATCGGAAGAGTTCGTAAGCCCTATCTTGTTCATGACTTGGGTGAATCGGGGTTAGCTCTTCTTCGTAGCGTCAAAGGTGCACTTGACCCTAAAGGGCTTTTAAATCCGGGAAATCTTATTCCTGATGCCTGACCTTTTACTTGGTCTTGATGTTGGGACAACAAGTACTCGGTCAGTTATTTTTGACGGTGACGGAAACACGATCGGTTCCTCACAAATCCCTTTATCTAGTAACGCTTCTGACTCCATTCATGTAGAACAGGATCTTGAACTGTTATGGGATGCTGTTGTCCTGTCCACTAATAACGCTCTAAAAGATGCGAAATGTAATCCAACAGACTTGTTTTCTGTTGGGGTGACTACGCAACGTTCCAGCATTGCTGTATGGGAGAAGGACTCTGGTAAGCCGGTTGCTCCGATGGTTGTTTGGAATGATCTTCGTGGAATTAACCGATCTAATGAGTTACGCGAAGCCGGGTATCCCGTAATGGCTATCGCGGCTGCTTCAAAACTTGAAGCAGTGATAGATGGTATTCCTGATGGCCGAGTACGAGCGTCTAATGGATCTCTTCTATGGGGGACTTTAGATAGTTATCTTCTGTATCGGATTAGTGGCGGTGATCTTCATGTGACCGATAGGTCTTGTGCATGGTCATCGGCTTACCTTGATTTTTTTAATCCCAGTCAATGGAATGAAAATCTTATTTCATATCAAGGATTTGATATAGATTTTTTCCCTTCCCTGTGCCCGACTACTGGTCATCTTGGTTTCACTACGTCTGATTTTTTAGGGGCAACAGTTTCAATTGGAGCTGTTGTCGCTGATCAACAAGCTGGCATGTTCGCTCACGGTATAACTGACTCTGGTGGATGGAAAGCTACCTACGGCACTTCAGGTGTTTTAATGGTTTCAACGGGAGAGGATCCTCATTTCTCTTCTCCGTTAACTCCAATGTTGTTGGGCGGGTGGGACGATAAGACCTTGTTTGCTTCAGAAGGAATGGTGCGAAGCGCTGGAGAGATGATCCCTTGGGCAGTTTCTAAAGGAATTGCGAGTTCAATATCCGAGTTTTTTTCTTTGGTGGACACCGTTTCTGATTCAGGTGAACTTTTTGTTCTCCCCGCCCTGCATGGTTTAGGCACTCCTTACAACGACCCGGAAGCTGTTGTGTTAATTCAAGGGGAATCTAGTTCTTCTTCAAAAGGCGAACTGGCAAAAGCTATTCTTGAGGGGATTGCCTTTCGTATGAGCGAAATTGTTGAGTTATCTGTTGAGAGCCTTGGCCTTGAGTCCAATAGTGTTTTACCTATTGATGGAGGGCTAAGTCGTAGCGATGCTTTCTGTCAGATTCAAGCGGATCTACTCGGCAGACCGTTGGTTAGGCATTCAATAGTTGAAGCTACCGTGTATGGGGCAGCAGTAGCAGGTGGTCAAGGGATTGGATCTGATATTTGTGGGTCTTCAAACCAAGGAGATATTTTTGAGCCGATTTTTACTCGGGACGAAGCAGACGAGAAACTATCTAAGTGGCAGAAACAAGTTCTGCCTGACAAGTAGATGAGGATTTTTGATGAGTAGTTCTATCCCAGCGAGTTTCTCTCCAGATGATTCGGTGGTTACTACTGGCCCGCGTGGTCAACGTGCCCATCAGCAGCAATTCACTCATCTTGAGCGTCTGGCCGAAGGATTTCATGAGGTGACAGATCACGTTTGGTGTCAAGTTGGGAACGGTTTATCTAATCAGACTTTTATTGAAGGACCTGAAGGTTTAATCGTTATTGATACTGGTGAGTCAATTGAAGAGATGAATGCTTCACTTTCTGCGGTTCGTGAATATTGTTCGGCCCCAGTGGCGGCAGTTATTTACACCCATTATCACTACTGCAGTGGAACTCAAGCTCTTTTAGATGGGCAAAACGATGACATGCCGATCTGGGGTCACTTTGGGATTGAAAAGAACTTACAAACAATGGCGACTGAGATTAGCCCGACAGGAGGGCGGGGCTTAGTTCATCAATTCTCTATGCTTCTACCCGAAGATGGACCTGATGCAGCAGCAAGCGTTGGGTTAGGCCTGTATTACCGGCGAGCAGAACATGCCCCTTTCACTTCAGGATTTATCGCTCCTAATCATCTAATTTTAGAAACTATTGAAGCCACGATTGCAGGCCTTCGTGTGCAAATGGTTCCTGCTCCTTCGGATGCTGATGACAACATCACAATTTTCTTTCCGGATCTGGGTGTTTGTGTAAATAATCTGGTTTGGCCTGCTTTGTTTAATGTGTTTGCTATTCGCGGTGAACCATACAGGGACCCCCGTGTCCTTATTTCAGGCTTGGATCAAATTCTGGCTATGGGCCCTGAATATCTTGTTGGTGCTCATGGGCCACCAATTGTAGGTAAAGACACTATTTCTGCGGGGGTGATTGATGCTCGCGATGCTTTGCAGTATCTCTGGGATCAAACCGTACGGGGGGTGAATCGGGGTCTTACTCAAGGAGAACTCATTGAGTTTGTTCAACTTCCTGATTTTTTTGAGCGTTCCTATCTAACTCAACAAAATTATGGGTTGGTTGAGCATCATGTAAGACAAATTCATAATGGATTAGTTGGGTGGTTTGATGGTGAAGAATCTTCACTTTTTCCTTTACCGACAATGGAAAGATGTCAACGCTTGATTGAAGGGTTCGGGGGAAGAGAAAAAGTTTTTGAACAGGCAAAAAATGCTTTGGAAGAAAATGATCTGCGGTGGGCGCTTGAATTAGCAACCTGGCTTATCCGTAGTGAAGAAAATTCAGTGGGTAGAGCCGATGGAGGGTCGACTGAAGAGCGAGGACTTCTTGCAGGAGTGCTCCGGGAAATTAGTCAGCGAACAACTTCAGCAAACGTTCGCGGATGGTGCCTTACTCGTGTTCTTGAGTTAGAAGAAAAAATTGATCTTTCGCGGTTTAGGATTCATCGATTTGGACGTAATCAGGTTCTCGCTGGCTCTGCGGAAACTTTTATTCATAGTTTGAAAGTTTTGGTTGATCCATTAAAAGCTGAAGGTTTGGATATGCATTTGCGGTGGGTGATTACAGATGGGATTACCACTGGACTTTGGGTGCGTAATTGTGTGGCGATACCTACCGATGGAAGCGATGCAGATGCCGAAATTGTTTTAAGTCAAGAAGTCTTAGCTGACCTACTTTCAGGCCGAGTCTCGTTAAGTGCGTCTATTGACGCTGGAAATATTGCAATTAATGGAGATACTGAACAAACCTGTCAACTCCTTGATTGTTTTGATCTTCCATCTTTTCGTGACTAAAAATTTTTACTCACCTTGGGGTTAAACCTGTAGTTTTATCTAAACTTTCAAAAGGTACTTCTTTATAGATAGGAAAATCATGACTGCTATTTCTCACCTTCCCCGGCCAATAACTTTGATTGATTTAATTCCTCGGTCACGTCTTCGTGATTTGGTTGCAGTGTCTTCTTTTGCGCTTCTTACCGCAGGAGCGGCACAAATATCGATACCTCTTGGGTTTACGCCAGTTCCAATCACTGGTCAAACCTTTGCCGTCCTTCTAGCTGGTGGGGTTCTCGGCTCAAAACTTGGGGCTGCTTCTCAAATGTTTTACGTAATTTTGGGAGCTTTGGGTCTTCCTTTTTACGCAGATGGTGCTGGTGGGTGGGAAGTCGCGACTGGATCAACCGCTGGTTACCTCTTTGGCTTTATAGTCGCTGCGTTTCTTGTGGGGTTAATGGCTGAACGAGGTCAGGATCGTAATCTTGTTACTTCACTCCCAGCTTTTATTGCTGGAAGCATAATTATCTACACCTTTGGTGCCCTTTGGCTTGCCTACAAACTTGACATACCTTTCACTGCAGGAGCAACCGAAGCAAGTGCTGTTGCTTACGGGGTGACACCTTTTATTGTCGGCGACATCCTTAAAGCAGCTTTAGCTGGTGTGCTTTTGCCTGGGGTTTGGCGTCTGAGATCAGACACCTAATACCCATCAGTGGTGAAACTCACTGGCGCGACCATTCACGTTTGGCCGTCACTTCATCTTGATTTACGTCCCTCCCATTTGGAAGTTGAATAGTAACGTCGTGGAGAGTGCCAGTGAAAGCAAAAGGTGATGGGTATCGCGGAGATACTGCTGATCCGTGGTCTTCTCCAACGCTGATACCAACTGAAGTAAATGTCAATAAATAGAGCGGAATAGTTTCTCTACCGCAGATCTGTCCATCAATAGACATCTCCGCCCAACCGGTAGTTCCATCACGTTCAAGATGGACTTCTAAGGTGCTATCACCAATGGGGACTTCAATGCTTGATTCCACAGTGGTGTGATCGCCAAAAGCGTTGTAGTCAAAAACAAGTTTCTGATTCTGTATGAATAATGAACAGCCAGAGTTCTGGTTGCCGGTTGCTAATAAGACTCCTTCGTCGCCTTTCATGCTGGTGACTCGAGCTGTGATGTCAACCGCCCTGTCAGTAAGCGACGCTGCTGTTCGGGTTGGGATCGGTGACATAGGTGGTCGATAGGTATAGCGGCGATCTGGCCGATGAACCGAATGGTCATTTAAACGAGGGATAAATAGTTCAAGTCGACGTTCATCAAGGGGAAGCACACCGTGGGTTTCTGCCTCTTGCCACCAAAGAGCAATGAGTTCATCTAGCCGGTCTGACTCTCTATCAGCGAGATCATGGCATTCAGATGGGTCTGTTGTAAGGTCAAATAATTCCCAAGGTTCAGTATCGAAATCAGCGCCGGGTTGATGTCTAGTAACTGCTTTCCACCAGACCCCATCACGCTCAGCAATTATTGCTCGGTTGCCAGCGAATTCAAAGTATTGAAGTGTGTTGGTCGCTGGAGCATCTACATCATCGAGAACCGAGACAAATGAATGTCCGGTTACTGGTAACTGGTCGTTACCTCGGTATGAGACAGGCGGCGTGATGCCAAGGATTTCATAGATGGTCGGCACAATGTCAGATACATAGGTGAACTGATCTCGTTTAGTGCCGGCGGTGTCTCCAAGACCAGATGGCCAGTGGACAATCATTGGAACATGTACACCACCCTCATGTGTGAGTGTCTTATACCAGCGAAATGGCGAGTTGCCGCACTGAGCCCAACCCCATGGATAGTTTGTATGGCTGCTAGGTCCACCGATATCGTCAATTCGTTTTATCGCTTCATCAGGTGACTCTTTGATTCCATTGAAATGTTTCATTTCGTGCATTGTGCCGGATGCCCCTCCCTCTTGGGAGGCTCCGTTATCAGCTAAAAGCACCAGAATAGTGTTATCAAGTTCCCCCATGGCTTGAAGCCCGTCAACGAATCGGCCAATCTGGTCATCAGTATGGTCTAAGAATGCAGCGAAAGTCTCTTGGAGCCTGCAAGCAAGCCGTTGTTGATTTTCACTTAGGTCGTCCCAGGGTTCAACACCAGGGTTACGGGGAGCCAGAGTAGTGTCGGGGTTAATTACACCAAGTTCAATTTGACGCTCAAACCAGTGCTGACGTATCAAATCCCAACCTTCGTCATAGCGACCTCGATACTTGTCTAGATATTCCTGTGGCGCCTGATGAGGTGCATGGGTAGCTCCAAAAGGTAGGTAGGCGAAGAAGGGACGATCAGGGCGAAGTCCCTTGTTGTCGTTAATCATCTTTAACAATTGATCTACGAGATCTTCGGAAAGGTGGTAGCCCTCCTCAGGTGTCGCCGGGGGATCAATATGTGTGTTATCGCGTACTAACTCTGGAGAAAACTGATCGGTCTCTCCCGGTAAAAATCCATAAAAGCGTTCAAACCCGCGACCAAGGGGCCATTGATCAAAAGGACCAGCAGCGGAAATTTCAGTACCAGGATTTAGGTGCCATTTGCCGGCACATAGCGTGGCATATCCTTCATCTCGAAGAACTTCAGCGATCGTGGCGGCGGAGTTAGAGATTTTTCCAGTTGCATTAGGGAACCCTGTTACCCATCCCGATAGGCCACGCATTCCGACAGCGTGCTGGGATCGACCAGTTAGTAGTGCTGCCCGTGTCGGAGAACATACTGGGGTCACGTGAAAATTTGTGAACTGCACACCACCAGCCGCTAACTTATTGATATTCGGTGTATCGATATCAGATCCGTAACAACCTAGCTGCGCAAATCCAGTATCGTCGAGCAAGACGAAGACCACGTTAGGTGCACCTACTCCAGGGTGTGGTCGCTCTTCAAAATATGGCTTGGAATCGGCCAGTGTGCGTCCAATTGTTCCTTTGAATTTTGTCATATCACTCCTGCGTATCAGATGGCGCCATCTGAGGCGAATGGGAGAAAGCTCTTATTTTGAACTTGATCTCATAAAGTAATTTCATATAGTATGAAATTACTTTATATCAATGGTGGTCTAATGCAAAACAATCAACCAAATCTTTTATTTATCTACGCTGATCAGCACCGTTCTGACGTAATGGGTTGTGCGGACAACGACATCGTCGTAACACCTAATCTTGATCGATTGGCCTCGGAAGGTGTCCGTTTTGATCAAGCTTGGACCGAAAGTCCAATCTGTCAACCAGCACGAGCGTCAGTGTTAACCGGACGTTATCCCAGCGATCATGGCGTACTCGGAAACTTTGCCGGCAACTGTCAACCTGAATGGGATACTTTTCCCCGACGCCTTCAAGAGGCTGGATATAACACAGCCTCCATTGGTAAAACTCACTTCGATTCGTGGCCGATGAGTGTCGAACCTGGTTCGCCTGCGCCAACGGAGGAGTGGATTGGTAGTTTCGGATTTGACTACGTAATTGAAGAGTTCGATCGTTACGTTCATGTCGGTGACTGGACTACGCCCTACATGCAGTTCTTAGATGAGCATGGCGTTCTTGAAATGTACCGTGACATTGTTCTAGCTAATTTTCGAGGAGGCGACCGGCACTGGAAGGGTGTCACCTCTCCTCTACCACAAGAGTTAGATCTAACTTGCTTTCTCGCTGACGAAGCACAGCGGTGGATTAGTCGTCAGGCAGATGATAAACCTTGGTTTTTGCAGTTGTCGTTCGTGCAGCCCCATGTTCCGCTTATGGGCGACCCTATCTGGGCTGAATATTACGAAGGAACCATGATTAAACGTACTGCTCGAGTTGAACCGGTTTCTACAACGGATGACTGGGATACCCATCTAACCTTTCTTCGCAAACATTCGCATAGTGAGTTACTAACCGATGAGTTTGTATTAGCTGGCGCTCGCCAATATTACGCAATGGTTTCACTTATCGATCAGCGGATCGGCGATCTATTAACTCAGTTGGAATCGCTCGGACAGCTTGACAACACTTGGATCATTTACTCAGCTGACCATGGTGAAATGCTCGGCGATCATGGTCTGATGGCAAAGCTGAACTTCTACCGATCATCAGTTCAGGTGCCACTGATCATTCGCCCACCTGGAGGCACTGTTGAACGAGTCGAAACCGCGCCAGTTCAGGCTCTCGATATTGCCGCAACCTTACTTGATGCCGGTAACGCTTCACCTCTTAAAGATGCTTCTGCAGAGTCGCTTTTGCCTATTGTCTCCGACTCAGAATCTCCTACTCGAAATCACGTGGCGAGCATGATTCGCTTACGACCCGACTTGCCGACTTGGCAAGCCATTACCGACGGCCACTGGCGAGCCACTTTTAATAGAGATAACGGCGAAGCCAGTGAACTCTTCAATCTCGTCGAAGACCCTGACGAAGCCAACAACCTTATAGGTGGCACTGCTCCAACAGATGTGCTCAATCACTTATCCGACGCGTTGACATCCACGCTGGAGAAATGAACAAAATGAGCGTAGATGGTCGCGTTGCCCGAGGACAACGCACTAACGAAGCAGTAATTGAAGCACTCTATGACTTCTATTCCGAAGGCAACTTCACTCCCACTATCCAGGAAATTGCCGCCAGAGTGGGTTTGACTACTCGATCTATTTATCATCATTTTCCAGACCGAGACGCGTTAGTAGTCGCGGTCGCCCAAAAACAAATAGAACGCCATCCTGAGCTATTTGTCGCCCACCAGATTAAGGGCACCCGACAAGAACGGGTTGAAGGCATTGTGACCCATCGAGCCAATCTTTTTGAAACTGTCGCTCCTGTTCGTCGTTCAGCGCTCACTTTGATGCATGCAATTCCAACTCTTCAAGTCCAGCAAACCAATTTGGCTGCGCGCCTCCGTAAACAACTAGCCCGCACATTTGAAGCTGAACTTTCTAAACTCAGCCACACCGTCCAATCTGAAATGCTTGATCTATTGGATCTGCACACGAGTTGGGAGTCTTGGGACCGACTGCGAACATGGCAAAGTCTTTCGGTCAAACGTTGCCATCAAGTAGTGACCGAATTAGTTAACAACGCTCTTAATCGCTGACCAGTTTTAATTCATCAACCCATTCGGGTGCGTAAAGACCAAAGTTCGGGAAAATACCTGAGTTCCGCGGTATGACGTAACCATCCAACTCCGTCGGAACCTCCGGTGCCTGGCTTGTATCCAATCGTTTTAGACACAAGGACAAAATGGCGCCATCGATATTGGGATATTGCATCATCTAGGTTAATTAGCGCCTCCCCTAATTGGTAAAGGCGGTTACTTGTACTCGGGTCTTGATAGATCTCGAACCATGCTTGTTCGACGCTTTCATTCGCCGGGTAAGGGGCCGCCCAATCGCGTTCAAGCATCTCTTGGTCAATTGTGTGACCTTTTCGATTTAAACATGCAATAACTTCGTCATAAAGACTGGGTGCCTCTAACGCCTCTTTGATATGTGGCCACACATGGGGAACGTTTTTGTGAGCGCTAGCTAACTGTTTGTCTTTGTTGCCTAAAACAAATTCAACATGACGATACATAAATGAGAGTTGGCCGGAAGCTTGATCTAGATAGTCGCGGAACTGGTTGAATCCTTCAGCTGAAATTGTTCCCACTACATCCCAAGTTTTTAGTAGGAGCTCAACGAACTCTGTTGAACGATTAAGAAGCATGAGTGCATCATCGATTTCGTCTTGTTGGATGCGGGCTTTTGCATTAAAGAGTTCGAAATGAAGTCCTTTAAAGAGTATTTCTTTCACTTGCCCCATAACAAAGAAGCACATTTCGTCATATGCGTCGCTACGCGGGTGTTGGAGAGAAAGTAGCAGGTCGATGCTCTGATAGTTGATGTATGGATTTGTGTTTCCCGTAAAATCTACCGTTGGTTCGCCGCCAGTCTCTAAGGCTTTATCGGCGCGAGTGTCATCTGTTGTTTGATCCATTGGACGAGGTTCAATCCCGAGAGTTACTCCTTCTGGGTCCACAATTTTTGGAATTTGTGGTTTAAATTTTGGCATAAATAATTTTCCTTAAACTTCCCTTAGGAAAGACAATACTTTTTTCCCCATCCCTGTGCTGATATCAGCTAATTCGAACACAACATCGAAATGATTTTTACCTTCTACTTCAAAAACAAACGTGGTGTTTTCTTGCGCTCGTAGGCAGGCAGCGAATTCAAGGCTTTGTGTTTTAAATTCTTCTGTTTCTACTTCGCCCCAACAAATCACACTCTCTGGGAAACCTTTCAGGTCTTTGTATAACGGGCTTAACTCTTTTGCTTCATTAGAGTTTAAATTCAACGCATCGTTTATATAGGTCCCTACAAGTGGCGTAAGTTCATATATGCCTGAAATAAGGACTGTTGCACGCACAGGTATTTTTCTAGCTGTCATTGCCGCTAAGTGTGCTCCTGCTGAACTACCGACTAAAACAATGCGGTCTGTGTCTATTGAGAGCTGTTCAGCTTCGGTGATCATCCAAGCAATCGCTTCTTGACATTCTTTAACAATTGCATGAAGCGATGCTTCGGGGGCCAGGGTGTAATCAATTGCTGCAAAACCTATTTCGTTTTCTACCCAGGCTGGGGCCGCGAATGATGATTCTTTTTTCGATAGTTCCTGCCAATAACCCCCATGGATAAAAACGACTAATGGAAATTTTTTTCCTTCACTATTTACAGGAGAGAAAAAATCAAATCGTTGTGCAGGCTTTGGTCCATAGGCCAATTCTTTCCCTTCGCCAATTTTTTTTCGCGCTTCTTCACTTTTTGTAACGTAGGCAGAAATATACGGCTCAATGTCTTCAATGCAAGAACTTGGGGAGTACTCTTTCTCTCTTTGCGCGAGAGTCATGTCTTTCCATCGCTGCGTGTTTTCTGAAGATGAATTCAAATTTTTGGTTCCCGTGGCAACCCAAGCATGCGCTCTCCAATGATGTTTCGCATAATGTTTGAGGTTCCGCCCATGATTGTGTAACCCGGAGAATAGATAAGGCCTTTTGTGTCATCGTTCCAAAGAGTTGCTTCGGGGCCTAATACTTTGAAAACGAAATCTGCAACACGTTGTTCGTGTTCCGTGCAGTACACCTTGATTGCGGCGCTAAAACCAGGGAGAGCTTGACCTAAAGCCTCTTGATAAACGAGAAAACGACCAATCCGGTAACCGGATTCGAGTTTCGCAACTTCCTGCCTGACGCTTGCTTTGGTGAAATTGGCGTGTTCTAAAGCCAGATCGTAGAGAGGTCGGTTTGAAACGAGGCGATCTATACCCCCTCGTTCATGTTCAAGTTGACGCATTGTTTGACGAAAAGCATCTCCTTCTACTCCGACGAGATTCTCAATTGGCACTTCTGCATCGGTGAAATAAACCTCGCAGAAATGTTTATTTGTTGTCATATCGGTAATAGGGCGGACTTCGATCCCGGGAGTATCCATTGGAATAATGATTTCGGAAATTCCCTTGTGCGGCGGCCCTTCATTAATAGTTCGACATATGAGATACATGTAGTCGGCTTGAGCTCCAAAACTTGTCCAAATTTTTTGGCCGTTTATGACCCATTGATCCCCGTCATTTTCAGCAAACGTTTTTAAGGACGCTAAGTCTGAACCGGAATCAGGTTCACTCATTCCTATGCACCAAGTGGCCGTCCCGTTAAGCATTCCTGGTAAATATTTTTCTTGCTGTTCAGATGTCCCGTGAGTGATGAGGCTGGGACCCATTTGACGATCCGCGAACCACATTCCAGCGATCGGTGCCCCGGCGGAGATCATTTCTTCACCAACGATCACTCGTTCAATTGACGACCTTTCGTACCCACCATGTTTTTTAGGCCAACTCATACCGATCCAGCCTTCGGATGCCATCATTTGTGAAAATTCTGATGAATACCCGTTCATCCAGCTATCGGTGAACCGCCCAAATTTCTCGACACCTTCAGCAGCAACTTTCGCGGCACGTAACCTTAAGTCTTCAAGTTCAGGAGCCAAAGTAAAGTTGAGCACACTCACTTTCTACACAACAGATACGCATTTCCCACAAAAACATTAAATTACTGGCAAAAAATGAGATAAAGATAAAAACACAAGTGGTTTTGTAAACTGTAAGTCATTCAATTAATGAATTTTAAATCTCTACATTTGACTGCGTGAAAAATATGAAAATTGTCAGAAATATCTCTATGTTTTTAGCGGTAATCCTTTTCGCTGCTTCTTGTAGCAGTAATTCTTCTGACACGAGTCAACCACCAGTGACTTCAGAAGCATCTACTTCTATTCCTCAAGATGACCCTGAAAATACAGAAGAAGAAACTGATCCTCCACCGTTAGACGATGACCTTAGAGATTCAAACTACATTTTTGATCAGGACCAACTCCATACGTTTGAATTAGTTCTTCCGCAAGCAGCTCTTGATGAATTAAATGCTGATCCAATGGCCGAAGAGTATGTAGAAGGGGAACTTGTTTTTGAAGGGGAAACGATCGGACCGGTAGGTATTAGGTACAAGGGTTCAGTTGGCGCCTGGGTAGGTTGCGTTGGAGAGGGAGCTATTTTCGCTGACGGTGGGGCTAAGGCTTGCACCAAGTTGTCCATGAAAGTGAAGATCAACTGGAACGACCCTGATGCAGAATTTTTTGGTTTGCGAAAACTTCAGCTTCATTCACAGAATCTTGATCAAACACTTATGCATGAACGACTCGGCTATTGGCTGTTTCGTGAAATGGGAGTTCCTGCTCCCCGATCTGTTCATGCTCGTTTAGTAGTAAACGGAGAGTTTGTCGGCCTTTTTGCTTTGACTGAACAAATCGATGGGAGATTCACCCGTCACAACTTTGAAGATGGAACAGGAAATCTTTATAAAGAAGTCTGGCCTATAGATTCCAACGGTGAACCAACATCTCGTAATGCGCTTTACGACGGTTTAAAGACAAACGAAGACGACGAGGACTTAAGCATGAGCCAGATTGAATCTTTTGGCTCAGAAGTCTCTGCTGCTACTGATGAAGAGTTACAAGAAATAATGAGAAAATGGATGGATATAGAAGAAGTTATTTCTTATTCCGTTGTTGACCGTTTAATTCGGAACGACGATGGTGCTTTTCATTGGTATTGCGACTTTGAGGGAGCTGGCTTTGACGCAGGTTGCAATAATCACAATTTTTATTGGTATGCAGATCCTTCTACCGAAAAAATGCACCTTATTCCATGGGATTTAGACAATTCTTTTGAAAATATTCTCTTTGACGCTAACCCTGTTACTCCTGTGCCTGATGGGTGGGGTGAAATTACAGATGATTGTAAATCTTTCTCTTACGGCATGTGGGGGCTGAGTCAACGGTCTGCTGCCTGTGACAAGATCATGGGTTCGTGGGTTATGTTCACTGATGAATATGAACGGATTTATAACGAGTTTATGAGCGGTCCTTTTGCTCAAGAACAAGTTGAATCTCTTTTGAACACTTGGGAAGAGCAAATATCTCCAGTTGTAAGCGAAGCGCAAGAAACCCATGACGACGCGCTCTCATTTGAAGCATGGCAAGGAGCGCTTGATCGTTTCCGTCAAAGCTTGGCCTACGCCCGTGGTCAAGAAGTTTCAGAAGACCTTTTAGAAAGCACTGAAAGGTATAACGACATTGAAATTCCTGAACAAAACCCTGATAACCGAAACTACCCTAATCCTGCAATTAACTTAACTGAAATAAACCTCTTCATTGACCCTGAACCTATTCCAGGTCAACCTTGGTCTGGGACCATATCGGGAACAGGCCTTACCCCGTCAGTACCGTCAGCCATATTTGGTTGCCCTGGTTCTTCTACACCGGATTTTGGGTTATGTGATATGTCAAACATGCTTGCCATCGCGTTTGCAGACCAAAATGGAAACCTACAGTCAGAAGAATTCTCTGTCCCAATGATTCCTGCAGCAGGTGGGTGTTTTCTTGTCGGAAATTCAGGCCCTGATCGACAGCCGGATACTGGTGACGAACAAGGCGGGTTTATCTGCACCGACAATTAATTACTGATTCTGTGAATCTCTACAACTACTAATAAAGTTAAAGCACTATAAAACAAGAAAGAAAGCAAAGTTAAATGTCTCAACCTCTCCTTATCATCTGCGATGTCGTCGCCATTGTCCTTCTAGTCTTTGGCCTTTACTATCCACGCCACCGTCGAAGAGACATGATCCCTGCGCTTCTAGGCATAAATGTTGCTCTTCTGGGTATCACAATGACACTTACGAGAACAGAAGTGAATCTTGGTCTTGGATTAGGACTCTTCGGTGTTCTTTCCATTATCCGACTTCGCTCAAACGAGTTAGGGCAGCAAGAAATTGCTTATTACTTCACAGCACTCGCTTTAGGTTTACTAGCTGGAATGCCTATTGATCCGTCATGGGCTACTCCAGCGCTAATGGCAGCAATTCTGTTTGCCATGTTTGTTGGTGATCATCCGCAACTTTTTTCTGATTCACGAAGTAAAACCTTGACTCTTGATAAGGCTTATCTTGATGAAAAAGAGTTAGCTGAACGGCTTGGATCTCTTCTTGGTAAAAAGATTCTGAAGGTCAATGTAAGAAGAGTTGATCTTGTCAATGACAGCACCGTTGTAAACGTTCGATACAGAGTTGAAGCCAACGCTGATGAATAGTCACTTAGGTAATTTTGCATGATGTTAAACATTGCAGACTTTGATCCCATCACTCTGGAAGAAATGGACAAAGTTGCGGCACTTCGAACACGAATTGACCGAAAATATATTGTGGACAGCCTCACCGCAGGCAAACTCTTAGAATCACTCTCTTCTTGTGCTGCGTTAGAAATTGATGGAAAGAGAAGTTTTAACTACCGATCCGTTTATTTTGATAGCCCAGACTTTGCTTCATACCGTTCCGCCGCTCATCGAAGAAGGCGTCGATACAAAATAAGAAGCCGAAGCTATCTTGATGCTGGTATCTGCAAACTTGAAGTAAAGCTTCGTTCTGGCGGAAAGAAAAACACTAAAAAACGTTTTGATTACGCCCTTGATCGATCCAGAGTGATCACAGATGAAGGTAGAAGTTTCATTGAATCTGCCGTTGGAGATTTAGAAATCCCTACCCGGCTTGAGCCAGTTTTAACAACACAATATGAGCGTTCTACTTTGGTGGACTTGAATTCTTCAGCAAGGTTGACCTGCGATGAGAATTTGGTTTGCGAAGATTGGGAAGGCAACCAAATTTCACTTGACTATTTTGTTTTTGAAACCAAATCAGATGGCCCACCAAGTTCTTTTGATCGTTTGCTATGGGAAAACAAAGTGCGACCGATACGGATTAGTAAATTCTGTACGGGACTAGCTGCCCTTCATCCTGAGTTGCCTTCAAATAAATGGCATCGCACACTAAATCGGTACTTCTTTTCGTAACTCACTATTGCTAGTTCAAAAAGTCAAAACAATAGATCCAACATGCTCTTTCAGGTTGAAGATCCGTTGTGCTTCATGGATTTCTTCAAAGTTAAATACTTTACCTACTTGTGGTTGCACCTCTCCGCGTTCTATATAGCCAACTAAATCTTCGAAGAGCGCTGATTCAAAAACTGTTGCTCCATAGAGTTCAAGATCTTTGAGATATAGAGTACGTAAATCTAAATCTACGATTGGTCCCGCTATAGCACCAGCTGTAACATACTTTCCTCCTCGACGAAGCACCTCTAACCATTCAGTAAAGTCTTCCCCACCGACAACATCAGCGACTACATCTATTTTTTTACCATTCAATGCTTCAATTTCAGC
>TARA_B110000014_G_scaffold53337_1_pt1 | contig 21308 bp, 24 predicted proteins | sample TARA_B110000014 | Tara Oceans TARA_B110000014 (sample SAMEA4396468) | marine metagenome | biome: Westerlies Biome; feature: [MES] marine water layer (ENVO:01000295) within the mesopelagic zone...; material: water (ENVO:00002006), including particulate matter (ENVO:01000060) such... | reverse complement strand
CGCCCACCCTTGTTCTTCGGCAACTCGTTCGGCAAATTGCTCATAGGAACGACTGGGAACCCCTGGCCGTTGTATCGAAGGAAATCCGTGGCACAAGACCATGGCAGGAGCATCGGTGATATCGCGTTCGGGGCGCACAAGGAACGCGTCAAGAGCAGGCTCCCCTTCAATAGTGGTTTCTGCAATGGTGACCGCCAAGACTAAGCCCTCTGGTACTCAGGAGCAGCAGGCCGCTGGTTTGTACCCACGGTTTCGGGCCTCACGGAGCTCGTCGGGGCCGAAGGTGGCATAGGACTGAGAGGTGCAGATCCCGTCAATAGCATCTTCGTGGGTGCACGAATCAAGATCATGGACTCGTTGGATTCGTTTATCACCCACGAAACGATGACCTTCTAGTTCTTTGGGTGGTTCCATAGCAACCATCTTGCCTTACTCTGGGCTTGATGCCGCGCCCAGGGCTCCAATGAGGTTGAGGTATCGAAAATGGGCGTTGACGACCGCGTCAATGGTTGGTCGAGTGATCTCTATCTTCTGCGATAAGGCTTCCCGATAAACACGTTGAATTGATGTTGATTCTTCGGCTATTTCGTCGACGTTGCCTGGATCGGACTTGAATTGCAGCTGGTTGAGGTGAACTCGAAGAAGTTCCCTGAGGGTGTCGCCGTCGATCTTCGCAGCAATATCGAACGGTAATTCGTGTTCGACGAAGACTGCTGCTTCTTCCAATCGCCATACAGGCTGACGTGGTTGAAGGCTGAGTCGGCGCGATTCTCGGCCGATCGTGCCGGCTGCGACGACGAAACCAATCACCAACGAAGAAGCAACGATCAGGGCAAGCATTTGGTTTGGAGAGTGCCTTCAGATTCGAAGGTGGGATCTAGAGTCCGATTCTCTGAGCAAGCAATTCGCGATGGTAGGCGGGGTCACCAAACATCAGTTCAGAGCTCTTTGCACGTTTGAAATAAAGGTGAGCCGGGTGTTCCCATGTGAAACCGATTCCGCCGTGAATTTGAATGTTTTCAGCCGCGCAATGGAAATATGCCTCAGAGCAATATGCCTTAGCTAACGAAGCCACCGAAGCGAGTTCTTCATTCATCTCTGAGGCGCACCAGGCTCCGTAATATGCGGCAGATTTGGCAGATTCAACCTCGAGCAACATGTCAGCACATTTGTGTTTTATGGCCTGGAAGGAGCCGATGGGTCGACCAAACTGGACTCGATCTTTGGCGTATTGGACCGCCATGTCCATGACGAACTGGGCGCCACCTACCTGTTCGTTGGCCAGGGCTACAGCTGCCAGATCCAGTATTTGAGAGACGTACTCGAAATCGTTGGTGTCACACAAGTGGCTGGCCGGGGTTCCCTCGAAGGTAATTCGTGCTTGTTTTCGGGTTTGGTCCATTGTCGAAAGGTTTTCGCGGCTGAGACCGGTTGCGTCACCATCAACGGTGTACAGGTGAATTCCGCTCTCGGCTCGCGCGGCCACCACAAAGAGGTTTGCCGTTCCTCCGTCTGTCACGAACATCTTTTCGCCCGTGATGGTCGCTCCGTCGCCAGTACCAGTTGCTTCAACGGTGATGCCTTCTGCGTCCCATCGGCCGTTCGCTTCAGCTAGGGCCAAGGTTGCGATAGTGCTCCCATCAGCGATGCCTGGTAGCAACGCTGCCTTAGCGTCTTCGTTGCCTGAGTGGATGATGGCGTTGCCTGCAAGCACCACTGTGCTGAAGAAGGGCGCGCAGAGGAGACTGCGTCCCATCTCCTCAAGGGCGATGCCTAGTTCGACGTAGCCAAAGCCTTGGCCGCCGTATTCTTCTGGGATGATCATGCTTTGAAGTCCCAGTTGCTCGGCCATCTGGCTCCAGACAGCGGGATCGTATCCATCGTCGGTGTCCATTAATTCTCGGACGGTCGCTTCGGCAGATTTATCTTCCATAAACGAGCGAATGAAGCTCCGGAGTTCTTCTTGTTCCTCGGTGAAGGCAAAGTTCACGGTGGCTACCTCTTCGTAGGGTCGTCGGGAGGACCACGTTTTAGCTCGTGGAAGTTCAGCGCGCCAATCCGAATGTGTACACTGGTGTACACATTTTCTCTTAATTGGAGAGGTTGGGCCGTCGAATGAGCTCATCAGCAGCAATTCACGTAGGCACGAGAGAGTTGCGGGCGAACCTTGCAAGTCATCTACGTACCGCGGCTGCCGGGCATACTGTCTTCATAACCGTGGACGGGCAAGTAGTGGCGCAACTAGGGCCCGTGGGCTCAGGTGGGCATCCAGACTCCATTGAGGCCCTTATTGCGACAGGTCTAGTAGTTGCGCCGCGGAGAGCTGACCGAAAAATTGAGGAAATGGTCTTTGAGCTACCTGCCGGGCTTTCCAGTGATAGAGCGTTGCGCGAAATTAGGGGCCGTTGATGACGATCGCTCTCGATACTTCAGCTCTTTTGAAACGCTATCTCTCCGAGCCTGGTCAGGATCTTGTGAATCAGCACCTCGGGCGGGACTTCGTTTGGTGCGCCTCTGCCTTGGCTCGCACTGAGGTTCAACTCAGTCTGCATCGAGTTGCTTCGGGGCCCGCAGAGCAGCGTGCCCTGTGGTCCACGTTTCGCGAGGATTGGGACCGTATTGCGGTTATCCCCCTAGACGAGCAGTGTTTGGCGCGGTCAGTTGAGATAGGAGCCAACTTCCAGTTACAAACGGTAGATGCGCTACATCTAGCTGCAGCGGACAGGCTCCCCCGGCCTCTTACCTACCTGACCTTTGATAGTCATCAAATTCCGGCGGCGTTGAGTTTGGGTTTTAACGTCGTGTCAACGGAAAACTTCGATTCCTAATCTCGGCCTATGCGGGAATAACACCATCTCCGAACACAGTCTGGTGCAAAGGAACCAGCTGTCGCCCTCATCAGGAACTGCAGCCAATGAGGACAACAACCGAAACCCTTCCACCCTTGGGCGAATCCACCGATCCGACCCAAATGGTTACTGGAGTGTTCCTATGTCATCACTGCCAATCTGCAAGATTGCCCACAATGGGTAAAGCGAGTTCTGAATGTCATTAACAGATGCGCCAGTTCCTGGGTCATTGTTCAGTTGGTAGGCGCTATTGAGGGTGTCCAAAGTGGGTTGGAATTCTTCACCTAGCGCACCAATTTCAGGCTCAAGGACTCTCCAAAATGCGTATCCCTCAGCTTGATGTATTCGAGCTTTCGCTGTGTCTCCCGCCTCTAGATCCGAGGCAACCTTGGATGCGTAACGCATCACGGCCTGAGAATAAGTGATCACCACGGCACGCTTGACCAGTGCGGCTGCGCTTTTTGCTCCACCTGCATTACCGCGAAGCAACGCATCGCGTCCGGCAATCATCGCTCCAAGGATTGCTTCGTTAGCTGTAGCGGTCTCACCGTCTGCTCCCAATGTCCCGTAGTTTCCACCCCGTTTGTTGGCGGTGCCGTAGGGGCCGCATGCTCCGTTTGCCCCATGGTAGAAAGCCCAGCCTTCATCCCAGTTGTGCACAGCACCTTCAAAATCGCCGTCCTCAGCTTTGACGAGGGCTGAATTCAACTCATGCACGGCGTACGCGACCAGGGCTTGGTTTTGCATGCCCTTTTGGATGCCCTGTTTGCGCACGGCGTCCGATTCGCCCGCAAACATGCCGGTGCCCTCGAGGGCAGAGGTGATGAACACATTCAGTGAGCCGGGTGTTCCGTAGTAGGTGTCGTGGGCATGCTTCTTACCTTCCGCAGAGGCAAATCCCCCGAGTGTTCGGAAAGATCCATCGCTCTTTTCAGCGTTGCTGCCGTTGTTGTAGATATCCGCAACTGCTTCGAAGTCAATCGTCTCCGCGCCCAGGAGATCATTCATGTCGCACATATCGAGTACGAGCAGTCGGTGGTTGTCGACATTCGACGCGTAGTCGTAACCACCGTCTCCCGAACTGGCGTCGTCAGTCACCTCGGCATCCGAAGAGGGAGCGCTAGACGACGCACTACTGCTGGAAGATCCCGAAGCGCTGGCCGGAGCCGAAGAGCTGGCTGAGCCGGAACCACTGCCTGAGCTGGAACCGCTGGACGAACTATCTGAACCGACCTCGCGCACTGAGGCCCCATCATCGCCACATGAGGCGGCGACTAGAGCGAACGCGAAGACCAGCCCAAGCGATTTAAGCATCGGTGAACGTTTCATGTGTGGCTTCTCCATTAAGATGATAGAGGGGAGATAACATCGAGATGATAGGTGATCTTAATACTATTTGACAACCCTAACGTCTAAGTTCTTTAGAATCGTCCCGTCGTGCTTTCTGTCGCCCAGAAAGCTCCACCGGCGCCAGGACCTTCGAATCGTCCCGATGCACACCAAACAGCCTCTGAGCTGCAGTTTCAGGCCTGTTTCAAATTGATCGAAACAAAATAGAGTATTTGTTTGGTTTCCCTATCATTTAATGTTAGACATACTGTCAACGTACCCGCGGATCGTTAGATCCCTCGCCCTGATCGTGCTGGGGCGAGATGTGGGCCGAGTCCGACCTGGCAGGGAATTCTTCCCCGCAAGCGCTATTTGTCTGCCTCAGACGAAACCCTCCAAGAGCGCAGGACGGACTCGCCCACTGCGGGTCACTAGCCTGATGTCGACCAACATTGCTTCCCCATTGGTCGAACCAGCAAGGCAACAAATTGTTACGCACATGGTCCCCCTCCACGAGCCCGCCAAAAGGATAAACGCACATCATGAACGAGAACACCGAGACGGAGCACGGTGGCGGACAGGCGCCAGGGCCTTTGGGTCAAACAGATTCGTTTCCCAACGATGCAGAGTTGTCTCGAACTCTGATGGAGTCAACGAGCAAGGGAGTGCTATCCACACTCACCTCAGACAGCTATCCCTACGGAAGCCTCGTCTCTCATGTCACGAGTGAGGCCGGCGACCCAATAATCCTCATATCGGACCTGGCGGAGCACACACAAAACGCTCGACTAGAAAATCGAGCAAGTTTTCTCGTCGATGCAGCCGGCTCGACCGAAGGGGATCCCCTATCAGGCGCTCGCCTCACATTGGTCGGCAAAATGGAACTGATAGATGACCCCGGACCGATGGCCGACCTGTACCTATCGAAACATCCCTATGCAGGGGGCTACGCCGATTTCAAAGACTTCAACTACTGGAAACTTGTGGTGGAACGTTGCCGATTCGTTGGAGGATTCGGACACATGAGCTGGATGGACGCCACTGCGTATTCTCAAGCAGCCGCTGATCCATTCTCACCTAATGCCGAGCACGCTATTGAGCACATGAACGATGATCACGCGGACGCGAATCTGAGGTTCGTTCGAGAACTCGGTGGCATACCCGACGCTTCAGAGGCACACATGGTCGCAGTGGACCGCTATGGAATGACATTTCAGGTAACGACTGAGCAAGGCTCTCGATTCAGCAGGGTGGCGTTTCCCGAGACGGCTACGAACGCGTCTCAACTAGAACCATTTGTTATTGGTCTGCTGCGCTCATTGCCTCAGGATGCCTAGGAGTAGTCGTAGACTTCGCCTATGACTCTTCATTGGGAAGGGACCGGCATCGAAGTGCACAAGGTTGTCGTGGGTCCCTATGAAAACAATGTATTCACCGTCCGATGCACCGAATCGGGTGAAGCACTCCTGATCGACGCTGCCAACGAGCATGAGCAGTTGCTGCAGTTATGTCAACGTCTAGGGGTGCGAACCGTCGTCGAAACTCACGGCCACTGGGACCACATCCAAGCGATCCCCGCGATCCGAGATGCTGGATACGAAGTAGGGGTGGCAGCCGAAGACGCAACGATGCTTCCCAGCTACGACTTCATCCTCGAAGATGATTCCGTTATCGAGATCGGGCGTCTTCGAATCCGAACAATTCACAACCCTGGCCACACCCCAGGCTCAATGAGCTTTCATGTGGAAGACACGCCGCTCTTATTTAGTGGGGACACTTTGTTCCCTGGAGGACCCGGCGCGACGGACTTTGAAGGTGGCGATTTCAGCACGATCATTCAGAGCATCGAAGATCGAATGTTTTCGCGTTTTGCTCCAGACACGATCGTGTTGCCAGGTCACGGAGACGACACCACAATCGGTAGCGAGTCTCCCCAGCTTCAAGCATGGGTAGATCGCGGCTGGTAACTACTAACCGGTCGCTACTCGTCGCGCAAGTGATCGAAAAGCCATCGTGAAGGTTACGACCGCCAAACCCAATATTGCTGCGGCAGCTTTGACGAGAGCCCCTAAATCCCACCCGTCCGACAACACCGACCGCATGCCCTCCAAAAGATAGGTAACGGGGTTCCAAGCGGCCACAGTTTTGAGCCATCCGCTCATCAATTCTCGTGGCAACATGCTCGGAGTGAGAAACGCGAAGGGGAAAAAAATAAGAAATGCAGAGTTAACCGCGGCTGGATTACCGGTACGCAAAGCGACCGTATAAGGAAATCCGGTGAATGCAAGACTCCACGCCATGGCGAGCACTACGAAGACGCCAAGTCCTGCTACACCGGTGCCAAAACTGACGCCCACGGCAAATCCCAACAGCAACACCACAGTCGCTAAAACCAAAGCCAGCACGATGTCCGCGATCATCAGTCCCAAAAGCAGCGACACTCGACGGATCGGAGTGACCAACATGCGATCGAGATATCCGGTTTGGATGTCAGTCACCAGCATGTTGGCGCGGGATATTCCAGTAACAGCAAACACGATCCCGACAGGCAACTGAAAAGCTCGGTAGTCGATCCCCGCCTGCCGTTCCACGAATGTTTCCAGCGCGCCGATATTGACGACAAAAAAGAAAATGGGGATGGCTAAAGCCGGGCCGATGAACTCTGGTTCCCTCAACAAGCTACGGATCGCTCGACGCGCCACGGTCCCTACGTCAGAAAAAAACCCGCTTCGTCGAGCTATCGGTTTTTGAGCCAACATCATTGACTGGTCTCATTTGAGAGTCTGTGCCCCGTTGCACGAAGGAACACATCATCGAGAGAGGGCGTGCGTACAGTCAACGATTCCGTAGCTACGCCACTTTCACTCAAGGCAACTGCGACTTGTGCGACTAACGATGCGCCGTTGGCAGTGGAGATCGTCATGCCTCGACTTCCAACCGTTACTTCATCAACTCTCGGTAACGCCCTGGCAATATCAGCAGCGCGTTCAAGTTCATCTTGGAGCTCCACCACAATCACGTCTGCACCAACGGCCCGTTTTAAGTCCGCTGGAGTTCCTTCTTCAACAATCCGCCCTTGGTCAATGATGCCAACCCGATGCGCTAGGGCATCCGCTTCCTCTAAATATTGAGTCGTTAAGAACACAGTCACACCATGAAACTCATTTAATCGCCGTACTTCTTCCCAAACTCGAACTCGGCTTACAGGGTCTAGGCCCGTTGTCGGTTCATCGAGAAACAGCACCTCAGGATCGTGGATCAGGCTTGCTGCTACGTCCAAACGTCTTTTCATTCCGCCGCTATACGTCCGAACCCAATCGTCAATAGCGTCGCCAATATCAGCGAGTTCGATTGCGCGACCGACCCGCTCGCGTCGAGTAGATGCTTCTAGGCCATAAAGACGCGCTTGTAACTCAAGAATCTCGCGTCCGCTCTGTTTGTCATCTAGGGCAGCTTCTTGAAGCGCTAATCCGATACGAATACGTACCTCGCCGGGTTTCGCTACCACATCATGGCCCGCTACACGTGCTGAACCAGCAGTCGGTGCGAGCAGGGTGCATAGCACGCGCACGGTCGTCGACTTCCCGGCTCCATTGGGTCCTAGGAACCCGTAAATCTCTCCTCGAGGGATCGCTAAATTAACCCCGTCAACTGCGCGATTGGCGCCGAACTCGCGTATGAGTCCACACGCTTCAATGGCTAAATCCGTCATCGCGCCCGCACACTAGCGGGATGTTTGCAATAGAGCATGATGCCCACGAAAACTAGCTCGCCGCCCGCAGCTACGGTTGCGTCATGACACAAGCTTGGAGTCGAGATCAACTAGTCGAAGCAACAAAAAATGGTCGAATCGACACGGTAATTCTCGCGTTCACAGATCATTACGGGCGGCTGCTGGGAAAACGTCTGGACGCGGAGTTCTTTTTAGAAGATTCATCCGGAACTCATGCGTGTGACTATCTCTTGACGGTGGACATGGAAATGGAGCCAGTTGAGGGATACGACTTCTCGAATTGGGATCTCGGTTATGGAGATCTTCATCTCACCCCGGACATGAAGACATTGAGACCAGTCCCGTGGCTCGACCGCACTGCTTTAATTCTCTGCGATTTAGTTACGACTGGTGGGGATCTCATTCCAGTGGGACCTCGGTCAATTCTTCGCATGCAGATACAGCGACTGCAAAGTCTTGACGTAGAAGCCATGGCTGCGTCCGAGCTCGAATATTTTCTGTATCGAACCTCATACCGGGACGCCGCTAAAGAGGACTACCGAAAGCTGGAACCCGCCGGGTGGTACGTAGAGGACTATCACCTCTTACAGGGCGCCCGCACTGAAGACCTCAACGGCACATTCAGGCGTCATCTAAAAGACATGGGAATACCTGTCGAATCAACAAAAGGTGAATTCGGACGGGGACAACATGAGCTAAATATTCGATGGTGTGACGTGCTGGAAATGGCCGACCGTCATGTGTTACTCAAACAGTGCGTCAAAGAAGTCGCTGATCAACAAGGTGCGGCCGCGACGTTTATGGCTAAGCCTCACGACACCGAGGCGGGGTCGAGTTCTCACCTTCATCTAAGCCTTTGGTCACCGGAACAAAGCGTCAATGTTTTCGCGGGCGAACATGAAGTGGCTGGACTACGAGTTTCTGACACGTTTCTCGGTTTCCTTGGAGGTTGGTTATCACACCTTCCCGAACTTATGCCGTGCTTTGCCCCCACGGTCAACTCTTACAAGCGGTATCAAGCTCAGTCCTGGGCACCAACCGGCGCGGCTTGGTCTCCAGATAATCGAACTGCCGGTTTTCGAATTGTTGGTGAAGGTCCGTCGCTTCGAATTGAGTGCCGAATTCCTGGTGCTGATGTCAATCCGTATCTCGCCTATGCAGCGGCGATTGCGGCCGGAATTGACGGCATCGCGTCGGAGACGCGACCACCGGCACCGTTGAAAGGAGACGCGTACCAGTCTGTAAGTTCACCGTTGCCCAGCACTCTTAACCAAGCTGTCGACGATTTCGAAACCAGTGTCTTCGCTCGAGGGGCATTCGGAGATGACGTCGTCGATCACTACAGCCACTTCTGGCGGAGTGAGGCCGCGGCATTCAATTCGGCAGTCACTGACTGGGAGCGTCGACGATATTTCGAACGCATATAAAGCGCCACGCCACCTAATGGTTTTATGTTAACTAGCTGTCGAGAAGCGCTGGGCGACGTTGAGCTATGCCCGTGCTTTGTTCATATGCGTGCGCAAGCTCTAATACCGAACGATCTTGACGACTTCTACCAATCAACTGCAATCCCACGGGTAACCCATCCCCTGTAAAGGCGGCAGGAACGGAGATCGCTGGATGCGTAGTCGTACTTATATCGCTACACGATCTCATCCAATCGATATAAGTATCGAACCTGACTCCCTCAATTTCTTCGATGTATTCAATGTCCTTAGAAAACGGCGGCACTTGGGTAACTGGGCACGCTAAAAATTCGAATTCGTTCATAAATCGTTGCAGTTGAGCAAACATTCTTGCTTGTTTGAAACAAGCTTCGGCATGATCTCTCATCGACATAGAAAGCCCTTTTTCGGCATTCCACACGACTGTGTCCTTTAGCTGTTCTCTGTGGGTTTCCAGTAGCGGCGCGTATTTGAATGAGAACATCCACGCGCGAAGCGTTTGAAATATCTCCGGAGCGTCAGAGAGGTCAGGCCATACCTCCACAACTTCGCATCCCAAATCCGAAAGTGTGTTCGGCACATCGGCAAGAGCAGTTCGCACGGCCATGTCGACGGGCAACCCACCAAGATCCGGTGACCATGCAACTTTCACACCTCGGAAGTCTCTTTCCAACGATCCGGCAAAGATCGCTGGGGACTCAGTATTTGAACTGGGCGCAAGGTGATGCGGGCCTGCTATCGCTTGCATAAATAGAGCAATATCGCTGACCGTTCGCGCCATCGGCCCAGTCGTGGACATCGGGACCCACAGGTCAGTATTGGGGACGGTAGGTACCCGTCCACCGGAAGGACGGAAACCTACGACATTACAAAAAGAAGCAGGGTTCCTTAGAGAGCCTCCTAAATCAGATCCGTCCGCTAACGGCACCATTCGCGCAGCAAGCGCAACCGCAGCGCCGCCGCTGCTGCCACCGCACGTAAAAGATGTGTTGTATGGGTTGGAGGTGACCCCAAAAACTTCGTTAAATGTTTGCGAACCAGCGCCGAACTCTGGGGTGTTGCTTTTCCCGACCATCACAGCGCCGGCTTCTCGTTGTCGTTCAACGATGAGATCATCATGCTCAGGAACGCGATTTTTGAATATAGGCGAACCCAGGGTTGTTCGTACTCCGGCCGTATCGACCAAATCTTTGTGGACCACAGGTAGCCCGTGAAGCACCCCCAGCGACTCGCCTCGAGCGAACGCTTCATCGGCCTTAAATGCTCTCTCAGCTGCAAGATCGGGAACCAGCGTCACTATTGCATTGACACTCGGGTTAATCCGTTCTATTCGCTTCAAATGGGCATCTAGCAACTCTCGAGCACTGATTTCGCCTACACGGAGTAGATCCCGCATTTCGATGGCCGTTAAATCGCACAGTGCCTCGTTCATCACGTGTGTATTTCACCACATAGGTCGCCGGCCAACATTTGAAACAAAATTTTACTTCTAAGTTCATTGCGAGATCTGGAGACAGTTCCAAGTCGGTCCCTCTACGATCCTCTCATGGCAACTGAGAGAGACGACAGAACCCAAACGACCGTCGAACTGTTACAAACCCTGATCAGAAATGCTTGCGTGAACGACGGCACCGCAACATCCGGTAATGAAGTTCTCAATAGCGACGCGCTCGAGGGTTTCCTCGAGGGACCAGGAATCGATATAGAGACCTTCGAACCAAGCCCTGGACGAAAATCGTTGGTCGCTCGAATCGCGGGCACCAATGCGGCGGCCCCGAGCCTGTGCCTGATGGGGCACACCGATGTTGTCCCTGTGAATCCCGATGGCTGGACGCGCGACCCGTTCGGAGGTGAACTCGTCGATGGTGAAGTATGGGGCCGAGGTGCGGTTGACATGTTGAACTTGACCTCGTCTCAGGCGGTTGCGTTTAAGCATCTAGCGGATTCTGGCTTCCGCCCAGCAGGAGATTTGATCTATTTCGCTGTTGCCGACGAAGAATCGGGGTCAGCACATGGAGCTCAGTGGATGGCTGACCACCACCCAGAGGCAATCATGGCTGATTACGTCCTCACCGAAAACGGAGGACTTCACACAGGATCAAGCGACAACCCGTACATCGGCATCAATGTCGGAGAAAAGGGTGTCGCATGGCGAAAAATTCGCGTGAAGGGAACCCCTGGTCACGGATCGGCGCCGTTCAAAACAGATAACGCCCTAGTCCGAGCAGCCGCTGTCGTACAACGCCTAGCTGACTACAGGCCCCCTGCAAAGTTCCACGAACTATGGCGCCAACAAGTCGACATCCTCGACGTCGATCAGGAGACGAAGGAGACCATGCTCGACGCTGACCTCATCGAAGATTGGCTCGATGCCCATCCGGTGGAGGGTATAGCTCGCCATTTCTACAGTTGCACTCACACGACTTTCTCTCCCAACGTTGTCGAGTCCAGCCGTCGCATGAAGACCAACGTCATTCCCGATCAGCTCGACATCAACGTCGATATACGTACCTTGCCCGGGGAATCGACAGCGGAAGTCCAAGCGCACCTCGACCAAGCTTTAGGGGATTTAGCAGGTCAAGTTGACATCGAGATCATCATGAACGACCCAGCGAGCATTAGCCAGATGGACAATCCCATGTGGGACACGATTCAAAAAGCGGTGAATCAGCCATTCCCTAGTGCTCGCCTTTCTCCTCAACTCATCGTCGGTTTCACCGACGCTCGCGTATACCGAAACCTCGGCTCGGTCGCCTACGGTGCGGGCCTTTTTAGCCCGGACCTCAAGGCAAGCGACTTTCAGACACGTTTTCATGGTCATGACGAACGAATTGACATCGAATCACTCAGTCTGACAACCCAGTTCTGGGTTGATGTTTGTCATGATTTTCTTGGTTAATGCATAGACCCAAGACCCAAGACAATTCTTCCTCCCTATTTGCACTATCAAGACAGTGCTAATTCGGCAGAACCGCCAATACACTCGATTGCATGGCACCCACGCTCTTCGAAATCGAGTCCCTCGAGGTCCAGGCCGACGAAGGCCAGAAGATCCTACACGGCGTCAATCTCACGATTAATCCTGGCGAAGTGCACGCGATTATGGGGCCCAACGGGTCAGGGAAATCAACCCTCGCGACAACTCTAATGGGATCGCCAGAATACGAAGTCGTTGGCGGATGTATGCGGTTTCGAGGAGACGACATCACCGAATGGGGCGCTGATGCTCGCGCGAAAGCAGGCATGTTTCTAGCTTTCCAATACCCTCAGGAAATTTCCGGGGTGTCAGTTCGAAATTTTTTGCGCCAGGCAGCCTCAGCCCGCAAAGGCGAAGACATCTCTGCCATCGACATCTACGTGGCGATGCAGGACTGGATGGAACGTCTCGATATGGACGCATCGTTCATGGACCGTTACCTCAACGAAGGATTTTCAGGGGGCGAGAAGAAACGCAACGAGATTTTACAATTAGCCATCCTCGAGCCTGACTTCGCAGTCTTAGACGAGACTGATTCGGGCCTCGATGTTGACGCCCTGAAAATCGTGGCTAAAGGGGTTCGAGAAGTTCGGCAAAGCCACCCCGAAATGGGAATTTTGCTCATAACCCACTATCAGAGACTGCTTACTGAACTCCAACCCGATCATGTTCACATTCTCGTCAATGGACGAATAGTGGAATCAGGAGGACCAGAACTTGCTGACCAGTTGGAGCGCGAAGGTTACGAACGGTTTGACAAATGAGTCTTCCATCTGACCTCAAAAGCAACTTCCCTCTACTGTCACAAACAATTAACGGTCATCAAATCGTTTACCTAGATTCAGCGGCGTCATCGCAAAAACCAGACGTGGTTATCGAGGCGATGAATAACTACTACCGGACGATCAACGCAAATGTGCACCGAGGCGCCTACCAAATAGCGGCAGAAGCTACCGAAGCGATGGAACAAGCGCGGGCGAAACTCGCGACATTTATCGGAGCACCTTCGGCAAACGAAATTGTGTTCACGAAAAACGCCACCGAGTCATTCAATCTCATTGCCCGGTCTTGGGGAGGTCAGAACCTTGGCCCAAATGATGTTGTTCTCATCAGCGATATGGAACATCACGCGAATATCGTTCCGTGGCAAATATTGTCAGCAGAAAAAGGCTTCGAACTCCGATGGATACCTCTGACGCCTGATGGTCATCTCGACTTATCTCAACTCGATCGACTCCTGAACGGAGTCAAAATGGTCAGTATTACGGCTATGAGTAACGTGCTGGGAACACTCAATCCGATACGCGAAATTGCGGATAAGGCTCACAGCGTGGGTGCACTGATGGCGGTTGATGGAAGTCAATACGTCCCCCACCTTCCCACCAATGTTGTAGAACTCGGAGCCGATCTCCTCTGCTTTACGGGTCACAAAATGTGTGGACCTACCGGAATCGGTGTTCTCTGGGGGCGAGCCGAAGTTTTGGATGCCATGCCACCATTCTTGGGCGGAGGTGAGATGATCCTCGATGTCCGTCGCGACGGGTTTACACCTAATGAGCTGCCTCACAAATTCGAGGCGGGAACACCCCCAATCGCGGAGATCATCGGCCTGGGGGCCGCTGTAGATTTTCTCAGCTCATTGGGGATGAGCGATGTACGTCAGCACGAAATCGACCTAACGGACTACGCACTTCGCGCGCTCACTGACCGTTACGGCGAGGAAATAACCATCCACGGCCCATCCAATGCTTCAGAAAGAGGCGGGGTTCTCTCAATCCAGTACCGCGATGTACACCCCCACGACCTGAGCCAAGTTTTAGATCAACGAGGTATATGTGTTCGCGCGGGTCATCATTGCGCGAAGCCCTTAATGCGGGAACTAGGGGTAGGAGCGACAGCGCGCGCATCGCTCTACGTCTATAACGATAAATCGGACGTCGATGCTCTAACAGAGTCTTTGGCGCCCGCTGGCGAATTGTTCGCGCTCTAGTTATAGGAGTCTGAAGTGGCCGGCCTTGAAGACCTCTACAAGGAAATCATCATCGATCACTACCGCAATCCGCGCAATCGTGGCGAACTGGACTCTCCGCCTGCCCACAAAACCGAGGGCTTCAACCCTCTTTGCGGCGACGAAGTTTTGCTTACTTTCGCATTGAAAGGCGAAATAATCGAGGAATTACTGATCAGTGGGCAGGGATGTTCCATCAGCCAAGCTTCAGCTTCCATGATGTCAGCCGCAGTTCAAGGAAAATCAATAGAAGAGGTACGCGACCTCACCCGCCAGTTCAAGGCCATGATGTCTATCCACGAGGAATCAATCGGTGCTGATGATCCCCCGCCTGGAGATGGCCACGCCTTCGAACTGGGAGACCTCGAGGCCCTTAAGGGAGTCGTGAAGTTCCCTGTCCGTATTAAATGCGCGACGTTGTCCTGGAACACCCTGCTGACTGGCCTAGACGAGCTAGAGGTCTAAACGGAATTCACCACCGGTGCCCCGGTGGAACTCCAGTCATGTGTTCTTTTATCCGTCGCGTCGTCGCAGCTGAGGTTCCCTGGGGAACTTCATCGGCTGCGAAAAACCCAACTTCAGCTATTTCTGGCGATACCGACGCGCCAACTGACCAGTCGGTGACCAAGAACACCACCACGTGATCACTTTTGTGTTCCCTGAAAGAAGAGAAAACGCCATGAACTGACTGTGGGGTTTCGGGTAGTTCGATACCTGTCTCCTCCAAAAGTTCTCTTTGCATGGCTCCCACAAGAGATTCACCGGTTTTGACCCCACCGCCTGGCAAGTACCAGCCCTCGCGATAACTATGCCGAACCAGACAAATTCGATTTTCGTCGTCAACTACCAGGGCACGCACTCCTAGGGTAAGTCGCGCCGGTCGCAGGGCCGCCCAACTTTGATAAACCCGGAAAAGAAGGCGTCTGAAATCAATCACTTGCGAGCTCTTCCATAACCGAAGCCAGTGTGGTGTCGAGTGAGGTCACGCCACCGCGATCATGGGTGGTGAGACGAATTTTCACCACTCCATAGACATTGGACCATTCCGGGTGGTGATTCAGACGCTCGCAATGCATCGCTACGGCCGACATGAATGCAAACGCATGCACAAAGTCCGCAAAGCGGTACGTCTTCTCCAAGGCGTCACCAACAACCGACCATCCTTTTACCTCCTTCACATAAGCATCAAGCTCAGCAGCCGTGAGTAGGTGGCGCTCCATGTTGCCTCTCCCCTGTGCTGTTAGGCCGGGTGGAACGTCGTTAGTCTAACGACGCTGTTGGGCCGAGTTAACCGAAGCCGTTTACGAGAGTGGATCAGCGAAAGGGTCGTCTGAGTTCGAATCGGACGCTTTTTTGGAAGCTCCAAGACCGTCGATAGACACCGTCACCCCTTCGGATTCGACATCTGATTTCAGAAAACGTGCATAACCATTGGTTTCGAGCTCTTGCGCGAGTTCTGGCCCACCACTTTCAACAATGTGTCCATCCACCAAAACATGAACTTGATCTGCCGGTAGATAGTCAAGGAGTCGATGGTAGTGGGTGATACAAAGCACACCGAGACCTGAGTCAGTCATCGTTTCGATGCGTTCAGCGCACGCACGCAACGCGTCAATATCAAGCCCGCTGTCCAGTTCATCTAAGACAGCTATCTCTGCTTCGAGAACAGCAAGTTGTGCTGTCTCGTTTCGTTTTTTTTCGCCACCAGATAGATCTACGTTTACTGAGCGGTCAAGGAGTTCTGCTTGCAGACCAATTTGAGCAGCTTCTTCTAGTAGCCGAGAAGTGACATCGACATCTGTTTTCCCTCTTGCTCGCAATGCCAACTCCAGGGTTTCGCGAAGTGACACTCCGGGAACCTCAGTCGGATATTGCATGGCGAGAAACAGTCCGGCCTTTGCACGTTGCCAAGTTGGCAACGGCAAAAGGTTCTCACCATCAAGGGTAATTGACCCACTAGTGACCCGATATCCCGGTTTACCCATGATTGCGTTGGAAAGAGTACTTTTGCCTGACCCGTTGGGACCCATGACCGCATGAACTTGTCCCGAGGAGACCTCGAGGCTCACGTCATCCAAGATCTGTTGGTCCGCTACCTCAACACAAAGCTTTTCGATCGAGAGCGTGGTCATGGTAGGTCTACGTTCACTTCCCCGCTCAAGACCCGGACCTCATACACCGGGATCGGTTGAGTAGCGGGAAAGACGTCGGGCGTTCCAGTTAGCAGATTGAACTTCGAGAAATGTTTTGGGCATTCGATCGCGCAGTCTTCTGGCCAGACGGCTCCTTCGGAAAGCGAATAATTAGCGTGGCTACATCGATCACCTACCGCGTGAATGGTGTCACCGATACGGACTAGGACAATCCTGTGTCCTTCGACATCGAAGCGTTGTGCTTCGCCATGGGCAAGGTCATCTGATTGACACACAGGAGTCATCGTTGCTGACCTTGTCCCTCGAGGGCTAGTAACTCACTAATACGAGTATTTGCGGCGTCGCTGATGGCTGCAACCGGGAGTTGATCTAATACATCTGCGAAAAACCCTCTAACGACTAAAGCTTCAGCGATGTCCTCGGGAACTCCGCGGCTTTCAAGATAAAAACGTTGGTCCTGGTCAATGGGCCCAACCGCAGAGGCATGGCTGCATCTAACGTCGTTGTTTTCAATTTCCAAGTTCGGCACCGATTCCGCCCAGGCTTCTTCAGAGAGCTTGAGCGTACGATTGGTCTGATACGCGTTGACATCAGCGGCATCTGGTTCGATCCTGATGAGGCCGGTATAGATCGCTCGGCTTCGATCGTCGAGGACACCCTTGAATAGCAAGTTCGAATTGGTGTGCGGCCCGCTATGTCTCTGAAATGTCCTGAAGTCGTGCTGAGCGTCTGCGCGACCAAAGTAAACAGCGCTGATATCGCCGGAAGAGCCTTGGCCGATCATTTTGGTATCGATTCTCGCTCGGGCATATGCGCCACCGAGTGCTATTTGACTCACCGCCAAATGAGCATCTCGCTCAATCTCAGCCATTTGGGTCGCGATCTGCCAGGTACGAGGCCCATGCTCTTGCACGGTGAGGTACCGCAGACGTCCAGCTTGATTTACTCTGAGTTCTGTTACGGGGCACACCAGTGCGTCTATATCTGGGCTCGTTTGATGCTCAACAACCGTAGCTTCTGAATTTTCTCCCACATCGACCAGCACTCTTGGGAACCAGGCCAGGCCCTCGGTCGTGGTGTGCTGTCGTATCAGGACCGGTCCCGCGATGGCAGCGTTAGAAGCAATATGGATGACAATAGGAGCGCTGCAATAGGCAAAGTTGTAATCGGAAAACACATCGGGGCCCGTTCGAATAACCGAGCCAATCGAATTCTCGAACTCAGTTCCATCTGTGAGCACAGTGATGGCCTCGTCGTGCACAGAAATCGAGACAACTTGCCCGTCGACAATGTGGATCACCGCTGCAGCCTCGTCATCGACTCCGTTGGTCAGGCCAAACTCAAGCAAAGAACCGCCCGGAGCCCCGAGTTCGTATTTCGAGACGTCAAGGTCGGCGATCGGGGTATAGCGCCAGATCTCTTCCTCAAACGATGGCAACCCAGCTTCGTCTGCTCTTTGGGCGGCGCTCTCGCGGCGCTCTAAAAATGCCGAAGACCCGACCAATTGGCCGCCGCTGGGGAGTTGAAAAAGGCTCATTCGAGTAGCCGTCACGACTCGTAATTCTACCTATCTGGATAGTAGAAATCCCCTGAACTGGGCCAGTCAGCGTTTCCTACCTTTCTTTCGCTTCTTCGCACGGTTTTTCTTGCCCATGCGAGGCAAGCGGCGTCCCTTGGAAAGCCGTTCCGCTTCCATTTCGAACATGATGTCGGGGCCCGCTGAGTTCACGATGTCCTCGGCGGCATCCAGCAACGCGGCTATGGAATCATCTTCGCCCAAACTGTCTGGCTCCTCAGCAAAGTCACGCACTCCCAAGGTCCCATGACTCCAACCGGCGTCGAGCCTTCGCGGAGAGTACTCGGGGCAATTTTCTGGGCAACGCCACGGTGCCTCCGGCGCGAGATCAAGATTACATTTTCTGACTGTTTCTCCATTCGCGTAGGAGCGGGTCTCGTAATGACGGCAGTTCGTCCGCATCGGCATAAATGTATTGTCGCGCTTCGCACCCGGTTACACGAGTTATCAGCTCAATTTGTGGCCTAAAGCGCGGCAATGGTTTCCGCTATTGCCAGGGCACGGCGGGCCTCATCGACGTGCAGGTTTTCAATCATTTGCCCATTAACCGTCAAGACTCCACGCCCGTCTTTTTCGGCCGCTTCGAATTCTTCAATCACGCGTCGGTGAAAGTCGAGTTCATCCATACTTGGCGCAAAAATTTCATTCGTCGGGGCAACTTGGCTTGGATGGATCAGGGTTTTTCCGTCAAAACCCATTTGCGCGCCCTGGACGCACACCGACAAGAAACCAGAATCATCTTTAATGTCGTTATAGACACCGTCAAGAATTCCTATGCCCGCCGCCCTTGCTGAAAGAAGGCATTTGGCGAGGTACGGCAGGAGGGCGTGGCGATCAGGTGTAATCGTTGCTCGTAACTCTTTCGCCATGTCGTTGGTACCCATGACCATGACAGCTATTCGCTCATGTCGAGCAATTTGATCGACTTTCAAGATTCCGGAAGGCGTTTCCACCATTGCCCAGATTCGAGTTGAAGCCGGCGCTCCGCCCTTGTCTAAGAGAGCAGAAACATCGTCGAGGTAATCGGGGCCGTCAACTTTAGGTATTACAACCGCCGCGGGAGCGGCAGCCGCAGCGGCTACAACATCGTCAGATCCCCATGGAGTGTCAAGTCCGTTGCATCGAATCGTTAATTCGCGATTTCCATATTCCGATGAGGACGCCGCAGCACAGGCTTGGTCACGCGCCAATTCCTTATTCTCCGGCGATACCGCATCTTCCAGATCAAAGATCAACGCATCAGCCTGCAGATCTTTTGCCTTTTCGAGGGCCCGTTCGTTAGCGGCTGGCATGTAAAGGACCGAACGTCTGGGGCGGTACTTAACACTCATCTACTTCTCCTGAATTTGAGTGGTTCTGGCCGTGTCCGTCAGAACCCGTAACTACTTGCGAGATCGGGATCTTTAGTGGCGAGTTCACGTGCAAGATTGACCACTACCTCGCACTGTTTGACTGTCGCGTCGTCCTGCATTTTTCCGTCAATCATGACTGCGCCGGTTCCGTCACCCATCTCTTCAATTACTCTCATAGCCCATTCGACTTCCGAGGGCTCAGGGCTGAAAACCTTTTTGGCTATATCAATTTGTACTGGGTGAAGACTCCAAGCACCGACACAACCAAGTAAATACGCGTTACGAAATTGGTCCTCGCACGCGACCGTGTCCGCGATGTCTCCGAACGGACCGTAGTAAGGCAAGATTCCGTAGGTCCCGCAGGCATCAACCATTCGAGCGAGGGTGTAATGCCAGAGGTCTTGCTGGTAGAACGCTCTGTCAGAATCATCTCGCCCTTCTTCAGGGTCTTGCCGCACCAAGTAGCCAGGATGGCCGCCACCTACTCGCGTGGTTTTCATACGGCGGTCTGCCGCGAGGTCAGCGGGTCCTAGCGACAGACCTTGCATGCGCGGGCTTGCACCACATATCTGTTCAACATTGGCAACTCCTTGTGCTGTTTCGAGGATCGCGTGCACAAGAATCGGGCGCTCTAATCGCGCTCGTGCCTCCAACTGGGCGAGTAACTGATCTACAAAATGAATGTCTTCGGGCCCTTCAACTTTGGGAACCATTACGACATCGAGTTTGTCGCCGATCTGGCTGACCAAAGTCATTAGATCGTCGAGAAACCAGGGCGAATCAAGACTGTTGACGCGAGTCCAAAGCTGCGTCTCTCCGCTTGTCCAGTTCCGTCCTACCTCAACCAACCCTGCTCGTGCAGCTTCTTTATTATCTACCGCGACAGCATCTTCAAGATTGCCCAGCAACACGTCAACGGTTGGAGCGATGCCTGCTACTTTCGCTCGCATTTTTTCATTTGACGGGTCAAAGAAATGAATCATACGCGAAGCGCGAAATGGAATTTCTTTGAGCGGTTCGGGCGCACCAAGCGCTAACGGTGAGAAAAAATTCTTGGGTGTGCGCACGAACAAAACCTCCGGTGTAGCGACGGCTGGCCAGAGTCGCGGTGATTAATCTGACCGCCGCCTTCTTTTATATCGTCGCAAAGAACTCGCCAGTGACAATTAGCCGACGGATCCTTCCATCTGTAGTTCGATAAGTCGACTCCACTCCACGGCATATTCCATCGGCAAGGTTTTGGTCACCGGTTCGATGAACCCGTTGACAACCAACCCCATCGCCTGTTCCTCGGAAAGTCCACGACTCATCAAGTAAAACAGTTGTTCATCTGCGACCTTCGACACGGTCGCTTCGTGACCGATCTCTGCGTCGCGGGCACCAATTTCTTGGTAAGGGTAAGTATCCGAGCGGCTATCTTCGTCGAGCAACAAGGCGTCGCACTGAACATGTGATCGGCAGTTATCCATACCTTCTTCGACTCGCACCAGACCACGGTAGGTTGTTCTACCGCCGTCCTTGGAAATTGATTTCGACACAATTTTCGAAGTGGTCTCGGGAGCGGCGTGAACCATTTTCGCGCCGGCATCTTGATGTTGGCCTTCGCCTGCATACGCGACGGACAGTACTTCTCCGGATGCTTTTGGTCCCATGAGGTATACGGCTGGATATTTCATCGTCAGACGAGATCCGATGTTGCCATCGATCCATTCGACGTGCGCTTCCTCATAGGCGGCTGCACGTTTGGTAACGAGGTTGAACACATTGTTCGACCAGTTTTGAATCGTCGTGTATGTGATGCGTGCGCCGGGAAGCGCAACAAGTTCAACTACTGCTGAATGCAGCGAATCAGTGGTGTAAACCGGCGCAGAACATCCTTCGATGTA
>TARA_B110000014_G_scaffold259673_1_pt1 | contig 21727 bp, 19 predicted proteins | sample TARA_B110000014 | Tara Oceans TARA_B110000014 (sample SAMEA4396468) | marine metagenome | biome: Westerlies Biome; feature: [MES] marine water layer (ENVO:01000295) within the mesopelagic zone...; material: water (ENVO:00002006), including particulate matter (ENVO:01000060) such... | reverse complement strand
CGGGTGGCTCGAAGACGTTGCTCGATCAATCGAACGGTTGAGAGAAGAAGGGTCACAACGAATATGGCTCGTCGGGTCGACTACCGGCGGGTCGTTAGCCATCATGGCCGCAGCACGGGATCCGGAAATTTGTGGCGTCGCGGTGATGGCTCCGCGCGCCGACTTCGATGATTGGGCGACAGATCCGCGTCGCTTCATACAACACTGCCGCAATGTGGGAGTTGTTGACCACGATGACTATCCAGATTCGTTGAACCAATGGGCTAAGCAACTTCGACAGCATCGTGCCATTGATTCAGTCCCACAGCTTGGGTCTCGCCCTCTCCTCATATTGCACGGCACAAACGATCGCCAAGTCCCACAAGACGACGCTCGACTACTCGCAGCGCAGCATCCTTCACCTGAGCTTCGGCTCATCACCGGGGCCGACCACAGGATCCGCCATGACCCTCGCGCCGTTGCAGTCCTAATGGGATGGCTCGAGCGTCAAGGGGCCGAAATCACTAGCTAACTAGCAGCATCTCGTCTCGCGATGATCATGGTCGGTACGGTTCGCATAGCGACATTGTCGTCCTGATTAATCATCTCGTTGCTGGCCTCGATAAGACCTATATCTGGTCGGGAACGGCTTACCCGTTTGCTCAAGACCTCGACCCTGAGGGTGAGGGTGTCGCCCGCGCGAACCGGCGAAGGCCAAGTGACCTCTGAAATTCCAACGGAGCCCTGGCTCGCTTCACCCAAAAAGCCTTCAGCAAGCAACCTCATCATCAAAGAACCTGTGTGCCAACCTGACGCAATCAGGCTGCCATAGATGGTGTCGGCTGCTGCTGCGGCGTCGATATGAAAGCGCTGAGGGTCGAAACGGGTCGAAAAATCAAGCATCTCCTCTGCATCCATTCTGACGCTGCCAAGCGTGAACGACTCTCCGACCGAGAAGTCCTCGTACCAACGGTCTTTACAGGGAATGTTGGAGCTCATGGGGTGCTTTTTGCTGCCTTTCTTATTGCTCTTAGCTGAGACAACGCCTCAGGAGAGTCGAGATCTGCCACGGAGTGAAAGCCAGCAGTCGCATAGTGACCGCTGATTCCCTCCCAACCCTTCGGGGTAACCCCAAACCGTTTGGCAAGGAGCGCAACGAAAATTTTGACCTTTTTATCGCCAAACCCAGGGAGTTCCAAAAGCCGGTGCCGGAGACACTTAGCGTCAGGGAGGTCACTCCAAATAGCCGACGCATCACCGTTGTAATGATCAGCTACGTAGCTGCACAATTGTTGGGTTCGTTGCGCCATCGATTTAGGAAAGCGATGCAACGCAGGCTTTTCGCTAAAAATTTCGATCAAAGTGTCTGAGGCCATACACGCTAAATCACTTGCCTCCAAAGACCGACCAAGTCGCTGTTGCAGTCGAAAGGGGGACAGGAAGGCTCGTTCGATCGGAAATTGCTGATCGAGAATCATTCCGACGAGCAGAGCCAATGGGTTGTTATTAAGTAGCGCGTCGGCAGCGTCGTCACCTGTGAAGTTGAGAGGAGTAAGCATGGGTGTCGAGTTCTCAGTAGACCCCGGTCGACCAAGGGTCCGTTATTTCGGTAGCAAGTCCATAATGCCGAATCGCATCCGTTACCACCGAGCGTTCACAGTGACCCAAGGCCGCGAGTCTTGCTAACACGCACACAACGATGTGCTCTGCCGTGACCTCAAAGTGTTCCCTGAGACGCTCTCTGGTGTCGCTTCGCCCAAAGCCGTCGGTACCTAAGGACGCGTAGTCACGTCCAACCCATCGCGAAATTTGATCCGGAACTGATCTCATGAAATCGGTTACAGCCACCACCGGCCCCGTTCCTCCACCGAGTTGGCTTGTCACAAAAGGGACCCGAACCGAATCCTCTGGGTGTAACAAATTTTGACGCTCAACCGACAAGGCCTCGTCTCTCAGGGCTTTGAATGAGGTCGCGCTCCACAAATCAGCACCCACACCATGATTTTCGGCCAGCAGAGCCACAGCTGATCGTGCCGCAGCCTGCGCAGGGCCAGAAAAAATAATCGTCGCGTCGGCAGAATGATCGGAAGGAGCATCCGCAAATCTGTACAAACCGGCAAGAAGAGCACCACGATCAAGATCTGACGGAGCCGCTGGCTGGAGATAATTTTCGTTGTACACCGCGAGGTAATAAAAAATGTCCTCATTGTCGACGAACATTCGCTTCAGACCGTCTTCAACAATCACTCCTAATTCGTAAGCGAATGCGGGGTCGTAGGCCTGACACGGCGGTACCGCAGAAGCCAGTAATAGCGAATGCCCGTCCTGGTGCTGAAGACCTTCGCCCATCAGAGTTGTACGCCCTGCTGTAGCTCCGACCAAAAACCCGCGCCCTCTCATATCCGCCAAAGACCAGATTGCATCCCCGACTCGCTGAAACCCGAACATCGAATAGAAGGTGTAGAACGGCACCATCGGAACACCTCGCGTCGCGTAGGACGTCGCGGCCGCGGTGAAACTTGCCAAAGCACCGGCTTCGGTAATTCCCTCTTCGAGTAGCTGTCCATCTTGCCGCTCGCTATAAGAAAGAAGAAGGTCGTGGTCAACGGGCTCATACAGTTGACCCTGACTTGCATATATACCAATCTCCCGGAAAAGTGAATCCATTCCAAAGGTTCGAGCTTCATCGGGAATAATGGGCACCACCCGTTCACCAAAACCCTCTTCTCTGGTCAAAGCCCTGAGCAATCGGGTAAAAGCCATCGTGGTTGAAACCTGTTGGCTGCCCGAACCAGCGCCCATTTCTTCAAACGGTTTACTACTCGGTAAAGGCAGAGGTTTTCGGCGCCACGAACCATCGCGAGAAGGTAATGGCCCTCCTAGTTCTCGACGCCGCGCCAGTAAGTACTCCAGCTCGTCGGAACCCTCAGCTGGTCGGTAATACGGAGGACGATCGATGTCAAAGTCCTCAGGAATTTCCGATTCAAGATGCAATCTGGTTCGGATTATTGACAACTGCTCCCGCGACAGTTTCTTAATCTGGTGAGTTGCGTTCCTAGCCTCTAAATCCGGACCCAAAGTCCAGCCCTTGACCGTCTTGGTCAGTATGACGGTAGGACTACCCTCGTGCTCGGCAGCGGCATGGTACGCCGCGTACAGCTTCTTATAGTCGTGACCGCCTCTGGGTAACTGCTCTAGATCTTCATCCGAGAGATCTTCGACCATTTGTCGCAATCGCGGGTCAGGTCCGAAGAAATGTTCCCGGATATAAGCCCCGCTTTCAACGGAATATCGCTGGTACTCGCCATCCACGGTTTCGAGCATCTTGTTCGCGAGTACCCCATCAACATCTTGAGCGAGAAGTTCATCCCAACGCCCTCCCCAGATCACCTTGATGACGTTCCAACCCGAACCACGAAAATTCGCTTCCAGCTCTTGAATGATTTTTCCGTTACCTCGAACCGGACCGTCCAGACGCTGGAGATTGCAATTGACAACAAAAATCAAATTATCGAGACGTTCTCGGGCCGCAAGGTGCAATGCTCCGAGGGTCTCAGGTTCGTCAGTTTCTCCATCACCCACGAACGCCCAAATCTTAGATTCAGACGTGTCGTCGACCCGTCGGTGATGTAGGTACCGATTGAAGCGCGCATGGTAAATCGCAGAGATAGGGCCTAAACCCATCGACACGGTCGGATACTCCCAGAAACTGGGCATGAGTCTCGGATGGGGGTACGACGACAACCCCGATCTACCAATCTCACGTCGAAAATGATCAAGATCGTCATCGTTTAACCGACCGTCGAGATACGCCCTCGCGTATATGCCCGGCGCAGCATGTCCTTGAATATAGATATGGTCACCGGGCTTCCCGTCGTCCTTCCCTCGCCAAAAATGGTTAAAACCGACGTCGTACAGTGCCGCAGAACTTGCGAACGTGCTCAGATGACCGCCTATGCCATCCGCCCACGTGTTGGCATGGGTGACCATCGCGACCGCGTTCCAGCGAATAAATGCCCGCAGACGCCGCTCGATGTATTCGTCGCCTGGAAACCAAGGCTCATCATCGGGAGCGATCGTGTTGATATAAGGAGATGAGACTGTCGCCGGAAAGTCGACCTGTAACTGTCGTGCCGCGGTCATTAGGCGTCTAATGAGAAAGCGTGCCCGATTCTTGCCCCGTTCTTCAACCACCGCTGCGAACGATTGCACCCACTCGTCTGTCTCTTCGGGATCGACGTCGGGCGTCTGCTCGTTGAAACCGTCGAACAACATGCATCTATCCTCGCACCCAAAGAGCATGCTTTGTTCAATCAACACGTTTTGGGCACGTCAGTGGACTAGGAAGTACAGCAATGGTGACAGACGTATTTACTGATGGGGCGTGCTTGGGTAACCCAGGCCCCGGCGGGTGGGCATTTGTCGTAGACCAGGGAATGTGGTTATCAGGGTTCGAACCGCACACCACGAACCAGCGAATGGAACTCACCGCCGCTAGCGCGGCCGTACAGACGCTGGAAGGCCCATTGCGCGTCCACAGCGACTCGACTTATGTCGTTAATTGCTTTGTCCAAGAGTGGTGGAAAGGGTGGCACAGAAGAGATTGGAAAAACTCAAAGAAGGAACCCGTCGCGAATCGCGATTTGTGGGAACCATTCATTGAGTTAGTGAATGCCCGAGCCGACGTCGAATTTCTCTGGGTGAAAGGACACTCGGGTCACCGCCTAAATGACGCCGCGGATCAACTCGCCACGACGGCAGCAGCCCGACAAGAAAATCAATCGGGGGGCATCTTTACCGACGCGATCGTCAGAGGGCTTGATGGGGATGACCCCTCAACCCCCTCGGCTAACGCGAACCAACCCAATGACACTGTTCACACCATTGCCGTCTTTGGCCACCGACCACCCGAACTGGGTGGATATGGAGAAAACTCAACCACCATGTCCGTGCGTCGCCGCCTAATAGAACTGCTACGGGCCAAACTAGAGATGCACCCAGACCTTCAGGTGATCACAGGTCTGGGACTTGGTGTCGAGTTGCTCGCCGCCGAAGCCGCTGCTGCTGCCGCCGTTCCCTATGTTGTGGTTCTCGCGTTTGAAGGCATGGAGCAACGGTGGCCCGAAGCAACCCAAAGACGGTTTAGCGAGTTGCTAGCAGGAGCGCGATCAGTTATCACCGCCAACGCTGAAGTACCAAAAACCAGTTCGCAGTTTGCGAGGGCGATGGGTCGACGCGACGACACCATCATGACGTACACCACTGAAGCGGTACTCGTCCGGCACGCGGACGACCGCACACTTGGTGACCTACAACGAAAACTCGAAAGAAACCTTGAAGAGGATGTCTGGGTGATGAACCCAGAGTGAGTTCGCTTACTTACTTCGTAACTCGTCCGCGAACCGAACCCAGATCGTGGTTTGTAACGACACAAAGCACTTTGCGATCGTCGTCCCACGATTGTTCGCTAGGTGCATACCCCGTTATCGCTACATGCACCGGGTCGAAAGCGTGACCGGTGGCACTGCGAAACCGGTCAACGCACCCTTTCTCAGCGACCTGAGCGACGGCGCGGCTCCCGGGCCAATGGGTGGACGCCAACTCCCAAATCGAAAAAACTTCAGCATTGTGGGCATCCTCACACGGAACAGCATCGACGACCTCGATTTCATCAGTACCCAGAATGAAGCAATCTCCAGGCATCAATCGAAGCACGCCAACCTCGCCGCCGATCGTTATGCGCCCCGACGAATCGCGAACCGACTGATCATCTAACGAAGCGGATCGATCAGCTGTGCAGCCAGCAACCCCTAGCAGGACGCACAACGCCGTCGCCGTAAATTTCACTCGGATGTCGACTCGGCTAGCTCCGCGAGGCGATCTAACGTTTGCTCCATATTGCTGCGGTGGCGACGCGGATACCCAAGTATCTGTATTGCAATAGGCAAACGCGACGTGGACCAGTCAAATGTTTCGGTGACGAGCGTCTGCTCGCCTTCCACCTTCAACTCGTACCTCCACCTGTGGCCAGCCAAATTGGCCCAAGCGATTAAACGACCTTCGTCAAACTCATACACTCGATTCTTAACGCGATACGGGATCCCGAATCGCATCTTCATTGCGAATGTACTGCCAAGCGCTAAACGACCTTGCGTGCCTATATGGCCTTGCACCGTCCCCGACCCGTCAATCGCCGCATGCCTTGAAGGGTCCGCCAAAATATCGAAAATGACAGATGCCTCAGCTGAAACGAAACGTTCGCAACTCACAGCGCGGAAAGCCATCGTCAGAACCTAGCTGGCTGATCATTGTGCATTGTCACGCATCCGGTTTGAGCAATTTCGCGGGTATCGGGCCCCGTCCACGCTCAATGCCTCCCTTAAGATCGAAAAAAATCCAAGCTGGCTGCGCAGTAACGCCGTAATAATTCCAAAGACTTCCGTCGACGTCTTCGATCTGGGGAATGTGGCTGAGCTCGTGACGCTCAACAAACAACTCGTACGCCTTGCGAACGTCACGCCCAGGCATGCCGACGATCACGATGTCAGTGTCAACTGTTAAAGCGGCGACCGCCGCTGCTTCCCTGTTACAAGTCCCTCACCACGGCGCCCAGAACCACAAAAGAACTTCTTCTCCCGCCAGTGATGTCGGGTCAAACATTGCCCCGTTAAGAGTCGGACGCTCAAGCACCGCTAACTCGACAGGCGCCGTGCTTTTGGCCGGTTGGTCTGAAGCAGAGTCGCTCTCAAGAATTACATCTGGCTGCTTTAGCACCGACACATTTAGTCCATTAAGACCATCCGACCCACGATCGCTTGAACAGCTGCCCAACACCATGATTGATAGGCACAGCGCCGTACCGCGAAAGAGTGCTCTCACGCAGCAAAGGCTATGTGTCAAAAGCTGTCAGACCGCTAGATTCAGCAGATGTGAGTACCAGAGCTTTGATTATCGCATCCCTAATCACGGGCCTCATCATCCTCCTCGCGTTCGCGACGCAGGTCCTGATCTCGGTGTAAGCCGTTATAAGGCGCAACTCACAAATCACGACAAGCCGACCGTCGCCTGCGGATACGATTGGACTCAGAATGAGTTCAAACCAATTCGACCTAGTCGTTGTGGGCGGCGGACCTGCCGGATATGCGGCGGCATTAGCCGCGTCATCGTCGGGCCTGAATGTTGGCCTAGTTGAGCGAGACCTTTTGGGCGGAACTTGTTTGCATCGCGGGTGCATACCGGCCAAGGAACTGCTGGAAACGGCAACCGTGCATCGCACCGTTATGGGGGCGGCAGAATTCGGCGTCGTCACATCGACGCCAACCATCGACTTCTCTGCAACCCAAAACCGGAAACGAGCGGTCGTCGACCGCCTCTTCAACGGAGTGAACCAACTCCTACAAAACAAGCAAGTGACGGTCTTCTCAGGAACAGGGCGCCTAGAAACTGGGCGAACAGTGGCGGTGCAACACAACGACGGAACCGAACAAACACTGACTAGTGAATCGGTCATTCTTGCCGCGGGTTCCGTACCGCGAACAATTCCGGGTTTTGAAATCGATGGCGAGATGGTGTTGACCTCGGATGAAGTCCTAGAACTGCAAGCGCTACCAGGTCGCGCGGCCATAATCGGGGGAGGAGCAATCGGATGTGAGTTCGCCTCGATGCTTGCCGACCTTGGAACTGAAATAACCATTCTGGAATCAATGAATCAGCTGATTCCCGGTGCTGACAACGACATCGCCAAGGCATTGAAACGTTCTTTCAATAAGAGAGGAATCACATCAATCACCGGCAGTTCAGTTACCGGGCATTCTCCCCACCCCAACGGGACCATGGTCCACCTCGCTGATGGGACCGACGTAGATGTCGAAATGGTGATCGTGTGCGTGGGCAGGAGACCCTACGCCGATCACCTTGGCCTCGAAGGCACCCCAATAGAGGTTGATGAAAACGGATTTGTGGTGGTCGACGAGCTGTGTCGGACAGCGGAAGAGCATGTTTATGCAGTTGGGGACCTAATTGCTACACCCCAACTAGCGCACGTCGCATTCGCTGAAGCGATGCTCGCGGTTCGCTCCATAGCGGGAGAAAACCCACCACCGATCGATTACCTCAAAGTCCCGTGGGCCATTTATTGTCACCCTGAAGTTGCTTTCGCTGGAATGACCGAAGAACAAGCACAACTGGCTGGCCATGACGTAGCGGTAGCAAAGCATCGCTTTGCTGGAAACCCGCGGGCGATGATCGTCAACGAAACAGACGGAATCGTCAAAGTTATCGCAGAGCGGCGCCCCGATGGCAGCTCGGGACAACTCCTAGGAGTCCACCTCATCGGCCCCTGGGCGACTGAACAACTGAGCCAGGGCTACCTAGCTGTCAACTGGGAGGCAACCATCGAGGAAATCGCTGAGTTCATTCAGCCTCACCCGACTCTGTCAGAACTATTCGGCGAAGCCGTCCTCGACCTCGCCGGTCGAGCGCTCCACAGCTAGAACCATGGCCCTCATCGACGTCGAGCTTCCGCAACTGGGCGAAACAGTAGAAGAAGGCACGCTCACCCGCTGGTTCAAACAAGTCGGTGACTCCGTCACCGTCGACGAATTGCTCTACGAAGTGTCAACCGAAAAAGTTGACGCCGAAGTTCCATCACCGGTTACCGGCACAATCGTCGAACTCAAAGTCACAGAAGGCGAAACAATCGCTGTGGGGACTGTCTTGGCGGTCGTCGAAGGGGAGTTCGCAAGCAGTACCACCGAAGTCGAAACACCAGACTCGAACGATTCCGTTGACTCGCAACAGCTAACTCCACCGAGACCCAACTCCCACCGAACCGCACCCGGGTCAAACCAGAGTCCGAAACGAAGTGAAATCCAAAATGAGACCAGTGACACCCGGCTTCTATCACCAGTAGTCCGGCGCCTAATAAGAAAACACGGGCTTGACACAGCGCGCATCCAGGGCACAGGCCAGGGCGGTCGCATTACCAGAAACGACGTACTCAACATTATCGACGAACGTCACCGCGACGAGTCGGCAGCGCCCGACCCCCAACCAAACCACGAAAATGCGTCGCGGACATCCAGAGAATCACGCTACGTAGCTTTCAACAGCATCCGACGTGCCACCGCAGACCACATGACACGTTCCGCTCATTCCTCACCCCACGCACTGACGGTCATGGAAGTGGACTACGAGAATGTCGAGAAAGTGAGATCTGAACATCGCGAAAGCTGGCGAACCGAACATGGCTTCAGCCTCACCTATCTGCCCTTCATCATGCGAGCGGTGGTTGAAGCGCTTGAAGAGTGGCCTTACCTCAATGCCTCAGTTGAAGATGAAGGGTTAAGAGTCCACGGCGACATCAACGTAGGGGTAGCAGTGGATCTTGACTACGAGGGATTAATTGTCCCCGTCGTCCGTCAAGCCGATGGGCTCCGGCTCGAGGCACTGGCGCTAGCCGTGAACAATCTGGCCTTAGGTGCACGAAACCGGCGACTCAGTTTGGATGACATCAGCGGGGGTACGTTCACCATCTCCAACAACGGAGCCTTCGGCACCTACACAACTGCCGCAATCATCAATCAACCTCAGGTAGCGGTACTTTCGACCGACGGCGTAGCCCGACGCCCCGTCGTGATCGCCGACCGATTCGGCAACGAAAGCATCGCTGTCCACTCCGTAGGTCATTTAGCGATGGCATGGGACCACAGGGCCTTCGACGGAAGTTACGCGGCAGGGTTTCTCTCCACCATTAAGCGCGCCATCGAAACTCGAGATTGGGAAGTAGAGCTCTAGATGCTTGGAGTGCGATGGCTCGGGAGAGTCGCCTATCAAGAAGCGATTGACCTCCAACGACACCTCTTCACCAACAGTTCTGATGATCACCTGCTGCTTGTAGAACACGAGCATGTATTCACTGGCGGTCCCAACGCCAATTTGTCAAACCTTTTGATCGAACCAAATGTGGTGGGAGCGAGCTATGAATCGGTAGACCGCGGAGGCGACATCACTTACCACGGTCCCGGTCAACTCACTGGCTACCCCATCCTTTCCTTGCCCGGGCGGCGAGGTGGTGGCCTAGCAGAGACCAAAGCCTACGTTTCAAAGGTTGAAGCCGTCCTGATTGACGCCCTGACAGATCTAGGTCTACCTAACTGCGGCCGGGTAGCTGGTTACCCAGGGGTGTGGGTTGAGCCCAAGAGTTCGTCTCGACGAAAGATCGCAGCGATTGGGGTCCGACTCAGTCGAGGACGCACCATGCACGGCTTCGCCCTAAACGTTGCCACGGACCTTTCGTGGTTCGATCGAATCATCCCATGTGGGATAAATGATTTCGGAGTGACAAGCCTGCGAGATCAAGGACTCGAAACGTCCATGGAAATGGTGGTGGAAGCTGTAAAGCGAAGAGCAATCGAAGTGTGGGGCGAGAACGGATACAACGAAGCGGGCGTGATCTTTCGTAATCCGAAAACTGATCCGCGACCGTTCAGCAGCGCGGACCAACAATCGAAGATAGCGACTGAAGGCCTACCGGTTGTTCTAAGAAATCGGAAAACTACTGAACGTCGACAACAACGACTCAGCGATGCAGGCGTAGCTGAAGGACTCTCGATCACTGAGCGAAAGCCCAACTGGATGAGAGCACAAATCGACTTGAATGACGGATACCGTCGAGTGCGCTCAACCTTGCATCCCATGAACCTGACGACAGTTTGTGAAGAAGCGGGCTGCCCCAACATCTACGAATGTTGGGGCGAAGGCACAGCTACCTTCATGATCAACGGCAAGAGATGCACGCGTGCATGCGGGTTCTGTTTAGTTGACACTCGCAAACCCGAACCCCGTGATCATGATGAACCCCGTCGCGTCGCAGAAGCCGTAGCAACGATGGGGCTCTCCCATGTTGTGATTACCGCAGTGGCTCGTGACGATCTCGACGACGGAGGGTCCCTCGGGTTTATAGAAACCGTAAATGTTATTAGATCACGCGTACCTGGAGTCACTATCGAAACCCTCATTCCTGATTTTGCGGGACAGAAAATGTCCCTTGAAGCGCTGTTGAGTGCGGGACCAGATGTGGTCAACCACAACCTCGAGACTGTGGCCCGATTGCAACGAGCTGTGCGCCCCAACGCCGGATATGCACGAAGTCTGACGGTCCTTGCTCGAGCTAAAGCTCATGGGTCCGTCACCAAATCGGGTCTAATCGTCGGCCTCGGTGAAAATGATGACGAACTGACAGTTGCTCTTGCGGACCTCGCTTCGGTGGGCGTTGACATAGTGACCATCGGCCAATACCTCAGACCCACTAGCGCGCACCTTCCTGTGCACAGGTGGGTCGAGCCGGAAACTTTCAAAATGTGGGCTGACAAGGCCCGAGAAATGGGTATTCGACACGTAGAAGCCGGTCCGCTTACACGTTCGAGCCACAAGGCAGCCGCAGCTGTTCGGGAGCTGTTGGGAACTCCATAACTTTGGTACCACCGTCGATACACTGCGAAGAATGGCAGCAGGTCCAAAGCTTGACGCCGCAACGGTATTGCTGCAATGGGCGACTGGCGGTCTCCTGTTCTGTTGGATCACCACCCGCAGACGCGAAGTAGGTCTGGGGTATGGCTGGCTTTTAAGGGCAAGTTACCTAGCCATTGCCGCTCTCGCCGCCTTCGTCGGATACCGCTGGGCAACGGAACCCATCCGCGATGCGGCATCGATTGGTGTTTCCGCCGCAGCTGCTGTTGCGTTACTTCTTTCGGTTGTTCAACGACACGTCGGGGTAACGGGACAACAATCAGAGCAGTACGAATCGACTCAAACAATCGGCGATCGAACGGGTATCGAACGTCACCTGAGTTCTAGCGACTCCGAAGATAAAGAATTTGATCCTCGATGGGACCTCGCCGCTCCAGTCATCGGGTTAGTCGGCCTCGTCGCGGCTGGTGTAGGTAACGGAGGTAACCAGCTACTCGAGACGGCACGAATTCTCGTTGGCGCAGCCTTTCTGGGATCGGTGACCGACGCAATGCTATTGGGACACTGGTATTTGGTGCAGCCGGGGCTGCGGCGAGAACCCCTGGTCGAACAAGTGTCGTGGTTGGGAAGAATATGGGTCCTAGAGGTGGGTCTCCTACTTTTCCCAACAGGCATGTGGTCAGTCCTATCTGGCGCAATAGATGACGGGTACGGAGGGATGCTTGGGTGGTTCTGGGCCGCGTGTGCTGTCACGACCATCGCCTTAGTCTTCGTTACGCGCGCCGCCCTGCGTGAACGTCAATATGCAGCAGTTATGGCAGCGACCGGACTTCTGTATCTAGCGATCCTGACAGCGTTCGGAACAGATGTCGTTGCCCGACTGGTTTTAGCAACCTAAGCGACCGCTCACATTGCGTGAATAGAAATCAGCAACGCGTTCACTGAGGCGACTAACGCCCCTTCCAACTAGGCGCCCTCTTCTCGCGAAATGCCTCAACGCCCTCAAGCGCATCCTCACTCGTTCCGACGATTCTTCGGATACTTTCGCCCATTCGGACTGCTTCGTTCCAACCCATTCGCTGTGAGCGAGTGGCGACCTCTTTCACAGCCCGCACCGCTAATGGTGCCCCCTGACAGAGGCGTTCAGCTAGCGCGTACGCCTCATCGAGAAGTTCATCATGAGGCACTACCCGCCATGCCAACCCAATATCAGCTGCCCGATGCGCGTCAATGTTGTCTCCGGTAAGCAAGATCTCCATCGCATCGGCCCACGCCACCTTCGAGGGAATCCGCATCGACCCAACAATGGTCGGCACTCCGACCTTTACCTCAGGCATGCCAAACACCGCCCGGTCTGAAGCTAAAAGAAAATCAGTCGCAATAGCTCCGGTTAAGCCATAGCCGATGCAAGCACCGTTAACTGCGGCGATGGTCGGTTTCCAAAGCTCCAAACCGCTCTCGAAGCTGTTAATTGTGGGAATTTCAAAATAACTCCCCGACCAGGTACCTGCCGAGTTGCCTTGACCGGGTCGTAAATCAGCGCCTGCGCAGAAAGCTCTCCCAGCGCCAGTCAAAACGGCCACCCATGCCTCAGGATCGTTATAAAACTCCAACCATGCCGCGTTCAAACATTCCCGCATTGCACCGTTGATCGCGTTGAGAGATTCTGGACGGTTATAGGTAATCGTCGCTATATGGCCGTTTAATTTGTAGGTAGCTTCGTCGCTCATAAGTCCTGTCTTGCGTCTGACGTCAAAAAAATATTGGTGATGATTAATCACCCGCCCTCGTGTCTAGTCCATTCGTCCACCACAATGGGGAAGTGAGACTGGTCATCCAGATCCCTTGTTTCAACGAAGCGGTGGCATTGCCTGAGACACTGGCCGATCTACCGCGGACTGTTCCTGGGTTCAAGGAAGTCCTCTGGCTAGTCGTCGACGATGGTTCGACTGACGGGACCGCAGAAATAGCGAAAGCTCACGGTGCTGACGTCGTTGTCAAACTCACGCAAAATAAGGGTCTCGCAGTAGCGTTCCAGGCAGGCCTTGACGCCTCTCTGCAGCTTGGAGCCGATGTCATCGTCAACACTGATGCGGACAACCAGTATTCGGCGGAGGACATTCCACGTCTAGTTGAGCCCATCACCCAAGGAAACGCAGACCTGGTCATTGGAACCCGCGATATTGCCAACCACAGCGAGTTCTCGTTTCTAAAAAAATGTTTACAACGACTCGGATCTTGGGTTGTCCGACAAGCCTCAGCGACTGATGTTTCTGACGTCACTTCGGGGTTTCGTGCGTACAGCAGAGAAGCGGCACTTCAAGCCAACGTGGTTTCCCAATTTACTTACACTCTTGAAACCCTGATCCAAGCCGGACGCTCCGACCTGGCAGTCGCGGACGTACCCATTACAGTCAACCCAACAACGCGGCCTTCACGGCTCTTCAACTCGAAGCGCCAATATGTCCGAAGGTCCGCCGGAACAATCTCGCGGGTATACGCAATGCACCAACCTCTACGAGTCTTCAATGTCCCCGCCGCGTTATTCGGGATAGCCGGGTTAGTGCTCTTCGGGCGCTTCGCATGGTTTTACCTTCGAAGCGGCGGAGAGGGCCATATTCAGTCGCTCATCGTCGGAGCCGTCTGCTTGTTAATGGCGATGCAAATGTTGATGTTGGGGGTTCTGGCGGATCTCTTGAGATCTAACCGAGTGATAGGTGAGCGAGTCCTGCAGCGCGTTCGGAACATCGAACTCACCATCGCCCCTCACACAAACCCAGACGCCGAACTACTTGACGAGAATTGATCTTTTAAACGACTGCGGCGAGCTCCCCACACTAAGAACAGAAGAATCAATAGCGATATAGCGGACACCGAAACGCCAGCTCTCAAACCAGAAGGCTCATACACCAGCTCAACAACACTTGAGCCCTCAGGAACCGCCACCGCCACTAACGCATGATCTGCGTGGATCAGCCTGCCGGCCACATCATTCACCGTTACAGTCCAATCGCTTTGGATAGCGTCAGCTACCACCAGCCAACCCGGTCCGGTGCTGGTCAGGGAAACACTGACACTGTCGAGTCGGTCATCCACCTTGTGGATGACCGCTGTGGCGCCTTCAGGATCAGTCACATGGTTGGACTGGTCTGAGAGGACCACTACCTCAGAAGGTAGTGGCGTCTGCAAAATAGCTATTCGTTCAGCTTGATCGCGAACAACCACTTCGAATGAGGCGAACCTAATTCGTTGCACAGCATCGAGGTTCTCCCAAATAGCCACGTCATCGGCATAAGCCAAACGCAAACCGTCGTCAGAAGGTGCCATTCCATTTAGCACGGGCGCGCCAGAGTGATCTGTCCGCAACGCCATGATTCCATCGTCGCCATCGAGACGTATACGAACCAATGCTTCACCCCCAACAGGTAAATCCTCCGCAGCAACAGGAATCCAATGGCGGCCGGCCGGTAAAAAGCCACGTACGTGTCGACGACCGACTCGAACCAATTCATCAGATCCCACGATCTCGACTCTGAGTCGTGCTGCGAGATCGGTCGTGGCGAGATCTTCCGCTATTTCGATCTCAATCCCTCGAATAGGTTGCGACTTCACGGTCGCCACGAGAGGATCTCCAGGATGAGATCGCGTTGTGGCATTTCCCTGGGAAAGTTCAACGGGAGATCCCGGCAGTGGAAAATCGACTTGAGTTACGAGCCATCTAACCGCCATTCGATCCAAAATCGTTGACCTCAAGCGGCTTACATCGAGAAATTCCAGAAAAGAAAATGTGTAGGAACGATTGAGAGCTTCTGGGTCGACTGCAATCAACAAATCCCGCCAGGTGGGTTGATGGAAGACGTGGCCGGTCACCGTTCGAATCCCGTAATGAGTCGTCGTGCCCGCGTAGAGCGCCAGATCGTGAGTAGCGACTCGGTCTCCAACGGCCTCAGTCGCAAGAAAATCGTGTGCAGGTGTCTGCGGATAATGACGTTCAGGTACTTCGTTAGGCCAAAACGGTGAAACGAAAAGAAGTATTTCAATTGCAGCCACGCCCGCTACGACAACAGGTAGAAAATCGTTTAAACGCGTCCGGCGAGCTCCCATTACACAGCCGATGACGACGACTGCTGCGCCAATCGCTATAACGACAGCGCTGATGACATCAGATAAGTGACCCTCTTGGGATGCGCGTCGTAATACATGCCAGACACCGAAGACAGCGATCGCGACAACCGCGCACAGTCCTAGAAATCTGATGCGATTAACTCGACTTCGTTTTCGGTTCCCTGCACTCCCCGCAGCCGAAGTGGCTGCCTCCAGGCCTAAACCGACCAGTATTGCGAGTAACAGCAACCAAATAGAACGCATGCGTCCGACAAAATTGCTGTCAAACACAGGCAAAGTTTGGGCAAAACCGAGGAGCGGTCCTCCGGCGAAGATGAGGACCGTTGTTACTGCAAACAAGCTGCTGGTGACGGCTGTCGCCGAACGCGGAACTGATGGAGAAGGTCGCCAAAAAACGGCCACCACTGCGAGCACCAAGGCTCCCGCCCCTAGGAAAGCGCAAGTCTCGATGTAGTTACGGTCGCCGTAAAAAAATCCTTGAGCGTGGGAACCAAAGGCCGTTGGTATTGCAGCCGTTGCCATCAACGACGGGGACAGATGATCAGCAGAAGTTTGGGCACGGTGACTTAAATCGGTTCCCCCTATTTGATTTATGAAAGGGAAAATTTGCCACGCAGCCAGTCCGGCCCCCAAAGCGACTGACCCCCCAGCGGCTCCGATGAGACGCATTGTCCGTCGGTCGGTTCGAGGTTGATTGAGTGACCGCAAAAGAACCCAGCTCAACATGAGACCGACGGCCCAAGCCGTGAGCGCCGGAAACCCGGCTAACAACATCGATGCCGTCACTAAAGAAATGGCCACGCATGAAGAAAAGTCGCGTCGACGCAGCAGCCGTTCGGCCGCCCACAACAGCCACGGCAAGTAGGCCCCGACATGGCTCTGAGGCCAATTCGACCAGACCGTTTGAAACCCGCTGAATGAGTAGATAAACCCTGAAACCAGAGCGGCCGCTTGCGAAACTCCCAGCCTCCGTAAAAGCAAGAAGACTCCGGCTATCGCAACGGACAGTTCCGCCAGTTTCACCCACGCAGGAGCCATTCGATCCGGCAGCACTAGAAACGGCAGATTTAGCGGGTCGAAAAGGCCCTGATGCGGTACTGCTCCGAGTGGTGTTCCGCCTGCTGGAAACGGGTTCCACATTGCGAAATCGCCATCTTGGAGTCTTTGATGAAACAATTCCTGAGCTGGAAATCCAGAATCGACAGGATCTGCCACCGGAATAGATGTCAACTCAAGGTCGATTGGTTGGCTCTCGTTCCACGGTGCCCAACGCAACACGGTGTCGGAGCGAAGAAATGTGCGCGCGCCAGTTAAGGGCAGCCCCAAGCTAATTATCACGGTTAGAGCGACAATCCCCAGGGTCCAACGAGTGGCCCTACTGACCTGTCGTTCCCTCACCCCAAAATCGCTCTTTCGCAATAGCTGCGGTACGGCGAATGGGGCATCGCCCCGATCGTTCGCGCCACATCATCTGCTGACACGAAACCCATTTTGAATGCGACTTCTTCGAGACACGCGACCTTGTGCCCCTGTCTTTTCTCGATTGTCGCAATGAAGTTAGAACTGTCAAGCAAGCTTTCATGAGTGCCTGAATCAAGCCAAGTGATGTCTCGCTCCAATTCGACCGCACGCAATTGGCCGTCATTGAGGAAGCTCAAATTGAGATCAGTGATCTCTAATTCACCTCGGGCGCTTGGTTCAAGGTTTTTGGCTCGAAGCACAGCGGAGCCGTCGTAAAGGTACAGACCAGGTACTGCGAGATCACTAAGCGGGATATCAGGTTTCTCTTGAATGGAAAGCACCGAACCAGATTCATCAATTTCGATTACCCCATAGCGCTGTGGGTCGTCCACCGGGTACCCCCAAATAACCGCACCACTTTGGAACTTCGCGACTTCTTCTTCCAGCCCGATGGGGCCATGAAAAATGTTGTCGCCCAGGACCAAAACGAAAGAATCACCTTGAATAAAGTCCTCCCCGATCACCACTGCTTGTGCGATGCCACCTGGCTCTGGTTGCACTCCGTACGACAGATCAATTCCCCACTGATGGCCATCGCCCAAAACCTCTTGAAAAACGGGAAGATCGTGGGGAGTGCTGATCAAGTGAATCTCTCTAATAGCGGCGGTCATCAGTGTGGCCAAGGGGTAATAGATCATTGGCTTGTCATAAACGGGCTGCAACTGCTTACTCGAAACGCGACTCAAGGGAAACAAGCGAGTTCCCGCGCCGCCAGCGAGCATCATGCCCCGCATAGACAAACCCTCAGCGCGCCTTCTGCAATCACGTTCACCAGTCTGGCGCAGCTTTAGCCAACACGTGTGTCGGCACCATCAATCGATGACAACAACAACGTCCCCCGCACCGACCGTGTCGCCTGGACTAATCCTTACTTCGCTAATGGTTCCTGACTTATCGGCGTTGATGTTGTTCTCCATTTTCATGGCCTCCAACACCACCACAGCATCGCCTTCGCTTACTTCTTGACCCACCTCAACAAGGACCTTCACGATCGTTCCCTGCATAGGCACAGTGACCTGACCTGAACCGGATTTGGTTCCGCCTCCACTGGAACCTGAACGGCGCGCCTTTGCCGGCTTTTGACTGCTAGCGACGCCTCCAGATTCGGGTACCCACGCGGCGACCTCGAAACGCTTACCGTTCACCTCAAGAACCACATCTTTTCGAACTCTTAGATCCTCTTCACCGGCATTGTCAGCGGCAGTGTCGGATTTTCCTGAGACATCTGCAAGGTCCAGCGATTCCTCCACCCATTTTGTGCTGTGCACACCGGCTTGAAAATCGGGGCTACCCAGAATGACCTTATGAGCGTTAGCAGTAGTCGCTACCCCTCCGATTTCTAACTCAACGAGGGCACTCCGCATTCGGTCAATGGCGGTTTGCCTATCTGACCCCCACACGACGAGCTTGCCAATCAAGTTGTCGTAGAACTGCGAAACAACATCACCGGCTTCATACCCGCCATCCCAACGAACACCGAAACCCTGAGGTAACTGCAAACTAGTGATAGTTCCAGGCGATGGAAGAAAGCGCCCACCTGCGGGATCTTCCGCGTTAATTCTGACTTCGATAGCGTGTCCTACGCAAACAACGTCATCTTGAGTAAACGACAACGATTCGCCCGCCGATACACGGATTTGCTCCCGAACCAGATCGATTCCCGATACCAACTCGCTGACAGGGTGCTCCACCTGCAACCTTGTGTTCATCTCTAGGTAGTAGAACTCGCCGTCTTGGAAGAGAAATTCGACCGTTCCAGCGTTGGTGTAATCGCAACCTTCGGCAACAGCCACCGCCGCCGCGCCCATCGCTTGGCGAATCTCGTCTGGAAAATTGGGTGCCGGGCTTTCTTCAACCAGTTTCTGATGTCGTCGTTGCGCAGAACAGTCGCGTTCCCCAAGCCAAACGACGTTGCCATGTTGATCGGCAATTATCTGCATTTCTATGTGTCGTGGCCACGTCAGATAACGCTCTAAGTAGCACTCATTCCGTCCAAAAAAACTTTCCGCTTCTCGTTGAGCGGATTCCAGTGCCGCATCAACCTCTTCGTCTGATGACACGACCTTCATGCCGCGCCCTCCGCCCCCATACGCAGCCTTTATGGCAACCGGGTAACCATGCTCTGCGCCGAAGCTACGAACCTCATCAGGATGCTGAATAATTTCTGTGGTCCCCGGTACACCTTCTACGCCAACCTTTTCCGCGGCAAGTCGAGCTGAAATCTTGTCACCCATCACCTCAATCGCGGCGGGCGGTGGGCCGATGAAGGTCACACCTCGTTCGGTAATAGCTCGAGCGAATTCCGCGTTCTCGCTATAGAACCCGTAGCCGGGGTGAACGGCGTCCGCTCCGCATTGCTCGATGGCATCCAGAATGGCTGACGTGTTCAAATATGAATCTGCCGCGGTCTCCCCACCGAGGGCATATGCCTCGTCGGCGAGCCGAACATGCAACGCGTTGCGATCAAGTTCGCTGTACACGGCCACGCTGGTGATACCTAACTCGCGACAAGCCCTAATAACTCGTACAGCTATTTCTCCACGATTAGCGATGAGAATCTTCGAGAACACGGGTTCGGCCTTCCGAGCACGGACGTACGACCTGCAATCGTGCCACACTCGAGTGCTTCTTCCCATCTGAGGTGTTTTCCTTTCACAAATAACAACACTTTGAGGTAAGTACGCTCAGGTTTGTGGAAAGCCACAAGTTCGACGCGATGGAGGGAACTCGCTTCCAAAACGTGGTCTGGGTGCCCGAAATTCCCTCCACGAATACTTCGCTGCTGGAACTCGCACGAAATGGGGGACAGGAAGGTGAGGTATTGATCGCCGACCTTCAAACACAAGGTCGCGGTCGTAGAGGGCGCGTGTGGACGGCTCCACCAGGAACATCACTAATGATGTCCATTCTTCTTCGACCACCGTCGCATTCTCTCCCGGTGCGCAGCGCTTCACTAGTTACCTCAGCGCTAGCTGTCGCCACCATTAACGCTGTGAGCGAAGCTACAAAAGTCGAGCTGGGTATTAAATGGCCCAACGATCTTGTGGTTGATAGCCCGAATGACGCACCGGGTGATCTCGGCTATCTCAAGGTGGCTGGCATCCTGACTGAAACTCTGATTGTTGACGGCGAGATTTCAGCTTTGGTTGTGGGCATGGGGCTAAATACTGGTTGGGAACGGGTGCCTCCCGAACTAGAACTAGTTGCAACGAGCCTGAATTTGTTGGCCGGATCGCTCATCGACCGACCGAAGCTGGCGCGCACAATTCTTCACAACTTTGAGAACGAATATTCAGATCTGCTTCAACCATCAGGCATCGAAACTTTGCTCGAAAAAATGCGACGGCACTCAAGCACGGTTGGGCGCCGCGTGCGAGTGCACCTAGATCAGTCCAAGGGAACTCCGACGCTCGAAGGGCGCGCAGTTGATCTAAACGAAACCGGCCAACTAGTGATTCAAACTGACCACGGCGACCGGCAAACGGTTTCTGTAGCTGACGTAGAACACCTGCGACTCGACGCGCGCTGACCAGCGGCGCCAAGTAAGCAATACCCTAGGTCTGCATGGCTGAAGTGGTCTCTTCCGACAACATCGAAGGCGTCTATGTCGTAACACCTCAGGTCTACGACGACGAGCGCGGTTTCTTCGTCGAAACCTATCGACGCGAATGGATTCCCAGCGGTTCACGAGAAATGGTCCAAGCCAACCGAGGAGACCGTCAAAGCGGATGCATCGTAGGCCTGCACTATCACCTTCACCAGGCTGACTATTGGTATGTGCCCTTTGGGACCGTCCGAGTAGTTCTGCACGATCTACGCACGGGATCGCCGACCGAGGGCGCCACTCAACACACTGATTTAGACGGGAACGATCACCGCGGAATCTACATCCCGCCGGGAGTAGCTCACGGCTTTGCGACACTGACTGACGCGACCATCACTTACCTGGTCGATAACTACTACAACCCAGCGGACGAGCTAGGAGTTATATGGAACGACCCCGAAATCGGTGCTGACTGGGGTCTGCGAGAACCGATCTTGTCCACTCGGGACCAATCAAACCCGCGCCGGAATGACATTGATGGCGCAGTTCGCCCCCACTACGGCCTGCGAAAATGATCGTGCCATGAAAGTCCTTGTAACGGGTGGCGCCGGCTTTATCGGTTCGAACTTCGTACGATTTTTGATGGCCAACAGTGATGATGAAGTCACCATCGTCGATTCGCTTACCTACGCAGGTAGCAAAGACACCCTGACTGATTTCGCCGAAAACCCTCGCGTCCAGTTCGTCAAAGGCGACATCTGTGACCGCGAACTCGTGGCCTCGGCTATGGCCGGTCATGAAGCCGTCGTTCACTTTGCCGCAGAGAGCCACGTCGACCGTTCGATCAACGACTCCGATCGATTTGTCATCACCAACTGCCTCGGTACCAACGTCATGTGTGACGTAGCCAATGAGCTGGGAATATCTCGGTTCATCCATATCTCCACCGATGAAACATATGGTTCGCGGACCCAGGGGTCATTCTCCGAAAACGACCGTTTGGAACCGAGCAGCCCTTATTCGGCTTCGAAAGCCAGTTCCGACCTAATCGCCCTAGCTCACCACACGACCTACGGCCTACCCGTTGTG